>JACCDM011562983.1_pt1 | contig 20083 bp, 11 predicted proteins | sample 7445851 | NCBI WGS metagenome assembly JACCDM01 (sample SAMN15323438, study PRJNA562643) | freshwater metagenome | isolation source: river surface water | place: USA:Blue River Watershed | collected 2017-08-16
GACTGAACAGCAAGTTCACGCATACGCTGGAGCATGTTCGTGACTTCGTCCATCGCGCCTTCAGCGGTCTGCATCAGCGAAATGCCATCATTGGCATTACGAATAGCCATGGAAAGGCCACGAACCTGGGAATCCATACGCGTGCTGATCGACAGACCGGCAGCGTCATCTTTGGCGCTATTGATACGGCTACCTGTCGACAAGCGCTGCATGGCAGTTTCAAGAGCACGGTTATTTTTAACGATCGAATCCTGCGCGACCATTGACTTGACGTTAGTGTTAATTACAGACATGTTTTTACTCCTAAATGAAAATCAACTTTTCAAAAAAGGCTGTGCTGCAACAACACCGTCATCAACATTACCTCTTGTCGGACGCGGCTTGCTCTTGCATCAGTCTCACAGAAAGTCTTGTTTCCTTCTGTTAAAGCGTGAATCGGCTGTGATTCTTAAAACTTAATAGCTAAACCAGACTTAAAGCGCTTCGTTGAAGAGAATTCCCTTCATATCCTCGATGCTATGCGCCATTTTTACGGCGGCTTCGCTCGGGATCTGGCGAACGACCTCGCCCGAATTTGTGTTTTTAACAACAATAATGAACTTGTTAATCCGTTGATCCAGGGAAAAATGCAGATCACGCCGAGTCTCTTTCACCATCTGATTCAGACGCTCGATCATTTCCTGCATCGCCTCACGTTGCTGCTCGGGGTCAAATTTGGGCTTGGCAGCTTGTTCGGTCTTGGCTGGCATCGAAGGCCTCAAAGGCACTTGATTGGCAGGGATACTTTTCGCTGCCTGCATATCCTCCCGCACACCAGCGTGCATCGCAGTAGAAACTGATTTCAGAAGATCGCCCATACGAAATACCCCTTTTGGAATTCAACACCTAAAAGTCATGCGAGTGGCCGGTTATCCCGAGCCTGATCAGAAAACCTCCATGCTTATTCGATGATTCGGTCTGGGGGCGGCAAACTTTAGCCGCCCGGACAATTAAGAACAGGAATGCTGCAACAAGTTGTCTTTTTTTTATTATTACAGCCACTCTTTCGAGGGTCGGCCTGGTATCCGCTCTAAGACTGCCGCGCCTCAACCCAGGCCATCGTAAGGCGGCTGGCTCGCGTAAGCCAAGTGCGTCAGCAGGCGACCAGGCATTACCGCAAGGCGGTGGCCAGTTCGGCCACCACCCATTCGATCATCGAATTGCGTCAGTCGACGTGTCGACGCCAAGGCCAGTTGAGCCCATTAAGCCTGTCAATAGTTCAGATATTGAATCAAGCTAGCACTTTGCAACGCATCAATCTGATCGGAGGTCAGACTCAGAATCTGCGTTGTCGTCAGCGCTGCCACTTGAGTCGAACTGAGGTTATCAACGACATCCGTCGTCATACCCTGCAAGAAATCGGTACTCAATTGCGCAACCTGGGTCGCATCAAAGCCTGCCAACTGAGCGGAGCTCAGGATTCCGCCCTGTGCTGAGCTCAGCGAAGCAAGCTGCGTCTCACTCAGCTTACTCAACTGAGATGTGCTGAGTTCTGCGAACAGGGTCGAATCCAGGCTAGCGAACTGGTCAGTCGTCAGTGCGCGGATTTGTGCCGTACCCAGCTCGCTGATCTCGTCGGTACCTATCTGGTTGAGATCCTCCGTCTCGAGGGATGCTATCTGCGCTGTTGTCAGCTTGACGAGCTGATCGGAACTCAATGCAGCAACCTGGTCACTGGTCAAGCCAGCGATCTGCGCGGTCGTGAGGCCACGCAACTGGGTCGTAGACAGCTTCTCGATCACATCAGTGAGCAGCGAGTTCAGAGTTGCTACCGTCAGGCTTCCCATCTGGCTCGACGTCAATCCAGCAACCTGGGCGGTTGTCAGAGCGCCGAGCTGATCCGACGTCAAGTTGTTGAGCTGACTGCTGGTGAGTTTGGATATCTGGCTGGTCGTGAGTCCAGCGAGCAGTCCGGTATCCAGTGCTGCCAACTGGCTTGTCTTCAGCGCGACTATCTGAGCCGTACCCAATGCGGCAATCTCATCCGACGACAGCGCATTCAAATCCTCTGTCTCCAGGGCAGCCACCTGAGCGGTGGAAAGCTTGACCAGCTGATCCGATCCAAGTGCACCGATCTGATCTGATGTCAGTCCGGCCACCTGAGCCGTGGTCAGGCCACGCAACTGAAGTGTCGATAGATTCGCAATGAAATCAGACGACAGTGAGGCCAGCTTCGCTACCGTGACTGAAGCCAGCTGGGCTGACGTCAGACCAGCCACCTGGTCAGTCGTCAGTGACTCAAGCTGCGCGCTGGTCATGTTGTTAATCTGGCTGCTGGTGAGCTTTGAAACCTGCGACGTCGTCATTGCTGCCAACAAGGCAGTATCAAGTGCTGGAAGCTGTACCGTTGTCAGCGCCGCTATCTGAGCTGTACCGAGCGCAGCAAGCTCATCGGACGTCAGCGCATTGAGATCTTCGGTCTCGAATGCCGCTATCTGTGCCGTGGAAAGTTTCGTCAGCTGATCTGAGCCAAGCGCGGCTACCTGATCCGACTTCAGTCCTGCAACCTGTGCCGTCGTCAAACCACGCAATTGTTCTGTGCTTAACTTCGACACAAAATCAGTGGACAGCGCTTGAAGTTTGCTGACTGTGAGACCTGCAATCTGCGCAGAGCTCAAACCAGCGGCCTGAACCGTGGTCAACACATCAAGCTGTGCGGTCGTCAAGTTGTTAAGCTGGTCCGTCGTCAGTCGACTGATTTGGGCTGTGCTCATGGAGGACAGCAAGGCAGTATCCAATGCAGCAAGCTGGGCAGTCTTCAGTGCAGCGATCTGCGCGGTGCCCAAAGCATTGATTTCACCAGAACTGAACTGGTTTAAATCATCTGATTCAAGTGCAGCAATCTGCGCAGTCGAGAACTGTGCGATCTGAGCTGAAGTAAGCGCAGAGGCCTGATCCGTTGTCAATGCAGCGACCTGAGCGGTAGTGACACCGGATAGCTGTGCCGTCGAAAGATTTGCAATGAAATCAGAGGATAGCGAAGCCAGCTTGGATGCCGTCATGTTTTTAATCTGAGCAGACGACAAACCTGCCACCTGATCAGTCGTCAGTGCGCCCAACTGGTCTGATCCAAAATTATTCAGCTGATCACTGGTCAACTTGGATACCTGTTCGCTGGTCATTGCAGCCAGTAGTTCCGTGCTCAGACTCGAAATTTGACTCGTCTTGAGTGCAGCCACTTGTGTCGTAGTGAGCTGAGTTATTTCTTCTGTAGCAAACAAGTTCAGATCATCAGAACCCAGTGCCCCAAGCTGCGCTGTGGTGAGGTTTGAGACCTGGGCCGAGGTTAAAGCAACAACCTGATCCGAGGTAAGACCATTAATGTGATCCGTCGTGAGCCACCGGATTTGTGAGCTATTCAAAGCGGCGATGACATCACTCGACAGTGCTGCAACCTTCGCTGTCCCCAATGCTGAGACTTGCGCTGACGACAAACCAGCTACTTGCGCAGACAACAAATCACCAATACGCGAAGCACTCAAACTGTTTAGCTGTGTAGTCGTGAGTTTATTGACCTGGGCTGATGTCATTGCAGCAAACAAATCGCTGCCAAGGTTAGACAAATGATCTGTGGTCAAGGCACTCACTTGCTGGGTTGTGAATGCCGCAATTTGATCTGATGTCAGGAAATTCAGCTGGGTCGATGACAAATTGTTGATTTGCGCTGTAGACAAACGTACCACCTGCGCGGTGGTGAGAGAACTCAGCAACTCTGTGGCGAGATTATCCAGCTGCGTATTTGTCAATACCGATACCTGAAGTGTTGACAGTGCCTGAATCTCCTCCGAACTGAACTTGTTCAGATCGTCCGATTGCATCACAGCAATCTGAGCTGTCGTCAGCTTGGAGATTTGTGCCGAAGTCAAGGCCTCTGCCTGCTCAGTCGTCATTCCAACGATCTGATCCGTAGTCAGACCTGCTAACTGAGTCGCAGATAAGGCTGCCACCGCATCTGTTGAAATAGTCGCCATATTGGCAACGGTGAGCTTGCTCAACTGAGCCGAAGTCAAGCCTACAATCTGATCCGAAGTTAAGGCACTCAGCTGGTCTGTCGTGAGATTGTTGAGCTGGCTGGTACTCAGCTTGGATACTTGTAGTGTAGTCAGTGCACTCAGCAACGACGTGTCCATAGCGGCAAGCTGGGATGTCTTCAATGCACTGATTTGCGCCGTAGTCAGAGCAACCACTTGCTCAGAGCCAAGTGCGTTGAGCTGGTCGGATGACAAGCTAGCAATCTGAGTCGTGCTCAGGCGAATCACCTGAGCAGTGCTCAGGGCACCGAGCAGCTCAGTCGCAAGATTGTTCAGCTGAGCAGTTTTTAATGCCGAAATCTGGGCGGTATTCATCGCCTGGATTTCATCAGAAGTGAACTGATTCAAATCATCGCTCTCGAGCGCGGCGACTTGGGCCGTGCTCAAACGAGCGATTTGCACACTAGTCAAAGCTTGAGCCTGGTCGGTGGTCAATCCAACGATCTGCGCCGTCGTCAGACCCGGCAATTGTGCCGTGGTCAACTTTTCAATGGCGTCGGATGAAAGAAATGCCAGATTGGCTGCCGTCAGATTACCAATCTGAGCAGAGGTCAAACCAGCAACCTGATCAGTTGTGATGACACTCAGCTGATCGGACGTTAGATTATTGAGCTGACTGCTCGTCATCTTCGAAACTTGCAAGCTGGTGAGCTTGCTCAGCATTTCAGTAGACAGCGATGCTAACTGCGAGGTTTTCAGTGCCGTGATCTGCGCCGTCGTCATCGCGGTGAGCTGATCGGAGCTCAGCTCATTGAGCTGCACCGTGACGAGATTCGCAATTTGCGCAGTACTCAGGCGGGTCACCTGGGATGTCGTAAACGCGGTGAGCAACTCTGTTGCAAGGTTATTGAGTTGGGCGCTGGTTAGTGCCGCCAGCTGAGAATTTGTGAGCGCCTGTATCTCGTCGGATGAGAACTGATTCAGATCGTCTGACTCAAGACTCGCGATTTGCGAGGTGCTAAGCGCACTGATTTGCACTGAACTTAAGGCAGCTGCCTGGGCTGTCGACAGACCAGCGATCTGCGCTGTGGTCAGACCACGAAGCTGGGCGGTGCCTAAAGCAGATATCCCGTCCGAGGCAAGCTGGCTCAGGTTACTGACGTTCAGGCCCGCAATTTGGGCTGAGGTGAGGCCAGCGACTTGAACCGAAGTCAGCGCAGTCAGCTGATCTGAATTGAGGTTATTCAGCTGACTGGTACTGAGCTTGGATAGCTGCAGTGTCGTGAACTCGGTAAATAACGCACTATCTAACGCCGCCAGTTGCGATGTTTTGAGTGAAGAAACCTGCGCGGTAGTTAACGCACTGATTTGGTCAGAGCTCAAAAAATTCAATTGATCTGAACTCAAGTTAGCCACTTGTGCCGTGGTTAATTTACTCACTTGCTCTGTCTTGAGCGAACTCAACAAGTCAGAATTCAGCGCATTTAGCTGAGTTGTTTTCAGGGCCGATATCTGAGCCGAAGACAGAGAACGGATCTGATCTGATTGCAGCAGGTTCAACGCATCGGAGCTGAGATTGTTGATCTGCGCCGTTGTCAATTTCCCGAGCTGATCGGTGGTCAGGGCACTGATCAGCGACCCATCCAGATTGTTCAGCTGCGAACTGCTCAATGCTCGGACCTGATGCGTTGCCAATGCCGCTATTTCATCCGAGGTGAACTGGTTCAAATCTTCTGTTTCCAGCGCTGCAATCTGGCTGGTCGTTAAATTCGCTATTTCGTCAGAAGTCAGTGCTTCCACCTGCGCGGTAGTCAGCTTTGCTATCTGGGTCGTTGACAGCCGGACCATCTGGGCGCTGCTGAGTGCGAGCAAACCATCCGTCGTTATCGACGAGATGACATCGGTTGAGAGGCTGGCAATCTGAGCAGTAGAAATATAGCTAGCCGTGGTGTCGAGTGCGGCCACCTGGCTGGTGCCAAAATTATTAATCTGCGTATAAGACATGACAGCAAGCTGCCCCTGCCGCATCCCGCTGATCGCCGTGGTCGTGATGGCGGATATCTGGCTATTGGTCAGCTTTTTGATTGCATCAGACGAAATGGCGCCCAGCTGGGCTGAGTCAAACAGAGCCATCGCCGCAGTACTGATTACAAAACTATCCCCCTTAATCGCGCTGATTTGCTCGGTCTTGAGCGCTGCCACCTGGCTAGTCTTGAGCCCGGCCAGATCTGAAGACTTCAAACGACTCATTTGGGCCGTGGTCAAATCCGCAACCGAAGCAGCCGACATGTTGGTAAAAATGGAGGACATATGAACCTCTTAATCTTCAAGACAACAAAACGTGTCTTTGAATCTATTGAAATAATTTCTCAAAAAGCAAGTATCCGAATCAGCCAATCAGACATCTTGAAATCTATTATCGTTTTCTTAATACCACCGCCGATAAGGCATAAACTCCTCATTCGGATCCTTGGTCGACAGATCTTTTGAAAGCTTTAGTGCTGATTTAAAAAAACAGGCAAACACCGTCCGCAATCGACTGGCATCGATATTTTTATTGTTATTGTTATAATTTTTTGCGATATCAAGGGCGACTTGAACGCAAATAGTTATTTTTCTGAAAACTCAAGAAGGGCTTGCTAAGCAGCTAACGAATTAACAGCCTGGAATGACCCCATTACGGAATTGTATAAATTGCATTAAAGTCTATTCCGAATAAATGTATTGAATTGATCGATAAAAAATCAGATAGTTGAACCGATAGCTTTAATACAAACCTTAAATTTTTTGAAAAGACCGAGCGTTTATGCCGACCAATGAATCGCCCAAATCCCTCGATATCAATTCGATATTGGAAGCTGGCAGAAAGCTTGAGGCCAGTGGTCTCGTATCTCAGGCGATTGAGGTGTTCCGGGAATGGCTGAAGATCAACGCAAATGTCGAATTGTCGTTTCTAATTTGGTACGAATTCGGGAGGTTGCTTCAGAAGGACGGTAACTACGTGAAAGCAGAGAGCTCTTTTAGAGCCGCACTTGAACAAAAACCGCAGTTCGTCGAGGCCATGCTTGCGCTCGGTAAATCCCTGGAGTCGCAAGGGAAGCTCGACCAAGCGATAGAGACCTGGCAATCGGCAATTCCATCGGAAGAACTGCAAATAGACCTTCTTAATAACATCGCAAGATTAATGGATCAAACCCATAGGCCTGAAGACGCCGAACTTGCGCTAGTCCGCAGCCTCAAGCTGAACAACAGACAAGACGCTGTCGTGACGACACTTCTGCAACAACGCCAGAAACTATGCCGATGGCCGGTCATCTCAGAAGAAATCGGCGCAGATATTGAATTTCAAAAAGAGCATATCGGTCCGCTCATGTCGCTGGCACTCACCGATGACCCGAAAGAGAACCTGGGCTCTGTTAATCGTTTTCTGAAAAGCAAACAACTGGATAAAGTTGCCCAAAGCCCGATAAAGCGCGCGCAATTTTACAAAAATCACACCAAAATTAGAGTGGGCTTTCTGTCTGCAGATTTTCGCATGCACGCCACCAGTATTTTTTTTGCGCCACTCATAGAGGGCTTGGACAGAAAGATATTCGAGGTTTATCTATTAGATATCACGACGGCGTCTGATACATTCTTCGAAATGCGGAAACGATTGATCAGCGTGGCTGATCAACACGTTCCGCTACAGAACATCGATGATGCAGCTGCGATCGCACGAATCATTGAATCGGAGATTGATGTTCTCGTGGATCTGTCCGGACTGACGGCAGGTGCTCGGCCAGGCATCGTTGCAGCTCGCGTTGCCCCCCTACAAATGTCCTATATAGGCTTTCTTGCGAGCTGTGGCATGCCGTCGGTAGACTATATTGTTACGACTAAAGACCTCTTCCCAAAGAAAAACCAAAGTGGCTTTACTGAAGAGCCCCTGTACCTGAAAGCTACGTATTTAGTTGTCGACCCCAACACCGAATTGCAGCCTGGAGTCACACGCGCTCAATTCAATCTGCCTGAAGATGGCATGATTTATTGTGCCCTTCTCAACTCATACAAAATTACACCACAGATGTTTGGTGCATGGATGAATATTCTTAAGGCCGTGCCAGACAGCGTGTTGTGGCTGGTAGATGAAAATCCAACAACCCGAAAAAATCTGGAATCGTACGCGACGTCGCATGGCATCGATAAAGCCCGATTACATTTCAGCCAACGGGTACATCCTGCACAATACCGATCGCAACTTGCGCTAGCAGATTTATTTCTGGATACGTCACCTTACGGCAATGGTGCCACCGCTCGCGATGCAGTGATTGCGAATTTGCCGATTCTGACCAAGCCTGGCCGAACCATGATGTCGAGACTGTCCGCGCACGTGATGAAATCCATGGGCCTCAAGGAACTCATTGTGAAAGACATCGCATCATATGAAAACAAGGCGATTGAAATCGGCAAAAACAAATCAATAATAAGAGAAATAAAAGAAAAAATGCTGGCATCAAGGACAACAAGCCATCTCTTCAACGCCGAAAAATTCACAAAGGATTTTGGTGATGCCATTTCTTTTGCTGTACAAGAAACAAAATCCCGGTAAATCGTCATTGCGAAAAAATACGAAAAACGAAAACTCGCACCATGAAAAAAATTTATGTTTACCAAATATTTTACGACGCTACATCACGCGCCAAAATACAACCCGGCTTTATTCCCATTGACAATACGAATAGCAAGCATAGTGACTGGTTCGAGTTTTGGGTAATACTGAACTTTCTGCGGAACAATGCACTGGAAGAAGGTGCATGGTACGGATTTCTGTCCCCGAAATTTTTTGAAAAAACTGGCATTGATTCAGCCACCGTTCTGAAAGCAATAGAAGAAAACGACGAGTCTACCGATGTCGCCATTTTTAGTACCGCCTGGGATCAACTTGCTTACTTTCTCAATCCGTGGGAGCAAGGCGAGGTCTGGCACCCGGGATTAACCGCCCTGACCCAGAATTTTTTAGCTCAGTATGGTTTCAATACAGATCTCAGAAGTATCGTCACTGACTCTGCCAACTCAGTTTTTTCGAACTACCTTATTGCAAAAAAAGATTTTTGGACAGCTTGGCATGACCTGGCGGAGAAATTTTTCTCGTATGTGGAAACCAATGCGGATCAGCACCCGGAATTCACAAAAACAACCAGTTATGGCTCCAACATAAATCAGTACCCGATGAAAACCTTCATTCAGGAGCGTTTCAGCAGCCTTCTTCTGGCCGACGGTCGCTATAGAGTGCTGGTGGCAGATCAAAGTAGCGCGCGCCCTATTTTTTCCCGGATATTCAGCGATGACCAGAAAACCAGATACATGCTCCAGACTTGTGACCTGATGAAATCAAAATACAGAGAGACTCTGGATACGGCTTATATAGACATGTACTGGCGAATACGAAACGCAATTTCATACTATCCACCCGTTATGTAAAAATTTATCTTTAAAGTTGAAATATATCGATCGTCAGGTAGTATAAATGCCCGTAACAGCAACCAATATCTAAAGCATGTTTTCAGACAGGCGCGCATGATTGTGCGTAACGGAGAATTTTATGACCAGTAAGAAAAGCACTTTTGCCACTATTCATGAAAAGAAACAAGGTAAGGCAAGTGACAAATGGGAATCGTATCTTGATTTCTATGATGAGCTATTCACACCGCTGAAAAAAAACCCTGTAACAATGTTGGAAATCGGCGTACAGAACGGAGGGTCATTAGAGACTTACGCTGAATATTTCACAAAAGGCAAAAAATTCATTGGCTGCGACATCAATGAGGGCTGCAGAAATTTAAAATACAGCGACGAGAGAATCTCTGTCGTAGTGGGTAACGCAAATACTGAGCAGGTAGCAAGGGAAATTCTTCAGCTCAGCACTGATTTCTCCATCATTATTGATGATGGATCGCATGTATCCCTGGATGTCATTAACTCATTTCTGATTTATTTCCCTGCAGTTCAACCTGGCGGCATCTATGTCATTGAAGACACGCATACCTTGTATCACCAGGCCTTTGGGGGGGGAATTGGCAATGAAAGATCGGCCATTGCTTTTTTCAAGAAACTTGTCGACGTTGTGAGCTATGAGTGGTGGCATAACGAATCATCGCTTCAAACACATTTGTCGACCTTTTTTCTACAGAATACACCCGAGTTTATTACGGATGGATGGATTGAATCCGTAGAGTTTAGAAACTCAGTCATCGTCATACGGAAATCAAAAAAGGCAGGGCATAACAAGTTAGGGCAGCGCATCATCAGAGGAACTGATTTCTCGGTAAATCCCCTCGACTCTGCCGCTATTCAGAATCACAAGCCGTTCTAAATGACGACCGGCTTGGGGAGACGCTGAATAAATCCACGTTTTCTGGCGAGCCAGCGCAGCTGTACGACGCGGGGCCAAGCAAAATCAATGATTCATCACGATTGATTTTGCTGAAAAATTTCTGGTTCAATTTGATCAGTGCTTCCTTAGCGAAGCTGTATTCTGATTCAATAAACCGTCAATTTTGCCGATTTTATTGATTCGATGTCTCTTTATTTATTACTACCATTCATGGCATCGAAGGTAGATTTAAGGCGTGACATGGTGCTATTTGCCTGACCAACGAAGCTGTCCAGCGTAGAAAAGGTCTTTGTATACCGCTCCAGAAGTTTTTTCATCCGCTCATCCAGCTTTTCAAGATCGAGCTTGTACCGGTCGACGTCTTTTTGTGCGCTGAATGCTTGTGATTGAATGAATCCCGTCGGGCGCGTCATATCATTGAGGCGTTTGACCGCATCACCCGCCAGGCCCTGCGCCGCCGAGGTAAAGGCGCTTTTGGTCTCGGTGTTGTTCGTCAGAAAAGTAACAACATCATCGAAATTCTTGGAAGTTGCCTCCGAAAATTTACTCTGATCGAATTGCAGAACACCAGTTTTGTCTATCGACACACCAAGATCGCGCAAAGCACTGTAGCTTTTCCCTGGAGAGCGTGAATTACCGAGAAACAATTCCCGAACCTGCGTTTTGACCAATCTGATGGTCGAATCATTTGCCAAAGACCCGCTATAGACGTCCTCGGGATCATCTTTATTTTTAGGTCCTGAAAGAATGGCAAAGTCAGACATCGCATCATTGTAGGACTTGACCAGAGCGGCAACTTTTTCTTTCAATGCTTCTGTGTCACGGTTGAGCGTGATGACTGCAGGTGCATTTGCTTGGGTAACATTGAGCAGATCTATTTTTAATCCTGCTACCGCATCGCTGACAACATTTTCAGACCTGAAAATTGTTATGCCATCAATGACCAGCTCGGCATCGCCTGCCGACTGGAGACGGTTCGAGAAATTCAGTGTGGTAGGCGAGGTCGTGGCGATATAAGCTTGCGTCACCGTCTCAGAAGGATCGGCCATCACATCTGCGGACGTTTTGTTCGAATCATCGGGCGTTATCGAAAATGCCAGTGAAGCGTCGCCGTCAGCCTCGGTATAGTTCACTTGCAAGCTACCATCAGAAGCTATTGAAAAGCGCCCCGGCGCAGAGGCTTCAAGCGCATCTTTGACGTTTTGCGTGATCACTGCAGCAGTATCACCAGCAGCAATGTTGACGGTAACAGCCGAAAAGGCGAGCGATCCACTCGGATTAATCGTAACGGTTCCAGGCTCAGTGGCAGCACCGAATGTCCATTTCTGTGTCTTGGTTGCGCCCGTGGTTAACTCAGCGCCTGCAACGAATGATCGGGTAGTGGACACTGCCGTGATCGAATTCGATGCATCAGTGTAGGCTTCTTCAGGAACATCCCCCTCAGTAGCAGCGTAGGTGATCGTTAGCGTTCCATCGGTGTTGTCGGTAAAAATCCGACCTGTTCCGTTCTTCAGAGCATCCGCATCAAGCGCAGCTTTTACCCTTGCAGTGATTACCTCTTTGGTTTCATCCTGAGTAACGTCAACGGTGATCCCTCCAATATTCAGGGTTCCGCTACTCACGGCATTGCGAAAGCTGATTGTCTGTTGTTCACTTACGCCAGTACCATCGTCGGTTGTGAAGGTGAAACTGTTCTTGGCACCCGTTGGGCCGGTGACCACAATTTGGTAGGGGGAGGCGCTTCCGTCACCTGTGTTGACCAGCTGCGCGTTCAAGCCGATGTTGGCATCCTTGATCGCCTGCACGATACCTTTGGGTGTTGTTTTCCCCTCCGGAATTTCAATGCCTTTGGATTTGCCATCCATATTCAGACGCAAAATGAATCGGTCGCCGCCGTTGAGAGAGACGGTTTCGGAACTGAATCTCGGTGACAAACTGCGCTGAGCCTGGGCTCGATGCTTTACCTCGATCTCATGCACTCCGGGCGACGCACCCGTGGTCGAAGTGACCGCTACGGCAGATGGCAGGCTGCTGGTCGCTGCAACCAGGTCGACCTTGGAGGGGGATTGCAATGCTTCAAATGCTGATCTGACCATACCCAGCGATGCCATCATCGCTGAGTAACCCGATATCCTGGCTTCACTTTTTGAAATGTTGCGGTTGATACTGTCAGAACGGGGGGCTTTTTCTGCGTCCACCAGATTTTGGGCGAGCGACCCCATATCGACACCCGAGCCGGTACCCAGCTTGGTGATCAGGCTCGTCGCTGCACTCTTGGTTGCTTGCGATGCAGCGCTCGTCGATGATGTCGAATTAGAAACTGATCCGGACGTAAGTGCCACTTTGCTATCCTTTTTTCTACGAAATCACGGTCGGCTCACAATGCTGCTGATTGGAGATCGGTTCATGACGAATTTTCTTTAACGACTCAAGTCATCCTCAGCGGATGTAGTCAAACAGATTTAGCTGCGAAATCTTTGCAAAGCTGCTCTGCCCTGCTTCCAAAGCCAGCATATCCTTGTTCATTCTGGTGATAGCTTCGGTGTAGTCCGTATCCTCGGCCTGCGAAAGTGTGGTTTTCATGCGCAGCATGTTTTCCTCGGCCAGACTCACCTGATTGTCAAGCTTGTTGACTGCCGCACCGATACTAGCGAGGCTATCAGAGAGCCCCTGCTGTAGTGTTTCAACTTCGCCGACTGCTCGACGGATATTGACGCCATTATTCGACTGCAGCGCTGCGGACAAGTCATCAATTACCTGAAAAAATCCGACCGGAATGGGCTTGCCGTCATCACCGGTGCGTACGATTTTGTCAAAGGGACGCGTGCCAGCCCGATTGGTATCTACCGAGGACTGATCCGCAATACCAGTCACGCTGACAGTCTGGTCACCCGTGTATACCAGTTTGCCGTTTTCATCCGTATCAAATGCAGCCTTACCGACGCGCGTTCCAGAGAAGATATAGTTGCCATCAATATCTTGCGTGTTGGCCAGCGAGAGCAGCTGATCGCGCAATTGACCAACTTCGATGGCAATCGATTTTCGATCAGAAGCGCCGTATGTATCATTTCCTGCCTGTACTGTCAGCTCCTTGAGCCGGATCAGCACCGAACTCGCATTATCGACTGTCGTTTCCTGCTGCGACATCTTGTCTTTGATCTGGTTGATCGTACTGACGTAATTTTCCTGGCGCGTGATTGCCGATTTCAGGCGCGTGATCTGTGCCGACTGATCCGGCGCATCGCTCGCCTTGTTGATTTTTTTTGTCGTCGTCAGTTGCATCTGGGTTTTCGCCAGACGATCCTGCGTGATACCCATCTGCGCAATCGCGCGATCAAATTTCAGATTGGTTGACATTTGCATGACTTCGGACTCCTAGTTAACGGCTTGCCTGCAAGATCGAATCGAACAAGGTTCCCGCAACCTGAATCGTTTTTGCGGCTGCCTGATAGGCTTGCTGAAAACGAATCAGGTCGGCTGCCTCGCCATCAAGCGTGACGCCAGATACTTTGTCACGCGCCTCGATTGCCTGGTCGTTGACGACCTGAAGTGCCTTCTGCGCGATGGTTGCCTGACTCGAGAAGTTACCGACCTTCCCTACTTCTTCTATGTAAGCCTGAGAAATTGTTTTGCCTTCGACACCGCCTATCACCGCCTTTCTTTCCAACGCGATGATATCGAGCATATTTTGGTTATTGCCAGTACCGTCCTGATTGCCATCGATAACAAATTTATCGCCGGCTGCCGGTGGGCCATTCAATGTTAATTTGAGACCCCGATATTCAATGCCCGCCATCGGATCGTAAACACGTTCCGCCAAAACGGTAACCAGACCATTGCTTGGATTTTTCCAGGTAATCTGGTACTGATCATTCTTTGTGAACTGAATGTCGTATTTTTCTGCGCGCAGCGCAGTAAGTCTTGCCTCATTAAGGGTGGCCGGATCAGCCATTGTGGCATCGTAGGCACCTGCGATAGTCGCCGACCCCTCGGATACAAAGACCAGCAAATCTTCCGTAACGGCACCGTCGATATAGGCGCCGGTGCGCAATCCCAGTTTAGCCAATTCAGCCGGGCCGTTACCAATGGCCTCATCGGTAAAGCCGACACGAATTTCCTTTTCCGATGCCAGCGTCAGCTGTCCTTTGAAACTACCGTTCCCCAGACCCAGTGCATTGCTGCCGCCGGTAAGCGTGCTGACACGGATATCGGCGCCACTGCCATTCGCCAGAATGAACGTGCCATCGGAATCCACACGGGCGTATATTTTTGAATAAGTGCCACTGGTAACGCCCAGAGCGTTGCCCTCGTCGGAATCGCCGATGACGATGTCCTCACCGTCCTCGTTGCTTAAAACAATCTCTTCAGTGTCAGGGTCCAGTGTGGCTGTAACACCGGTGGTGTCGGTCGCCGCATTGATCTGATCCACCAGATCTTGCCGGTCAGTGAAACTGCCATCCGGATTTGAACCCGTCAGCGTGACGCCATTGATGACAAGACCCTTTGTGAGGCTCTGTGTGTCCAGGCTCGCTACCACGCGGCCGGTGTCTGAGGTATTGATGGCATCCGCAAGATCTTCGGCCGACGCAAAGCTGCCACCTGTCGCGGAGCCGGAAATTTTTACGCCATTCAGATACAAGGGCTTGGTCAGGCCATTTTCTATGCTCGCATTCGGTATACGAATTTCATTGAAACCATTCGCAAATACCTGCGGATCCAATGCGGTACCAGTCGCATTCAACCAGTTCACCATATCAGGAACTGACAAACGCCGACCAAGATCCAGCTCGCCCAGGGCAACACCGTTAAGTGTGAGGGTATTACCTGCAATGGCATCTACCGTCGACGGGATTCTGGCACTCTCAATGCCTGCCTCCAGCAGCAGAGTCGGATAGAGACTGGTCGAATAGGTACCAATTGGTGTGCCCAGAACATTCAGATCGCCCGCCCGTCCCGCGGCGCCATAACCAATGCTGATAGCATCGTCTTCACCAAAGTTAAGCGTGCCCTTGTAATCTGTCTGAGCAAGCAGTTTTCCGTCATCATCCATGGTACCGATACGAATGTCGTTACCACCATAACCATCGGCATTATGCAAAATCAGTTTAGTACCAGTGTCATCCAGCTCGGCGACTACATTGGTTTCATTCCCGAATGTTCCATTGATCAGGTCTCGCAGCTCGGCCAATGTACGCCCAATTGAGGCGCCAATAGCCGCACCATTGATGAATATCCCGGCCTCCGGATCAAGATCCAATTCGGGCGTCGTGGTTAACGCATTCACGCCAATTGGCGGCGTCATGTCTTGCGTTGCACGCATCATCCAAGCAGCCATATCGCTGGCCTGCAGAGTTTGTGCAGGCGAGGTAGGCAAGAGTCGCGGTAGTACACGACCGTTGATGGTAAGTTGGTTGGCACTGATTTCCGGCAAACCAGCGGGTATGGAATCACCAGTCTGGATACTGTGTTGAATAAATGATGGCAGTACGTTGTGCTCGGGGGTAAAGCGTGTCCCGTTGTCATACTGTTCGATGGGCTTGCTGATCAGGCCATAGAACGAAGACATCTGTTTGTAGCCGGCATCTCCCGAAAGATTCAGGTAGTCAGTCGAGTAAGTCGAACCCGGAATGAATCCATTCGCCGGTGTCATCAAGGCCCTACGCTCGACATCATCCGTGATCGGGCCACCCAGCAGCTGACGCCCATCGCGCGTAAATATCTGGAGCTGCTGACCCTCGGTGGCACCGTCCATGAACAGTGACCAATTATTGCTGCCTATGGGAATTTGACCCAGCAATCTGTCCCGCGGTGCCGCAATCCCTGCTGAGGGATGCGCATTATTTTTTAATACCTGCGATAGAGGCTGTACTTTGGATGCATCCGGATAGCTAGCGGAATAGCTCAGCGTCGCATCGACATTGCTGAGATTGTTTTCATTTTCAATCACGCGAAACAGAGCACCTGCAGCGACTTTCGCTGTATCCTCGAGCGCGACAAAAATACCAGCTGCGGGACGATCAATTTCAGTCCGCGTGCCCGTTGCCGGATCAGTATGAATGACCGGAGCAATCCGAAACAAATCCTTGCCTACTTCACCCCGACTATCAATGCCATTACGGTGAATTTGATTGAGCTCCTTGGCGACGGTCGTTGCCAGGAAATCCAAGGAGGAAAATGTTGGCTGCAACACTTGCTCGCGAAAGCCCATCAGACCACCCAGCTCACCGCTGTTGATACCAATTATTTCTTCGGGTGCTTTACCGTACGGGTCTGCAATAATCGAGACGCGTGAAAGGTCAGTCTCGTCGAATTTAACCGCCAGACTAACGGATCGATCGCCATTCACGATCTGGCCTGCACCGGAAATGTTGCCAATACTGACGCCAACACTTCCGTTAACCGCAGTTGTTACATTCACCCTAACTAACTTCGACAGCTTGGTTAGCAAGAGATCACGCTGATCCAGTAAATCGGGCGGCTGCCTCTCAACAAAAGGTTTGCCAGCCAGTTGCTTGTTCACCGTCGCGATCTGGCCTGCCAGCGTGTTTATTTCAGCGACTTTTGAAGCAATTGCTTCGCGTGTCTCGGTGTCCACTCCCTGCATCTGGGTCGATAACTCGCGGAAGCGCGACGCCAGTCCGTCGGCATCACGCAAGAACTGCCCACGTAAAATCGTCGAAGCCGGATCTACCGACAGCTGGCGTGCAGTACCAAAAAACTTATCCAGGGCCGGCGGCAGACCGACTGTGTCGCTACCCATGATATCGACGATCCGATTTCCATAATCCACCATCGGACCCTGGGTATTCATTTCACTGGTGCTGTTCCGCAGATTCTGCTCGAGGAATTGGTCATATGCGCGTTTGATACCTGCAACGCTAACACCGGTGCCAAGATAAATCTTGCCCTGCTGGCGTGGCATGTTCTCGGCCATCGAGGTCTCTTGACGCACATAGCCTTCGGTACCGACATTGGCGATGTTGTTGGAGACTGTGCCGAGCGCACGCTGATAAGCGGCGACGGCGCGGCTGCCAATGGTGAGCATGTCACTCATTATTCAGCCCCAGTGTTAGGCACGGGCGCAACGCGTCCGGGCTTGAGTGTAAATTTATCGGGACGCACCAGCGGCAATGATGACTGCGTGCGTTGCACGGCCATACCTTCTTGAACCTGACTGAGTGGCATCGGCTGCGCCTTGGCATCCAATGTCGGTTGGGGTGCGTTGGCACGATCGAGATGCTTGACCAGCATGTCAGCCACACCCAGCGTATTGCGCTTGGCAAGCTGTTGAGACAGCTCGCGGTCATACATCTCCTGAAACGTATCTTCCGCGTCCGAACCATTGAGATCACTCTTCTCAATGGTCTGACGCATGGTCTTCAACATCTCGTGAATGAACAGGGCCTCGAACTGGGTCGCGGTTTCACGCGTTGCCTTGTCGGTTTTCTGCTGCGCTTGTCCGCGCAGACTCGCCATACCGGCGAAATCGATCGAGGACTGCAGTGTCGAATTGTTGAGGCCGTCGGTCATATCAGATCACCACCAGCTCGGCACGCAGGCTGCCGGAGCTTTTCAGGGCTTCGAGAATCGCAATCAGCGCCGAGGGGGATGCCCCGACCTGGTTGATCGCATCCACAATCTGTCTCAAATCCACACCAGCCTGAAACAGGAACATTGGTTTGTTCGGCTCAGTGACCGCGACATTAGCGTTCTGATTGGTGGCCGTCTGCCCACCTGAAAAAGCGCCGGGCTGGCTGACCTCATTGGTCGCTGCAATCGCGACCGAGATCGTGCCATGTGACACCGCCGCTGCAGTGACTTTCACATTGCGGCTGATGACGACAGTACCCGTACGTGAATTGACCACCACACGCGCAGGTGCTTCACCGGGAATGACGTCCAGATTTTCGATCATACTCATGAAGGTAACGCGCTGAGACATGTCAGCCGGAGCACGCACGGAGATGGATACACCATCCATGGCATTGGCTGTACCGGCACCAAAATTTTTATTGATCGCGTCCACGATGGCACGCGTGGTCGTGAAATCCTGATCGCGCGTGTTGAGCACGATGAAATCGGATTTATCGAAAGGCGTGTCCACCATCCGCTCGACGGTGGCACCGTTCGGGATGCGTGCCGACGTTGGCACACCGATAGCCACTTTGGAGCCGGCGCCACTGGCATCGATACCCGTGGTGTTCACCTGACCCTGAGCCAGGGCATACACTTCACCATCCACACCACGCAAACTGGTCAGAATGAGTGTGCCGCCGCGCAGGCTGCTCGCTTTGCCGAGGGTGCCAACGTTGATGTCGATGCGCTGACCGGGTTTGGCCATCGCGGGCAATTCGGCAGTGACCATCACGGCAGCAGCATTCTGCACATCAAAACGCCCTGCTGCTGCTGCGGCTCTTTCAAAGTCGGACAAAGGACCATCGAGGCCCACACCCATCTTGACGAGCATGGATCGTATGGTCTGCACCGTGAAGGCCACCTGCGCACCATCGCCGGTGCCCTGCAGGCCAACCACGATGCCGTAACCCACCAGCTGATTGCTGCGGGCCGCAGCCGCGGAAGCGAGATCTTTGACGCGATCAGCCTGTGCAGGCTGCATCACTATCAAGCTTAAGGCAATCGTGCCGATAAGTCGTTTAAGGGAGAATTTCATGAAAATTTTCCTCAGAACGGCCAGAATTTATACAGGAAGCTGGTACCCCACCCCGCGCGTGTCGCATTGGCGAGATCGCCCACAGCGCGGTACGTGATCTGCGCATTAGCCAGACGACGCGACTGCACCGTGTTGATTGCACTGACATCATTGGGACGAATCACGCCCGAGACCTGAATCACCTCGCCGCCTTCGGAGAGTGACAGCTGCTTTTCGCCGCGTACGACCAGATTGCCGTTGGCTTGTACCTCGACCACCGTCGCGGCGACTGAGCCTGAGAGCGTAGCGCTCTGATCTGCGACGCCGGTACCTTTGTTGGAAATGTTGGCGCCATCGGTTTTGATTCCATTCAGTAGCTTGTTGCCATTGAAGGTCACGTTGGCGCTTTGTATTGCTGTTGAAAGACCAGCGGGAACCGTATCGTTGGATGATTCACGGCTGGTTTCGTTGTTGAGCGAGCGTGCTGCTTGTGTTGATTCCGATAACAACACCGTAATGATGTCACCGACACGATAATCACGGCGCTTGGCCTGCCAGAGATCGGTGCTGTCAGTCGCGAAAATCGCACCTGTAACTTGTTTGTTGTCGTCGCGTGGCAGTGGTGTGACCGGCGCGAATTCCGGTGTGTGAGCAATGGGCATGGGTCCTGCACAGCCAGCCATCAGGACTGTGATAGCCAGTGCTGCAACGGTCGTCGTGTTATGAGTGCGCTTGTTCATGAGAGTCCTGTCCGTTTTCTATTACAGGTTGTTATTCAGGAAGCGCAGCATGCCGTCGGCTGCGGAGATGGCTTTGGAATTGATTTCATACGCACGCTGGGTCTCGATCATGTTGACCATTTCTTCGACCACGTTCACGTTAGACGCCTCGAGCATGCCCTGACGCAGCGTACCGGCTGCCTGCGTCCCCGGATTCAGTAACTGAGGTGCGCCACTGGCGACGGTTTCTTTGTAGAGGTTGCCGCCCATAGGGGTCAGGCCAGCGGCGTTGACGAAACGCGCTACCTGAATCTGACCCAGCTGCTGC
>JACCDM010593104.1_pt1 | contig 20081 bp, 17 predicted proteins | sample 7445851 | NCBI WGS metagenome assembly JACCDM01 (sample SAMN15323438, study PRJNA562643) | freshwater metagenome | isolation source: river surface water | place: USA:Blue River Watershed | collected 2017-08-16
GGCTACGCTACACCCCGAAACTTTCTTTAACTCCTTGCGAGTTAATTTTGTGATCCCGCTGGGATTCGAACCCAGGACCCATACATTAAAAGTGTATTGCTCTACCAGCTGAGCTACGGAATCGGTAACTTAATTTCGGTTAAATGAACTTGCTTTTTGAAAGTTCAATGCCGTAATTGGACTGCAAATTTATGACTCTGAATTCTAAATGCCAAGAATCAATTCCATCTTTCTCATAAAAGTTTCCATATTTTTCGTTTTCCTATTGCAAAGCATTCATTGTCAAGCGGATGTGCCTAGGCTAATGATCGCAGATTCCTTGTTTAACCAGAGAAGTTATAAGGAAGCAATGGAGATTTACGAGGTAAACTTCAAATCTGGGATCTATTCTACCTCCATGTTGCTCAAAATGGCCTTCATTGCGGAGGGAATTGGAGATAGCGAACGGGCAACTTTATACTTGAGTAAGTACTATGACTTGAGTCCGAATCCCCAGACAATCTCTAAAATAAAAACCCTCACCGGACAAGCTGAATTGGCGGGTTATGAAGTGAGTGATGGCATGCGCTTTGTCCTATTTCTGGTAGAATACAAAGAAATCATCGTCGGAGGACTCACCTTATTTCTTATAATGTCCTTAATTGGACTTTGGTCCCCAAGAAAAAAATTGAATGAGGGAAGGTTTTATGGTCCCTCCACTCTATTAATAGGGTTGATTTTTGCGACCAATAATTTTCTGAATGGTCCCTCGACAGGGTTAGTTACCTCAAGTCCTACCCTCATTCGCTCCAAACCTACTGCAGGTGGAGATTTTATTGAGTTGGTGGAGCCAGGGCACCGTGTCACCATCAAATCCTCCAAGGATATCTGGTACGAAATTGAATGGAAGGATCAAATTGCCTACATTAAGAAGGAAGACGTTACTCGATTGTGAGGAATTGTACAATCTACCAAGTACAAAGTAGGGATTTGCATAAAGAACTTAATCCTGCCTAATTAACTCAGACAGAGGTCTATACTCTTTTTAATGTCGAATGTCCAACGCTGAATGGTGAATATCGAAGTAAGGATTCGCATTAGGAATTGAATTCTACTTCCTGAAACGTCTTGCTTGCCTTCCTCTCAATAAAAAAAACCACATAGACACATAGAAAAAACCCTATGTGCCTATGTGGCTTACTAGAAGACTCATTATGCGTTTTATCTAGTACATGGTACTTGGTACAACCTACAATTTCTTGATCATCAAATTCCTATAATGCACCACATCTCCATGATCTTGCAAGGCAATTTTTCCTTTCTTGAATTTACCAAAACCAGGCATGCTCTTGAACTTACTTTTTGCAATCAGCGCTTCCCACTCCGGGGTAAACAACTGCGTAGAGACAATATTCACCCCATTCAAAAAGAAATCCAATTTGCCTTGGTTGATTCGGATCTCAGCCTGATTCCACTCACCTGCGGGCTTCACCGTCTCCTGGCTACTCACGATCAAATCGTATAGATCGCCTGCTCTGTGGCTGATGATTTTAGCATCTGGATGACCTGCATTGTCAAGCACCTGCATCTCAGGCCCAGTCTGCCAAGGATACGGATATTCTTTGGCTTCATGCACTAGAAAAATTACCCCACTATTTCCATTGGGAGCAATCTTCCACTCGTACTTGAAATGAAAATTCTCGTACTCCTCATTGGTCACAATATCGCCTCCATCACCTGTTTGCCATCCTGCCTTGTTGGCCGCATCCAGATACAATTCACCGTTTTCAATCTTCCAGGCCTTGCCTACTGCGCCTCCCCCATATTTGGACCAACCTGCAAAGGACTTTCCATCAAAGAGAGGAGTCCAGTCGGCTGTTACATTTTCATGGGTAGGCTTACTAGGCTTTTCTTCTTTGCCGCCCTGAACGAAAGCCATTCCGATGGCAGCACTGGCGAAAAGCGCTATCAATTTAAATTTCATGACTTATTTTTTCAGTAGTAAAATATAACGCACCATGTCGGTTGCATCCTCTTCAGTCAAATTTGGATGGGCAGCCATGGGAATTTCACCCCACACGCCCACACCACCAGCAATTACTTTCTGAGCTAACATGGTCACATTAGCCTCTGTATTTTCGTATTTTGCAGCGACATCGGCATAAGCTGGACCAATTAGTTTGCGGTCTACCTGGTGGCAACCTGTACAATCAGATCCTTTTACTTTTTCCAATCCCTTGATGTACACAGGATCGTCTTTGTATTTTTCCTCTAGAGAAACCTCCACTGGGGCTGCTTCGGCAGACGTAGTTTCAGTGCTTGTTTCTGTTGATTTTTCACCACCTCCACACGAAAAGGCAAGGCCTGCTACCAGTACTACTGCACTTGTTGTTAGTAAATTTAGTTTCATTGGTTTGATTTGGTTATCGATTTAAATTCCTAATACTCTTTTATTAAATGCCTCATCTGCACCTGTACCGGCAAAGTCATCAAAAGCTTTTTCTGTAACTCGGATGATATGTGAGTCGATGAATGGTGCTCCTTCTGCAGCACCCTGCTCTGGATGCTTGATGGCGCACTCCCACTCCAACACAGCCCATCCACTGTAATTGTACTGCGAAAGTTTGCTAAATATTCCTGCAAAATCAACCTGACCATCGCCTAAAGATCTAAATCGGCCCGCGCGCTCCACCCATCCTTGGAATCCACCATAGACGCCTTGCTTCCCGGTAGGATTAAATTCCGCATCCTTGACATGGAACATCTTGATGCGCTCGTGGTAAAAATCAATGAACTGTAGGTAATCCAAGCACTGCAACACAAAATGGCTTGGATCATAAAGTATATTGGCACGCTTGTGACCTCCGACCTTCTCTAGGAACATTTCGAAGGTAATTCCATCGTGCAAATCCTCGCCAGGGTGCAGTTCGTAACACACATCTACCCCTACTTCATCGAAAGCATTCAAGATAGGCACCCAGCGGTTGGCCAGCTCGGTAAAGCCTGTTTCCACCAATCCTGCAGGGCGCTGTGGCCAAGGATAGACCGTATGCCACATCAGGGCTCCAGAAAAGGTGGCGTGTGCATTCAGCCCCAAATTGGCAGAGGCCTTGGCTGCATACTTTAGCTGCTGGGTAGCCCAAGCAGATTTTCCTTTCAGATCTCCCTTGAGATTTGCTGGCGCAAAGCCATCAAACAGCTCGTTGTAGGCTGGATGTACCGCCACCAACTGTCCTTGCAAGTGCGTAGACAATTCGGAGATCTCCATGCCAAAATCAGCCACAATTCCTTTAATCTCGTCTGCATAGGTTTTACTCTCTGCAGCCTTTTGCAAGTCGATCATGCGTGCATCCCAAGAGGGAATTTGTACAGCTTTGTATCCCAAACCTGCCATGTACTGGCAGATGTTCTTTAAATTGTTAAAAGGGGCAGCATCTCCTGCAAATTGTGCGAGAAAAATACCTGGGCCTTTGATTGTTTTCATTGGTTTTTGGGTTTGAGTTTAAATTTATTTCTCTACGATAAATGGAGTCCACTTTTGTTCCGACTGGGTGCTACGCAACACATGGTCGATGAAAGCCATGCCACGGATGCCATCTTCGATGCCAGGGTAATCCTCCCACTCCCATTTGGGAGTAGTTCCCTCACGGTCTGCATAGATGCAGCGGGCAAAATTCCGATACAAATTGGCAAAGGCCTCGACATATCCTTCCGGATGTCCTGCAGGAGTCCGTGTATTTTCTTGGGCCAAGGAACCTAAGTACCCTGTACCTGCTCTGTAGATTTGAGCTGGAACATTCGGGAAACGAACAGTCAGTGAATTCATCAACTCCTGCTCCCATTCCAAGCCACCCTTTTCCCCATACACTCTGATTTTTAGGTTATTTTCACAACCTGTATCAGTTTGTGAAGCCATCAATACCCCAGAGGCCCCATTTTCAAAGCGAAGCAACACCACCCCATCGTCATCGATAGGGCGACCTTCAATCTTAATGTAGAGGTCCGCGCAAATCTGAGACACCTTTTGCCCAGTGACATACTCTACCATGTTGAAGGCATGCGTTCCAATATCTCCCATGCATCCGGCCAAACCATTTCTTTTCGGATCTGTTCTCCATTCTGCCTGCTTATTATTCTCTGTTTCAAGGAGCTTGTAAAGCCATCCCTGCGGATATTCCACATATACTTTTCGAACTTTCCCAATCATCCCTTCCTGAACCATCTGCCGCGCTTGCTTGATCATCGGGTAACCCGTGTAGGTATGGGTCAACAAAAAGCGTTGCTTGGACTGGCTTACGATGCGATACAAGGCCTGAGCTTCTGCATAGTTGAGGGTCAAAGGCTTGTCTAAAGCCACATGAAAGCCGTGCTGTAGCGCTTTTGATGTAGGGTCAAAGTGCATGTTGTTGGGCGTCACAATAGCCACCACATCCATGCGCTCTCCTTCGGGCAACTGGGATTCTTTGGCAAACATCTCGTCGTAGCTCCCATACACTCGAGAAGGATCGAGTCGAAGTTCCTTGCCTTTTTGTGAGGACTTGGCAGGGTCGGAACTGAAGGCACCACACACCAATTCAAACATTCCGTCCATCAAGGCACCGTTCAAGTGTATCGCTCCAATGAATGAGCCGGGTCCACCTCCAACGAGGCCGAGTTTCAATTTTTTTGTAGTCGACATGGGTACTAAATTAAATTGGATCTAATGTTAAAATTTAAACCAGGTTTTTCTTGAAATTTCGTGCTTTCCTTCCTGAAAACAGCTGTTTTATGACCAGCAGTCTGACTATTCTATGAACGGCTCAAACAAAACTTTTTGGTCTCTTTCTTTAGTTTCTCAAAGAAGATGGGTAAACTACTGCAAAAACATCAAAATTTTAAATTTTCCTTCCAAAAAAACAGCACAAACCTAACCCTTCACAGCTTATGCCCCTTTTTGTTAAGATTAGACTTTCGCTGATGATGTTCCTCGAGTTTTTTGTGTGGGGTTCTTGGTATGTGACCATGGGCACCTTTCTCGGTTCCAACATCCAAGCAAAGGACCAGGATATTTCTCTAGCTTTTACTACTCAGTCCTTGGGCGCCATCCTCGCCCCATTTTTGGTGGGCCTTGTTGCAGATCGCTATTTTCAAGCACAAAAAATCTTAGGTGCCATCCATCTCTTCGGAGCCCTTCTACTTTATCAACTTCACCAGGCGGTAGATTTTGCCTCTTTTTTCCCCATTCTTTTAGGGTACATGATTCTATTCATGCCCACCCTAGCACTGGTCAATTCCATCTCCTTCAACCAAATGCAGCAGCCTGAAAAAGAATTTTCAGGTGTTCGGATTTGGGGAACATTGGGCTGGGTAGCCGCTGGATTTTTAATCTCCGCCTTGGCCTGGGATAGCCAAGAGGGATTGGCAGCTGGGCTACTCCAAAACACCTGGAAGTTGGCAGCTGGCGCATCGCTACTGCTTGGCATTTACAGCTTTACCCTGCCAAGTACTCCCCCACAAGCCAAATCAGGTGGTGCCTTTCAATGGAAAGAAGCCTTAGGGCTGGATGCCCTTCGTCTGCTTGCGCACAGAAACTATGCAATTTTCTTTCTTTCTTCCATCCTCATCTGTATCCCTTTGGCTTTTTACTACCAAAATGCCAGCCCTTTCTTGACTGAACTGAGCGTAGAAAATTCTACCGGAAAAATGGCAATGGGCCAGGTATCTGAAGTTTTATTTCTGCTGGCTCTTCCCTTTTTCTTCACTCGATTTGGCTTAAAAAATACGCTGGCTGTAGCCATGCTGGCCTGGGTCATCCGCTACCTATTCTTTGCCTTTGGAGATACTGAAAGTGGTACTTGGATGCTAATTACAGGCATAATCCTGCATGGCATTTGTTACGATTTCTTTTTTGTAAGCGGACAAATCTACACCGATGCCCATGCGGGGAAAAAATACAAATCCGCCGCACAAGGATTAATTACGCTCGCCACCTATGGAATAGGGATGGGTCTTGGATTTTGGGTGGCAGGGCAAATTTCAAATTTATACCTCATTCAAGAAGGCATACATGATTGGAAATCAATTTGGTTGATTCCCGCTGGGATTTCCGGCTTGGTTTTCCTATTTTTCATTGCTGTTTTCAAACCAGAAAAAATTAAAAGCCCAAACTAATCCCTATACACCATGACTTTCAATTCTGGAAGACGCGATTCCTTCAAAAAAATGATCCTTGGCGGAGCAGCCATGGGATCCCTTGCTTCATTTGACTTCAAGGAAAAGGAAGCGCCTGCACTAAAAGGCAATATCAAACACGGCGTTTGTGCCTGGTCCATGCGACCACTCAGCCTCGAAGAGCTCTGCGCCCAAATCAAATCCGTAGGGGTGGGTGCCATTGATTTGATCAGTCCTGCCAACTGGGAGCTCCTCAAAAAGTACGACATCCACTGTTCCATGTGCAATGGCGCTGAACTGGGTATTGCGGACGGTTTCAATGAACCCAATTTTCATGCTCAGCTAGAAAAAAATTACCTGGAACTTATCCCTCTCGTTCAAAAGGCAGGATACAAGAACATCATCGCCTTTTCAGGAAATAGACGAGGTATGGATGATGAAACGGGCATGAAAAACTGCGAGATCGGGATTAAAAAAATCCTAAGTCAGGCTGAAAAACACGGTGTGATTCTAACTATGGAATTGCTGAACAGCCGGGTAGATCACAAGGATTACATGTGTGATAAGTCTGCTTGGGGCATCGAACTCTGCAAGCGGATCGGAAGCGAAAATTTCAAACTCCTCTTTGACATCTACCACATGCAAATTGACGAGGGTGATATCATTCGCACCATTCGAAACAACCATCAGTATTTTGGGCATTACCACACCGCTGGAAACCCAGGAAGAAATGATTTGGATGAAAGCCAAGAAATAAATTATCCGCCCATCATGCAAGCTATTGTAGATTCGGGTTTCAAGGGCTATGTTTCCCATGAGTTTATCCCCAAGGGTCAAGATAAAATTGCTGCATTGGGTCACGCGGTGCAGGTTTGCGATGTATAACGAAAAAAAACAACTAATAGAATATGGCAAATGAAGCGTATGACGCAATTGTAGTTGGGTCAGGAATTAGCGGCGGATGGGCTGCGAAAGAGCTTACTGAGAAGGGCCTTAAGGTACTCCTTCTTGAAAGAGGTCCCAATGTCGAGCATGTAAAAGATTACAAATCGGCTACCCTAGCGCCTTGGGAAGTACCTCACAGAGGGCGTAGAACCCAAGAGCTACTTGGCAAGCATCCTGTCCTACAGCGGGATTATGTGCTCAACGAGCTCAACCTGGATTGGTGGGCGCACGAAAGCGATTCCCCGTATGTAGAAGAAAAACCATTCAACTGGTTTAGAGGCTATCAAGTCGGAGGTCGCTCCTTGCTTTGGGGTAGACAATCTTACCGCTGGTCGGAAATGGACTTTGAAGCCAATGCGAAAGATGGCATCGCGGTGGATTGGCCAATCCGCTACAAGGATCTCGCCCCTTGGTACAGCTATGTAGAAAAATTCATTGGGGTATCCGGATCCAAGGAAGGCCTAGACGTATTGCCTGATGGTGAATTTCAGCCACCGATGCCGATGAACTGTGTAGAAGAAGCTGGAACAGCCAAAATCAAAGACCACTACAAAGGCGCACGAACCTGGATTATCGGAAGACCTGCCAATATCACACAGCCACTTCCTGGACGCCCTGGATGCCAATACCGCAACAAGTGTTCGCTGGGCTGTCCATTTGGAGGCTATTTCTCCACCCAGGCTTCTACACTACCCGCAGCTATGGCAACTGGCAAGCTCACGCTTCGCCCTTGGTCTATCGTTCGCAAGCTGATCTACGACAAAGACAGCCAAAAAGCAACCGGCGTAGAAGTTGTAGATGGTCAGACCAACGAAACCATTGAGTTTTCCGCAAAAATCATTTTCCTCTGCGCCTCCACCATTGCTTCAACGGCCATTCTGATGCGTAGCGCTACAGATATCTGGCCAGGTGGATTGGGTTCTAGCTCAGGAGAATTGGGACACAATTTGATGGATCATCATTTCCGCCTGGGTGCGAACGGAACTTACGAGGGCTTTGATGACAAATATTATTTTGGAAAGCGCCCCACCGGATTGTACATCCCACGCTTCCGAAATGTGAATGGCGATAAGCGAGATTATATCCGCGGCTTTGGCTACCAAGGTGGTGCCAGCCGCAGTGGATGGAGTAGAGATGTGGCTGAGCTAGGACTAGGAGGCCCAATGAAAGAGGCGCTTACCGAACCAGGACCTTGGTCGATGGGAATCACAGCCTTTGGAGAGATTCTTCCTTACCATGAAAATAGGATCAAACTCAGCGACACTGTAAAGGACAAATGGGGTATGGAAGCTCTCGTGATGAGCGCAGAAATCAAAGAAAACGAGCAGAAAATGCGCGTGGATATGATGAATGATGCTGCAGAAATGCTCGAAGTGGCAGGATTCAAAAATGTGAAGACCTTTGACAATGGCTATATTTTTGGAAATGGAATCCACGAAATGGGAACAGCACGTATGGGTAGAGATCCAAAAACCTCTGTCTTGAATGGCAACAACCAAGTTTGGGACGCCAAAAACGTATTTGTGACCGACGGTGCCTGCATGACTTCGGCAGCAGCGCAAAATCCTTCGCTTACTTACATGGCCTTGACCGCGAGAGCTGCTGCTTTTGCCGTTGAAGAATTGAAAAAGCAAAACCTCTAATCCGACAAGAACATGACCTTAATGAATAGAAGAGATGCCCTAAAAAGCGTGGCATTCCTGATGGGAGGAACCTTCATTGGTTCAACGGCACTTCTGACCGGATGTGCACCCGACTCACAGCTGAAAGATTTGAACTTTAGCCCAGCTGATCTATCGTTCCTCGATGAAATCGGTGAGACCATTATCCCTACCACCGACACCCCAGGAGCGAAGGCAACCAAAATTGGGGAGTTTATGCAAATGATGGTAAAGGATTGCTATGATGCAGATCAGCAGACCACCTTTATCACTGGTCTAAATACCATCCGCACCGATTTCAAAGCGGAAACAAGCAAGGACTTCATGGATGCAACCGCAGAAGAAAGACTTGCATTCCTCAATGGCCTTCACCAAAAATATGTGGCAAGCGGAGAAGAAAAACAACCCGAAATCATCCACATGCTACGCGACCTTACCGTACTTGGCTACTTTAGCTCTGAGATCGGTGCCACGCAAGCGTTACGCTTTGTGGAATCACCAGGGCGATTTGATCCCTGCGTGGATCATAAAAAAGGAGACAAGGCTTGGGCCTAATCCACCAACCCAAACGGTACTGCCTGCCTTGGATAAGGGCAGGCAGTTTTTTTTAGTACTTGTTATTCAATAGGATTATCCTCTTCTCACCACAACCCAAGGGAAATAATGTTGAGGATCAATTAAGTGAGCTGTGGACCGCCTGTGGGCCGTGGCCTATTGACAGTGTGGTCTGTGAACGATTATCCGCATAGGAAAAAAGGAAAGTTGAGCAGCTGGTGTAATTGCGGATAATCCTGTTTTTTTAATCTGCATACTCTTCAATCACCGGCTTCTTAAAAATATAGACGTAAATCACGATCACGAAAATAAGCAGCAAGGCCAACTCAAACTGTGCCCAGATTTGGGATCGATTGATCAAAGTTTTGGCTTTTGACACCAACTTATCTCCTTCCTCTAGCTGAATGCTACTCAACTTATCCAAATCCTGCTGTGCTCGAGCGATCTTTTGATCGTACACCTTTACTTGTTCCACATTCACACCGGAGGAATCATTGTACAGGAGCTGGTAACTTTTGATACTCAAATCCTTCTCTATAATACGTTTAAAATCGGTAAGCAAGGTGGCTTCCTCTACAGTTAGTTCGGTCGCTTCGAATGAGCCGATTAACTTTAGGATCGCTTGCTCCTCTAGCGAGATTTCAGCAATTACCTTAGAATAATCGTAATTGAGGGTACAGTGATCCACCAACCGTTGAATCTTGAATAACTTTTCAGAAATCTGAAAAATATAGCTTTCCACCAGCAGGCGATCCTCATACACCGTAGACAGAGTGCCACTCACTGCACGAAAAGATTGACGTTCCAAAAGGTTTTTTCCATACAGGAATACCAAAAGCAGTCCAATAATCAGAAAAGCACTTATCCTTCTTTTTTTCATTAAATCCATGGTAGTAAGTAATTCTAACTGAGTTGTATCAATTAAGTAAACGACAATCCGAGAAATTCCCTAAGAATTCGGTCAGTTTTCGAAATGAGTTTAAGGGCGTTGAGTTGGATTTTGCTTATAAACGCGAACAAAATCTACTTCCATTCGCTGAGGCCAAATGCTCGGATCTACTCCTTCTTTGCCACCCCAATTTCCTCCGACCGCAAGATTAAGAATCAGGTAAAAAGGCTGATCAAAAGGCCATTCCTGATGTCCATTTCCAGAGTTTTTAAAGGTAAAATAGTGCTTTCCATCAATAAAAAAATCCATTTGACCCTGCTTCCAATCTACCCCATAGGTATGGAACTCCGTCGCAAAATTGGACACCATCAGCTGTCCCGCTTTTTGGGTTCCTAGCAGGTGATTGAAGGCCTCCGTATGTACTGTGCCATGTACTTTACCAGGATCATAGCCTACATGTTCCATGATGTCGATCTCACCATCCTTTGGCCATCCTCCAAATCGACTCTCTTCTGGAAGCATCCAGATCGCTGGCCAAGTACCTTTTCCTTGCGGGAGTTTCGCTCGAATCTCGAAGTAACCGTATTGCCAAGATCCTTTTCCTTTGGTTACCAACTTGGCCGAAGTATAGCCCTTGGGTAGACTTGCATCTGCATGCGCCTCCACCAGCAAAATCCCTCCCTGTACACGCGCATTCTTGAGGTCATTGGCTTTGTAATATTGAAGTTCATTGTTGCCCCAGCCATGGTCTCCAACCTCAAAGCTCCACTTCAGTGTAGAAGGAAGTCCATCTTGATCAAACTCATCCGACCAGAGGAGGTTAGAGTCCAACTTAGCTACTTGTGAAAAACTAGAAAAGGACAAAAGAAGGCCAATCAGAAGGAAGTATACAGCTTTCATAACAGGTGCAAAAACTTTTTTTAGTGGAGATGGGTTCACAAAAACGAGATCAAATTCCTTGACAATCGAGGATAACTCCTATTTTAGCAACGAATATACTCCCAAAACTATGGCATACTACGTTCGACTCGGACAAATTCCTCCAAAAAGACATACCCAGTTTCGCCAGCCGGATGGCAGCCTATTCAAAGAAGAGTTGGTAAGCTCCAAAGGGTTCTCAGGAATTTACTCCAACCTCTACCATATCTACAATCCCAATGAAGTCAAATCTATCGGGAAACCCACCCCTTACAGCTGGACTATAGCCAATGCCCACGGGCTAAATCAAACCCATCTCAAGACCTCCGAAGTAGGGATTACAGGGGAAGACTACCTTAGCGCACGCCGCATGCTCCTCATCAACAACGATGTGATGATGGGCATCTGCACCCCCAAGCAGCGGAAGATGGATTATTTTTTTAAAAATGCTGATGGAGATGAATTGATTTATATCCACGACGGAGAAGGAGTGATGTATTCCCAATTTGGAAAACTCGTCGTTAAAAAAGGAGACTACATCGTCATTCCGAGAACGACCATTTACCGATTTGAGTTTTCCGAAGAAGGGCCGCTTAGGTTATTGGTAATGGAGTCTTCGGGACCTATCGAAACGGTTAAACGCTACCGAAATGAAGTGGGACAGCTACTGGAACATTCGCCTTACTGCGAGCGTGACATCCGGCCTCCACATGAGATTCACCTCGAAGAACAAAAGGGAGATTACCTCATTCAAATCAAGAAGCAGGGGATGCTGCATCCCTACCATTATGCGCACAGTCCCTTGGACATCGTGGGATGGGATGGATACCTCTACCCCTATGCCTTGTCCATCCATGACTTTGAACCGATAACGGGCAGAATCCACCAGCCACCCCCAGTGCACCAGACTTTTCAAGCATCAGGCTTCGTCGTCTGTTCCTTTGTGCCGCGTTTGTTTGATTACCATCCCCTATCGATTCCTGCGCCCTACAATCACAGCAACATCGATTCAGACGAAGTCTTGTACTATGCAGAAGGAGAGTTTATGAGTAGAAAAGGGATCGATCGGGGTTCATTTACACTACACATGGGTGGTTTGCCGCATGGACCACATCCAGGCACTGTAGAAAAGTCCATAGGCGCCAAGGAAACCCATGAATATGCAGTGATGCTAGACACCTTCCGACCGCTTCAAATCACCACCGATGCCTTGGAATTTGTAGACAAAAACTATCCGATGAGCTGGACTACCTAAACGCATAAAAAATCCGGACTAGTCCGGATTTTTTTTTTTGGGGTAATTTCAAATTTACAAACCTAAAAACTTCAACTCCTCTTCCAGGGAGATTTCCTTATGCTTGTATTCTTGCCGATCTAATAAACTTTTTTCGGTAGACAGCCGGTTCAAACTAACCGAGTGGGCATAGTATTTTTCATCCCATTCAGGACAATTTTCAAATCCCTCCTGCTCTAATTTCTTACAGATCAGCTGCTGCACAAAGTGCGCCAATTGATCGACGGAAAGATTCCCTGGAAGCTTAATTAACAGGTGAATGTGGTTGGGAAGTACGCTGAGATGCGTTTGCTTCTCGTAAAAATCCAAGGGCAATTCTTCCAGAACATGCTTGATGGATCCCACCATTTCAGAGGTAATTAATGGAGCTTGATCCCTGGTCCAAAGAACAAGGTGTGTCCAAATATTTGAGTGTGAATGGGGCATTTTGAGAAACGTATTGCTTAAAAATAGAAACAAAAAAATTATATTCCAAGTAAATCCTTGATTTTCAATAGGTAATAAAAAAAATAATTAGAACAAAACTCATAAAAAAGGGCTTCCCTAGATAAGGAAGCCCTTTCAAAAAAATTGGAACGGGAATTTGACTGAAAATTAATTTCCAATAACTGCTTGAATCGGCTGGCCTGTAGTACCATTCGGCATCCGGATTTGTAGCAAGGCTGCCAAAGTTGGTGCGATGTCAGTGACCGTAGCATAACTTGAGCTTTTACCAGCCTTGATACCCCAACCATAAAAGGCGATCGGCACATGCGTATCATAGGAGTAGCCCGAGCCATGCGTGGTACCTCGTTTGCCTCCTACCAACCAGGCTGGCTCCAATACAAGCAATACATCTCCAGAAGCCTTGTGGTTGTATCCCATTTGCAAGAGATGCGCTCTCGATTGCGTGAATTCATTTTTCCTTAGATCCGAAGCGGTATAGGCTTCTTTGACACCTGCAAAGCCAAGAACAAAATTGGCTAAATCACGCTGCATCTGTTCCACATCGACTTTTTTCTCACGGATCAAGTCATGATTGAGGAAGATCTGCTCGTTGGAGAAACTCAAGATCCAATCCCCTTCCCCATAGTGGGTCGTAGCAAATCCTTTCAACTGCCCAAGGACCATCCCTGAATTGAAGTTACCCGCAGGAATTTGCTCACTCACCATGTATTGTGGCACATCCGCTACTGCATGATCTGCAGAGATAAATACAAGGTATTCACCCTTACCGAGCTTTTGATCTAGGTAGGTAAAGAATTGAGCCAGCTCCCGATCCAGGCGCAAGTAATTGTCCTCCACTTCGATGGAAGAAGGGCCAAAACGGTGCCCAATGTAATCTGGGCTAGAAAAGCTAATCGCTAGAAAATCAGTAACCTCCCCTTGACCTAATTTCTCCCCTTCCAAGGCTGCATAAGCAAAATCTAAGGTGAGGCTATTGCCAAAAGGAGTAGAAGCGACCAAGCCATAGCCTCCATTGGCTGCTTTTAAGGCGGTTAAATCATAAGGAAAACTGGGACTATCCTTACCAATAAAGGGAGATTCAAAATCGTTGTGATCCGGAAGGCTATTCACATAGGTCTCCACTGGAAAAAGGGTTTTCCAAGTTTGACTTAAGTAATGATCGGGTCGCTTCTTCGTATTGAAGTTGACCACCCAGCTCGGTAAAGTTTGCTTGTAATAGGTGGAAGTCATCCAATCCCCATTTGCATCGTCATACCAATATGCATCTCCCGTATGACCTGCAGGGAAACTTGCACCTCGGTCCTTGATCGCAATGCCTACCACCTTGGAGCGCTTACCTGTAGACAAGCGTAGCTCATCCGTAATGGTAGTGGTCAACAGGTTTCGAGGGCTAATTTTTCCATTATCAAGTGTTCCCCCCACATTCGATACCAAAGAGTCCTCCGCACAATAAATCATTTTCTTCAAGGAAGGCACGTACCAATTGTTTCCAATCACCCCATGCGTAGCAGGAGTAGCGCCAGTGTAGACGGAAGCGTGACCAGGTCCGGTGTAGGTAGGAATGTAGTTGTAATGCCCATTGGTCATCATGAAACCTTGCTGGGTGAACCGCTTAAATCCGCCCTCTCCAAATCGGTCTGCAAAGCGATAAAAATATTCCTGGCGCATCTGGTCCACAATGATGCCCACCACCAGCTTTGGCTTTTTTGGAGCTTGCTGCGCAAGTGCAGCGGTACCAAGAGAAATTGCCAGAAGAATGCCGAAAAAGAATCGTTTCATAGGAAATTGGAGAATTTTCCTAAAGATAGGGATTACTAAAATTTAGTTGGTTAAACTTATGTTAATTGGCAAAATCGAAAGAAAATAATAGGCTAATACTGGCCTAGCAGGCGACGCTTCAGGTTTCAGGCTTCGAGACATGAAATTTTCCCTAACTTGCGACTGGATTTATCCGTGTACGCCCCATGCAAACCTATTTTCGGATTCTTTCCTACGCACGACCCTTTGGGAAATTTATTCCGGTTTACATCGGTTATACCCTTTTGGCCATCGTGTTTGGTTTGATGAACTTCACCCTGCTCAAGCCACTTTTTGACGTGATTTTTGAGCAAGTGGCTCCTGAAAGTTTAGAGAAGTACCGCATACAACCCGAATTTACCCTCTCCCTGGAATACCTAATTTCCCTATTCAACCACCTTTTTTTAGGGGTGAGTGAGACGTATGGGAAGTTTGGGACTTTGCTCTTTGTCTGTTCCATCATCGTAGGTTCGGTATTCCTTTCCAACCTATTTACCTACCTCTCAGGAGTGGTGCTGGCGCAAGTGCGTGCCCAGGTTATCAAAGGGATGCGCATGGATATTTTTGAGAAAGTAAGCGCCCTCCACCTGGGCTACTTTTCCAACGAACGGAAAGGAGACCTCCTCTCCAAAATGACCAATGACATTCAAGAGGTGGAAAACACCATCGTGCAATCCCTACGAATCTTATTTCGAGAACCGGCTACCATCGTGCTGTATTTTGGGGTACTCTTTTTCATGTCGGTGCCGTTGACCCTTTTCACGATTTTAATCATCCCAATCTCGGGGGCCATCATTGGGGGCATTACCCGTCGACTGAGAAAAACTGCCATCCAAAGCCAGGAATCGCTAGGACGCATCGTTAGCATTCTGGATGAGACCCTAGGCGGCATGCGTGTAGTCAAAGCCTTCAATGGGGAAAAATTTGTACAAGGAAAGTTTGATTCCGAAACCGACTTCTACTCCGATGTCAATGTGAGCATGGCGCGCAAAAACGAGCTAGCAGGCCCCATTTCCCAATTCCTGGGAGTAAGTGTGGTGGCCGGCATCCTCCTGTATGGGGGCAACCTAGTGCTGAGCGGAACCTCCGAACTCTCAGCCTCCAACTTCATCACCTACATCATTATTTTCACCCAAGTACTCAATCCTGCCAAGGAGATCTCCCGTGCAGTATCCACCATCCAGCGCGGCATTGCCTCCGCAGACCGGATTTTTGAGGTGGTTGACACGACCAACCAACTCCCCTCTCCAGCGAATCCAAAACCTTTCCTTGGGTTTAGCAAGCAAATCGAATATAAGAATGTCAGCTTTGCCTACGGAGAAAACATGGTGCTGGACCAAATCAACTTTACCCTCGAAAAAGGAAAAACTATCGCCCTGGTAGGCCCTTCTGGAGGAGGAAAATCTACTTTGGCCGATTTGGTACCCCGTTTTTACGACCCAAGTTCCGGCCAGATCTTGGTAGATGGAATCGACTTGAAAGACATTGCTACGGCTACCTGGAGAGGCCAACTCGGGATCGTTACCCAAGAATCCATCCTATTCAACGATACGGTATTCAACAACATCGCCTTTGGCATCGATGGAGTCACCGAGACACAGGTCATGGAAGCCGCAAAAATTGCGAATGCCCATGAGTTCATCAGCAAGCTGGAATATGGGTACCAAACCAACATTGGGGACCGAGGATCCAAACTTTCTGGAGGTCAGCGGCAGCGCCTGAGCATCGCACGAGCGGTACTGAAAAATCCTCCCGTCCTTATTTTGGATGAGGCCACTTCGGCACTGGATTCCGAATCGGAACTACTTGTTCAAGAAGCCATCACAAAGCTCATGAGCAGCCGTACCACCCTTGTGATCGCGCACCGCCTCAGCACCATCCAACATGCGGATGAGATCTTGGTGATCGATAAGGCAAAAATCGTGCAGCGAGGCACTCATGCCGAATTGATGGCACAGGAAGGGCTTTACCAAAAGCTTTCCACGATACAGTCTGTGTAGACTTTCAATTCATCTGAGAACTGCTTCAATAGCGACCTGTCGATCCCTAATTAGTTTTGACCGGTTTTTAAATAGAAAACTACCGCAGATCAAAAAGAATAAATCAGCGTCTTTTTCCTTTCGAATCTGCGTGAGAAAAATCAATCCAATTCGGTGGTGAATGGACATGAATTGCCCCAGAGGGGCAATATGCGAATAGAAAAATTTGCCCCCCTCACCGAATCCCTTGTAAAATAGGCTATATTCGTAGGTACACTTTTTAAACTCAATCATGGTTGCAAAAACTTTTGGAAGCGCCGTATCAGGTGTGGACGCCAACCTCATCACCATCGAGGTCAATGTAGGCCAAGGTACCAACTTCTTTATGGTCGGACTGCCCGACTCCGCAGTCAAAGAATCCCAGCAGCGCGTGGAATCGGCACTCAAGTACTTCGGCTACCGCATGCCTCGGCAGCGTGTCGTGGTCAACTTGGCCCCTGCAGATCTCCGCAAGGAAGGTTCCGCCTACGACCTCCCCATCGCCATGGGCATCCTCCAGGCCTCAGAACAGGTCAGTTTCCCCAACTTGCATGACTATGTCCTGATGGGAGAACTATCCCTCGACGGCAAACTTCGTCCCATCAAAGGGGTGCTTCCCATCGCCATCGAAGCACGAAAGCGGGGGTTCAAAGGATTTATCCTTCCCCTCGAAAATGCGAAAGAGGCCTCCATTGTCAATAGCCTAGACATCATTGGCGTAGAGACCCTGGATCAGGCTTCAGACTTTTTGCAGGGGCATCTCCAGATCGAACCGCTCGTAACCGATACGAGAGAGATTTTTAACCAAGGCATTGATGCCCCCGAGTTTGACTTTGCAGATGTGCAAGGGCAGGAAAACATCAAGCGTGCCATGGAAATTGCCGCTGCCGGAGGGCACAATGTGATCATGATCGGCCCTCCTGGTGCTGGCAAAACCATGTTGGCCAAGCGCCTGCCCTCCATCCTACCTCCATTGAGTTTGCAGGAAGCCTTGGAAGCCACCAAGATCCACTCGGTAGCAGGCAGGCTCGGAAAGCATGCCTCCCTACTTGCACAGCGTCCTTTTCGCAGCCCACACCACACCATCTCGGATGTAGCCTTGGTCGGCGGAGGAGGCAATCCCCAACCTGGAGAAATTTCCTTGGCCCATCATGGGGTCTTGTTTTTGGATGAGCTCCCCGAATTTAAGCGCTCCGTGCTGGAGGTGATGCGGCAGCCCCTGGAGGAGCGCAAGGTGACCATCAGCCGAGCCAAGGTGTCGGTGGACTTCCCGGCCAACTTTATGCTGATCGCAAGCATGAATCCCTGCCCCTGCGGCTACTACAACCATCCCGAAAAAGAATGCGTTTGTGGGCCGGGCATCGTGCAGCGCTACTTGAATAAGGTCAGCGGACCCTTGCTGGACCGCATCGACCTGCATGTAGAAGTGACACCAGTCAAATTCGAAGAGATGACCTCCACCCGCAAAAGTGAGTCCAGCAGAGACATTCGGGAGCGAGTGATCAAGGGTCGAGAACGGCAAAAAATTCGGTTTGAATCTAACCCAGAGGTGTTTTGCAATGCAATGATGCCTTCCCACCAAGTCAAGCAGGTATGTCAGATCTCTGAGGCCGGCAAAACCCTCCTTAAAACCGCCATGGAGCGCCTAGGTCTCTCAGCGCGTGCCTACGACCGCATCTTAAAAGTAGCCCGCACCATTGCAGACATTGCGGAGAGCGAAGACATTCGCGTAGAGCACCTGGCTGAAGCCATCCAATACCGCAGCCTAGACCGAGAAGGCTGGGCAGGGTAGGAAAAGTCAACCCCATTATCCTTTATCAATTCAATCTATACAACCTTTACCCCATTGGATGCTTTGAGAGAACTTATAATCTCCGCGCACTTATTCAATAATTGATTTGACATGTGAACCTCCTTTTCTAGAAGTTTGAAGGCAGATTCAAAAAAGTAAAGGAGAGTTTAGAGGGAAAAACTATTCATTTGAGGATTTTTTCAATTGGTGAGAAAAGAATTACCTAACTATTATCCTAATGATATTCTTAATACTTAGCTAAGACATCAAGATTAATAAAGTCTAAGTTTTTTTCTATTCAGTCTTATCGATCTCTTTTCTCTAGGAGATTTTATTGCTAAATTGAGTAGCCTCGCGGGTTTAGTTTTACAGTAACTAAACGCTATGATTTTTGACAAGTGCTATGTATCAAAAGAGCATCATATTATCTAGGGAAACTGGCCTTTCGGGAGAAATTTTGGTGATCCAACTGGAAAAAGACGTGGAATTGATTGAGATTTTGAAAAAGAACTTTGCAGATGTCAAGTGGAATTCAGCACGTCTAAGATGGGAACTTCCTTATGATCCAACGTTGAAAGGTTTATTTTTTACTGCATTCAGAGGGAAAGCTTGGGTTGATTATAACCAACTCGTTGCGGAAGAAAAAAAAATAAATCAAAAGCAAGTTCAGTCCAGATTTGATCCTTTATCCCCTTATCACCAAGAGAAAATGAATTCCTTTTTGGTATTTCTTCAAAACCAGAGGTACAGTCCAAGTACCATCAAGACCTACACAGAGACTCTAGCCGTATTTTTCAAATTTCACGGCAAAAAAGAAACCCAAGAAATACGAAACGAAGACTTTGCCGAATTTATTAACACGTACGTCATCCAGCTCGGACACTCTTATTCCTATCAAAACCAATTTATAAACGCCATTAAGTTATTTTTTGGTAAAGTAGAGCAACGGCATATCGTCGTAGAGCAGATTCAAAGACCACGAACGGAGAATAAACTCCCAAATGTACTGAGCAAACAAGAAGTGAAAATGATTTTGGAAAGTTTGCAAAACACCAAGCACAAGACCATGCTTTGCATGATTTATGCCTGCGGTCTTCGTAGGGGAGAACTTTTGAAGCTCAAGCCGCAGGATATTTTATCAGATAGGTTGCTTTTGCATATCAAACAGGCCAAAGGGAAAAAGGATCGGATAGTCCCATTGAGTGAAAAATTATTGGAGATGCTTCGAGATTATTACAAGTCATACAAGCCACAAGTATGGTTATTTGAAGGACAGAAATCAGGCAATGCCTATTCGGAAAGAAGTTTGGAATTGGTTTTTAAGCATGCAATCAAACAAGCAGGTATTACGAAACCTGCTACATTGCATTGGTTGAGGCATAGCTATGCTACGCACCTACTGGAAAGTGGTACCGACCTTCGCTATATTCAAGAGCTGCTGGGGCATAAAAGCAGTAAGACCACAGAAATATACACCCATGTCAGTACATTATCCATCCAAAAAATAAAGAGTCCATTCGATGATTTATAAACCAAACCTCGAATCCAACCCTTCAATAACCAGAAATGGTTTTATCGCTTATTTCTTTAAATAGGGATTAATAAGCGATATAAAGTAGCGCATATAAGAGAGTTA
>JACCDM010478075.1_pt1 | contig 20075 bp, 17 predicted proteins | sample 7445851 | NCBI WGS metagenome assembly JACCDM01 (sample SAMN15323438, study PRJNA562643) | freshwater metagenome | isolation source: river surface water | place: USA:Blue River Watershed | collected 2017-08-16
ATTGCCCTGTTTGGGTTATCGATACTCCTCATGGCTTTTGGCACGGTTGGTTTTCTTCGCACGGTTCGGTGCGAAGGTCCTAAGTTTGTCGTGCCCGCATTTCTTCTTGGCTTCGGAATCATCTTTCAGGCGGTACTTGGCGGCATAACAGTCCTAACACAACTGAACCCATGGATTGTCGGAGCCCATTTTCTAGTTTCCGCAGTTCTAATTGCCACGGCGAGTGTGCTGGTATGGCGAGTGAAAAATTTGCCAAAGCAGGACGTCGCGAACATCACTTTTGCGCTTCGGTATCCGGTTGTCGTTACGGCAGTGGTGGCAATTGTGGTTGGAGTTTTGGTAACCGGTGCTGGTCCACATGCTGGAGATATAGACACGGTGCGCAACGGTCTCGACCTAGAAGTATGGCAGCACTACCACAGCTACCCCGCATATTTGATGACCGTACTAATAGGAATTTCGTTCTTAGCGCAGCTGAGAGTGACTCGGTCAATCTGGAAGACGGCAGTTCAGAAGAGTCTCACTGCACTATTGCTCGTATCAATTCTCCAGGCAATTGTCGGTATCTTGCAGGCCAGGATGGGAGTACCCGCACTTCTTGTTGGAATCCACATGCTAGGCGCAGGTCTTCTCACATCATTTGTGACTTTTCAATTGCTGGCAACCAGTAGAGCAAAAAAGTGAACTCGGTCTTTTGGTTTAGAAGAGATCGCAGAGTCTCGGACAATCCCGCGCTTTTGGCAGCGTGCGAATTCTCTGCAACTGGGAGCGTGTATCCAATTTTTCCAATTGCCTCAAGCTTCGAAAAACTCTCACCTATTCGAGCTTGGTCTTTGGTGGAATCACTAAAGGCGCTAGACAGAAAACTGGATTCAAAACTTTCAGTAAAAATGGGTCAGGTCGCAATGTTAGTCCTGGAAGCGGTTGAAAAGTCAAATTCAACAAAAGTATTTGCCACCCGAGCTTTCGATACCGATGGCATGCTCGAACAAGCCGAAGTCGCAGAACTGCTTTTTTCAAAGGGCATCGCACTTGAACTAGTCGACAGCTACTACGCGGTAACGCCCGGAAGTGTAAACAAAGACGATGGCACTGCCGTGCGGGTCTACACGCCTTTCTATAAGCGATGGTTAGTTCAGGGGTGGGATAAGCCCTACCCAGCCCCTACCTTCAAGGCCTGGGCGCGGTTGCCAGATTGGGAAGGAATCCCAACACCATCTAAGCCGGCACCATTCAAGGTGATTGCCGGCGAGGACTTTGCCGTGAGGACCTTTGAGAGATTCAAAAAGCGTGCGCTTCGTGACTACTCTGAAAATAGGAATCGAGCTGATCTATCAGGGACTTCTCACCTGAGTCACGCACTCGCGCACGGCGAGATTCACCCTCGAACCCTGTTAAGCCAGCTTGGAAATTCTCAGGGCGAGGAAGTCTTTAGAAAAGAGATTGCCTGGCGCGAGTTTTACGCGGATGTGCTGTTCCGAAATCCTCACACGCTTGACGGCTACTACGAAGAGCGATTTGCACACATGCGTTACGACTCTGGCAAGAAGGCAGAAGCCAAGCTAGAGGCTTGGAAGTTTGGACGCACCGGTTATCCGATGGTAGACGCTGCAATGCGACAGCTGCTGCAAACCGGATGGATGCACAATCGCTCACGCATGATTGTTGCGAGTTTCTTAGTAAAGGATCTCCACATCGAGTGGACCGAGGGAGCCAAGTGGTTCGAAGAGCACTTAACAGATTTCGATCCAGCTTCAAATTCTCACGGTTGGCAGTGGACAGCTGGATGCGGAACTGATGCGTCGCCCTATTACAGAGTTTTCAATCCAATCCTTCAAGGTTTGAAGTTTGATCCCAATGGCGAATACGTTCGCAAGTACATACCGGAGTTGCGTCACATAGCAGGCGCAGAAGTTCACGAACCTTGGAAACTTATTGATGGTCTAGCTAACGGTTATCCGGAGCCAATCTGTGATCACTCGATTGAGCGAGACGAGGCGCTAAGAAGACTCGAAGAAATAAAGGTCTAGAACGGCAACAGCGGGTCGATTGCAATCGCCACGAAGATAAGCGTGAGGTGCGTGATAGAACCGTGGAACAGCCTCATTGGGTTTTGTGGAATTCCGCTTTTGGCTTCGCCATATAGCTTGTGTGATTCAAAGATGAACCAAACTCCTGAAACGATGGCGATTGTTGAGTAAACCAGACCCATCTGCGCAATCGGAATAAGCAGGATGGTTGATGCGAAATAAGCCCAGGCATACAGCACGATTTGCCTACCAACAACTTCGTTCTTAGCAACCACCGGCAGCATTGGCACTCCAGCGGACTTGTAATCCTCCAAATAGCGAAGAGAAAGTGGCCAGTAGTGTGGCGGAGTCCACAAGAAGACAATCAAAAAGAGCATCCAGGCGGTCAGCGATACTTCGTTGGTAACGGCCGCCCATCCAATAAGCGCCGGCATCGCTCCCGCTGCCCCACCCCAGACAATGTTCTGTGGGGTTCGGCGCTTGAGGGTAAGGGTGTAAACAAAGACGTAGAACAGGATTGCTGCCAGCGACAAAAGAGCCGAGAGCCAGTTCACCAGGAAACCTAGCCAAAGAATTGAGCCGATTCCGATGCCCCAGGCAAAAACCAGGGCCTGGGTCTTGGTTAGCTCTCCGGTGACCAGGGGTCGGTTCTTGGTTCTCCCCATAATCTTGTCGATGTCTGCATCAATCACGCAGTTGAAGGCGTTCGCACTCCCCGCACTCAGCGCACCACCCACCAAGGTGGCCAAAATAAGCCAGATTGAGGGGATTCCCTGTTCCGCCAGGACCATGGTTGGGACCGTGGCGATCAGGAGCAACTCAATAACCCTTGGCTTGGTCAGCGCAAGGTAAGCCAGGAGCTTTTTTCCTGGGCGCGCAACAAGTTGGGTGGTGGAATTGGACATTTGCCAAAAGTCTACCGCAGGCCGTTTTGCCCAGCTGTTATCGGTATAGACTGCCAACAACATCTAGGCAATGAGGCCGCACACAAATCAAATTTTTTACGATTGGACTCGTTTTGCTCAATTGGAACCATTTAGATGATCAAGCCGTAAAGACCGCCAAGGTTTTGGCCGCAGATGCCGTAGAAAAAGCTGGCCACGGACACCCCGGAACAGCTATCAGCCTTGCCCCAGCCGCTTACTTACTTTTCCAGAAGGTCATGCGCCACGACCCGAAAGATCCTCGCTGGATTGGACGTGACCGTTTCATTCTCTCTGCGGGGCACTCTTCGCTGACTCTTTACAACCAGCTATACCTGGGCGGATTTGGTCTGGAGCTAAAAGACATCCAGGACCTTAGAACCTGGGGTTCACTCACTCCGGGTCACCCTGAATTTGGTCACACCGACGGTGTCGAAATTACAACTGGCCCACTCGGTCAAGGAATCGCATCCGCAACCGGCTTCGCCTACTCAACTCGCTTCGAACGAGAATTATTCGACGCGGGTGCAAAACCAGGTGAGTCTGTGTTCGACCACTTCGTTTATGTAATTGCCGGAGACGGCGACTTGCAAGAGGGAGTTTCCGCTGAAGCAGCATCTTTGGCGGGACACCAAGGACTTGGCAACCTAATCGTGATTTACGATTCAAATCAAATTTCCATTGAGGATGACACAAACATCAGCTTCACCGAAGACGTGGCCGCGCGTTACCACTCATATGGTTGGGAAACTCTCGAGGTTGATTGGAAGCAAGGCGGCGAATACAAAGAGGACGTTCAGTCTCTCTACGAGGCAATTCAAAAAGCGAAGCTGAACACTTCACAGCCGACACTAATTACTCTCAAGACAATCATCGGTTGGCCTTCGCCAAGCAAGCAGAACACCGGAAAGATTCACGGATCAAAGCTCGGCGAGGAAGAACTTGCCGGACTCAAGGTTGCACTTGGCTTCGACCCTGCGAAGGCTTTCGAAGTTTCAGATGAAGTTCTCGGTCACACTAGGCAGTTGATCTCCAGGGGTGCAGCGACCAAAGCTGAATGGCAGAAATCATTCGATGCTTGGAAGACAGCGAACCCAAGCGGTGCTGAGCTTCTCGCTCGCTTGCAAAGTGGACAGCTTCCAAAGGGCCTTGAAGAAGCACTTCCAAAATTTGAATCGGGTACCGAAATCGCCACTCGCGCCGCGAGCGGAAAGGCAATCAACGCAATTGCCAGTGTTATGCCAGAGCTTTGGGGTGGTTCTGCGGACCTAGCGGAATCCAATAACACAACTATTGAGGGCGGCGGATCTTTCGTCCCAGCCAAGTGGAAGACCAAGCACTGGAATCCTCAACCTGCCGGGCGAGTCCTACACTTTGGAATTCGCGAGCACGCGATGGGTTCAATCCTGAACGGAATTGCGCTATCTGGTCACACCAGAGTCTTCGGTGGAACATTCCTGGTATTCAGTGATTACATGCGTCCTGCAGTTCGACTCGCAGCTTTGATGGGTGTTCCAGCAATTTATGTTTGGACACACGACTCAGTTGCTCTGGGTGAAGATGGGCCGACCCACCAACCAATTGAGCACCTTGCCGCGTTGAGAGCCATCCCAAACTTGTCTGTTGTAAGGCCGGCTGACGCGAATGAAACATCATTTGCATGGCTCGAAGTTCTGAAGCGAAAGACGGCTCCAGCGGGAATCGTTTTATCGCGCCAGAATCTTCCAGTCCTCCCCCGTGGAAATGGATTTGCCCCTGCCAGTGAAGTGTCCAAAGGTGCTTACATCCTTGTTGACGGATCAAAGACTGTTCCCGATGTGATTCTGATCGCCACAGGTTCAGAAGTTCAACTTGCGGTCTCAGCCAGAGAAAAACTTGAAGCTAAAGGCATTGCCACTCGAGTGGTAAGTGCTCCATGTTTGGAATGGTTTGCTGAACAGTCGCTGGACTACCGCGAGAGTGTGTTGCCCAGCGCTGTAAAGGCGAGAGTCTCTGTTGAAGCCGGCCTGTCCCTTGGCTGGAGAGAAATTGTCGGAGACCACGGTCACAGTGTTTCGATTGAGCACTACGGAGCATCTGCTGACTACAAGACACTCTTCCGCGAGTTTGGAATTACAGCAGAAGCAGTCGAGGCTGCCGCTGAAAAAGTTTTGAAAGGATCCAAATAATGACTTCAAATCTAGAACAACTCACCCAGGCTGGAGTGTCCATCTGGTTGGACGACCTCTCACGAGACCGAATCGAATCAGGGAACCTCGCATCACTGATAAAGACTCACAGCGTGCGCGGTGTAACAACCAATCCGACAATTTTTGCCGCCGCGCTGAGTAATGGCGAGAGTTACAAGAGAGCAATTGCTGCTGAGGCAGCGCGAGGCTCCTCAACCGCAGTGGCAATCGCGAACATCACAAGTAAAGACGTTGCAGATGCCTGCGAAATTTTCCGTGGAATTTACGAATCTTCAAAAGGTGTTGATGGTCGAGTCTCAATCGAGGTAGAGCCAGGCCTAGCAAACGATGCGGAAGGCACCATTACCCAGGCTCTTGAGCTATACAAACTTGTTTCAAAAGAAAATGTGATGATCAAGATCCCTGCCACCAAGCCGGGCCTCAAGGCCATCACAGAAGTGACTGCAGCGGGAATCTCGGTCAACGTGACTCTGATTTTTTCTGTCGAACGCTATGCCGAGGTAATCGAGGCCTACTTTGCTGGCCTGGAGAAAGCCAAGGCAAATGGCCACGACTTGTCAAAGATTCATTCTGTGGCTTCTTTCTTTGTTTCCAGGGTTGACTCCGAGGTTGACAAGCGATTGCTTGCGCTAGGAAATCCAGAGGTGCTGGGGCTAAAGAGCAAGGCAGCCCTGGCAAACGCTCGTTTGGCCTATGAACTGTTCTTAGACAAATTCGCAACCGAGCGCTGGCAATCACTTGCGGCTGCTGGTGCTCAGCTACAGCGTCCATTGATGGCCTCCACTGGAGTGAAGGACCCAGCGCTACCGGACACTCTCTATGTAACTGAATTGGTTGCCCCTAACTTGGTAAACACCATGCCTGAGAAGACTATGTTTGCAACTTTTGATCACGGCAAAATTTCGGCCAACACCATTGAGCCGAACATTGTTTCCGCCAAGGGAACCATGCAGCAACTTGCCGACGCCGGAATCGACTTTGCCGACGTGACCGAACACCTAGAAGTTGAGGGCGTTGAGAAGTTCATCGCTTCATGGAATGAACTTGTTGAAACAGTGGATAAGGCTCTTCAAGCAGCAAAATGAAACTTCAAGTAGCCACCCAATTACAGGACACTTTGCGGCCTGTCGTAGCCGATTTGTTGCGGAATCAAATAGCTTCCAGAATTGCGCAGAAGGACTCAAACATTTGGGGACCTGATGCGCAACCTGAAGCTTCCATTCGCCTGGGTTGGACCGGTTCAGCAAAAGACAGCGTTGCATTGATTCCAGAGATTTTGAACTTGCGAGATCAATTTAGATCGCAAGGTATAAATCGAATTGTTCTCTGCGGAATGGGTGGTTCTTCTTTAGCCCCAGAGGTTATTGCTAAGAACAGTGGAATCGAGTTGGTTGTGCTTGACAGCACTGAACCATCTCAAGTAGCAGCTGCTTTAGTTGAGCTTGACCGAACTGCGGTTGTGGTGTCGTCGAAGTCCGGCTCAACAGTCGAGACCGATTCTCAGAAGCGCGCTTTTGAATTCGCTTTCAAAGAAGCTGGCATTGATCCGCTATCAAGAATTGTGATTGTTACCGATCCTGGTTCCCCACTTGATAAAGCCTCCAGAGAAAGTGGTTTCAAGGTTTTCAACGCCGATCCAAATGTCGGTGGAAGATATAGTGCGCTGACCGCATTCGGAATGGTTCCATCGGGGCTTGCTGGTGCTGACGTTCTCGAACTTCTGAGCTCAGCAGCCGCTGTCAGCCTAATTCTCGAGGCGGACTCCGAGGAAAACCCAGCCCTTTGGCTTGCTGCTGCGCTGACTCGGATTCCTGCGGGTTCTAGTTTCAAGGACAAGTTCCTAATTGAATCTGACGACCTGCCCGGGTTCGGTGACTGGGTAGAACAACTGGTTGCAGAATCAACCGGTAAGAATCAACGCGGAACACTTCCAGTGGTTATTACCTCCAGCGCTCCAGAGATAAGTTTCAAACCACTCGACACTCTGCACACCAGATTTGGCGCGAACCTTGGAAGCGCTGATGTCGCTTTCGAAGGGTCACTGGGCGAGCTGTTTTTACTCTGGGAATACGCAACCGCGGCGGCCGGCTGGATTTTGGGTATCGATCCTTTCAACCAACCAAATGTCGAATCTGCCAAGATTGCAGCTCGCGCGCTCCTCGATTCCCCAATTTCCTCTCAGGAAACCGATTTTGTGGACCGAGGAATATCCGTAGTTGCTAAAGGTTTCAAGCTTGAGGGCAGCACCGTTGAAGCGGCGCTTCAGCAACTGCTCGCACTCGCAAATGAAGACTCATACATCTCGGTTCACGCATACTTGAACCGAATTGCACTTCCGCAGTTTGAGCAATTGCGAGATCTTCTAGCCAATAAGACCAGACGCCCGACCACCTTTGGTTGGGGCCCACGCTTCCTGCATTCCACTGGGCAGTACCACAAGGGTGGTCCAAGACAAGGTGTGTTTCTTCAGCTAGTTCAAAAATCAGATTTTGACCTGGCGGTGCCAGATAGGCCATTCACTTTCGGAACCCTAATAGGTGCACAAGCTGCCGGGGATGCGAATGTAATTGAGGCTAATGGCCTCCCGGTTCTCACTCTCATCTTGACCAACCCGATTGCAGACCTTGAACTAATAAAGAAGGTCATCGGATAGTGACAACAAACCCACTGCGCGATCCAAAGGATCGTCGCCTTTCGAAGATTGCCGGACCCTCTGGTCTAATCATGTTTGGCGTTACTGGAGACCTCTCCAGAAAGAAACTGATGCCGGCGATTTACGATTTGGCAAATCGTGGTTTGTTGCCGCCGGCGTTTTCGCTGGTTGGTTTCGCCAGACGCGAATGGAGTCGTGAAGACTTCGAGAAGCAAGTTCATGATTCGGTGAAGGCTCACGCTCGCACACCTTGGTCTGAAGAAGTCTGGAATCAACTCTCCCGAGGCATTCGCTTTGTGGCAGGACAGCACGATGATCCCGAGGCGTTTCAAAAACTCAAAGAGACTATTGATGAGCTCGATCGCGAGCGAGGAACAGCCGGAAATCACGTTTTCTACCTCTCGATTCCACCGAGAGACTTCCCCTTGGTTGTTGGGCAATTGGACCGGGCTGGTTTGGCAGACGCATCAGCGGGACAATTCAGACGCGTGGTTATTGAGAAGCCCTTCGGTAGTGATTTAGGGACCGCGATTGAGCTAAACCAGGTTGTGGAGAATGTTTTTCCGCCCGACTCAGTCTTCCGAATCGATCACTATCTTGGTAAGGAAACCGTTCAAAATATCCTGGCTTTGAGATTTGCTAATGAAATGTTTGAGCCAATCTGGAACTCCGAACATATTGACCATGTTCAAATCACGATGGCCGAGGATATCGGCATCGGCGGTCGTGCAGGATACTACGACGGTATCGGCGCTGCCAGGGACGTAATTCAAAATCACCTTCTGCAACTTCTTGCCCTAACGGCCATGGAGCAGCCAGCCAGCTTCCAAGCATCAGATCTGAGAACCGAAAAAGAGAAAGTTCTAGCCGCAGTAAAGCTCCCAGCCGATTTGTCGCTCTATGCGTCGCAAGGACAGTACTCGGGCGGTTGGCAAGGGGGCGAAGAGGTCAGAGGATTCCTTGATGAGGAAGGAATCAATCCGGCTTCTAGGACTGAGACTTTTGCCGCAATGCGTTTAGATGTTGACACCCCGCGCTGGAGTGGAGTTCCGTTTTATCTAAGAGCCGGCAAGAGACTTGGCCGAAGAGTCACCGAAATTGCTGTTATTTTCAAACGCGCAAGCCAGCAACTCTTTGCGGAGAGTCAAACTAGTTTGCTTGGCGAGAATGCGCTTGTGATTCGCGTTCAACCGGATGAGGGCGTAACAATGCGATTTGGGTCAAAAGTTCCGGGTCCCAGCATGCAGGTTCGTGACGTGACAATGGATTTTGGTTACGGACACGCATTTACCGAAGACAGCCCGGAAGCTTACGAGCGATTGATTTTGGATGTTTTACTTGGCGAGCCACCACTTTTTCCTAGGCAGCGAGAGGTAGAGCTGTCTTGGAATATCTTGGATCCGATAGTTCAATTCTGGGAAAAACACGGTAAGCCGCAGTTCTATGAACCTGGAAGCTGGGGCCCCAAATCAGCCCACGACATGCTTGCTGCGGATGGCAGAACCTGGAGACGTCCATGATTGTTGATCTGCCAAACACAACCGTTAGCAAAGTGGCAAAAAAACTCCAAGAACTTCGAGATAGCGGTGGAGTTGTCGCGCTAGGACGTGTCCTAACTCTTCTGATTGATACCGATGCAAACAATTTTGAGGACGCTGTCGCCGCGGCAAATGCCGCATCCCGTCTGCACCCATCTCGCATACTCTTGCTCTCGAGAGGGTCTGCTTCTGCTGACTCCAAGCTCGACGCTGAGATTCGCGTCGGTGGAGACGCTGGAGCTTCAGAAGTGGTGGTTCTCAGGCCCCAAGGAAAAGCACTTTCTAACCCGGAGGCTCTGGTTACAGGATTACTTCTGCCAGACGCCCCAGTGGTTACCTGGTGGCCAGATGCCGCTCCGACTTCGCCCTCCGACTCCCCCTTTGGAAAGATTTCTTCCCGCAGATTGACTGATTCGGCTGCAACGGCAGAGCCAGTTGTTTTTCTGCGGGAGCTTGAGAGAAATTATGTTCCCGGCGACGGTGATATGTCCTGGACCAGAATCACTCTCTGGCGTTCCCAGCTAGCGGCCCTGATAAACGAACACTTGGAACGAAGTGTTACCAAGGTTGAGGTTTTTGGTTCTGAGAATTCCCCATCTGCCTGGCTTCTACTTAGCTGGCTAGAAATGAACCTCAACGCAGAGTCCCAACTAATTTCCTCTGTAGCGGGTCAAGATTTGCAGGGCATAACCGGCGTGACAATCACATTCAATGACGGCTCCCTTTCGATCCTTCGCGAAGGCACTATTGCGAAGATAACCCAGACCGGCAAACCCAACACTCAAGTGCTACTTCCCAAGAGAAGTGATCAGGATTGTTTGATTGAAGACATGAGATTCCTCGGTGAGGATGAGGTCTATGGAGAAGTCTTGCACCACTTTGGAAAGCGCTAAGTTGCAAAAGGTTATTGCAGAGAATGAGCAAGAACTGCTCGCCCGCTTTGCCGAGGACTTCCATGCTTTGGCGAAGGCTTCCCTGCAAGCCAAGTCAAAATTTGAGGTCTTGCTAACCGGTGGAACTTTAGGGATTGAAGTTCTACGAAACCTTTCAAGACTCACACTTCCATGGTCGCGAGTTAGTTTTCAGTTTGGCGATGAAAGATTTGTCCCACTGGATGACCCGGACAGGAACGAATATCAGGCAATCTCTGTTTGGCCGGAGCTCGCTCATCTAAATCTTCACCGCTATCCGGGTGCTGACAAACCTCTTGAGCGCGCGCGTCAGCAAATGGATGCCGAATTCACTTTGAGGTTTGGGGAAGTTACGGATTCTAATCCAGTCTTTGATTTGGCAATAGTTGGTTTTGGCCCCGATGGACACGTAGCAAGTTTGTTTCCTGGTCGTGAGACTGGAGAGAACTGGATTGTGAGTGAATCTAATTCACCTAAACCACCAACCGAAAGACTAAGCCTGAGTTATAAGGCCCTGAACAGAGCCTCACACATGTGGTTTTTGGCAGCTGGCAAACCGAAAGCGGAAGTTGTTAGGTGCGCTTTGGGGGGTCAATGTGATTTGCCCTTGGCCAAGGTATCTGGCCAAACCTCGACAGTTTGGTATTTAGATCGCGAACTTAGCGACGAGCTTTAGCAGCCGCTGCTGCCTTTTCGCGTCTTTCACGAATTGCTGAGAGCGCTTCCTCAAGAATTTGACTTGCTTCTTCTTCAGTCCTTCGCTCTTTTACATAGGCGAGGTGAGTCTTATATGGCTCAACTTTTGCGACAGTGGGAGGGTTTGCCTTGTCGGTTCCGGCAGGGAGGCCGCAATTGGGGCAGTCAATCTCGGTAGGAATATCTTCTAAATTCACTGTTGCCGCAAAGTGCGGTGTTGATTCGTGACCATTTGAGCAAAAGTAGCTTCGGCTGATTCGCTCCACGTGGTGTCCGCGATCCTGCTCACCCATTGGCCCTGCACCTACGCGGGCTCCCCTGATTGAAGAGGAAGAACTCATTTATGCCCAACCAAATCTGTTGAAAAGACCAAGAATTACGATGACCACAAACCAAACCAGACCCAGAATGATGGTGATTCTGTTTAGGTTCCGCTCGGCGACTCCAGAGCTGGACATGGTGTTTGAGACACCACCTCCAAACATGTCTGCAACGCCACCTCCGCGCCCTTTGTGGAGCAGGATTAGCAGAGTCAGTAGCACGCTGGTGATTGCCAGCAGAACTAGTAGTGCAGTCTGAAGGGCTGCCATGGTGATTCCTCGGTTTCTGTATTGCGGCGGAAAACCGCCTTGGAAATTATAGAACTATGTGCTTCTGGAAGCGGCAGATGCCAGAAAACTCATCTGCGTCAAGGCTGGCCCCGCCTACCAAGACGCCGTCTACCTGATCGCTCTGCAAGAATCCAGCGACGTTATTGGCCTTGACGGAACCGCCGTAGAGAATCCTGGAATTAGCGGCTTCTGAGCCAAATTCCTTCTCTAAAGCCGTTCTGATTGCTGCTGCAACCGTGGCTGCCTCTTCTGCAGTGGCGACCTTTCCGGTCCCAATGGCCCAAACGGGCTCATAGGCAATTACGAACTCACCCAATTTTTCATGTCCAGACAGGGCCGCTAGCGTCTGGGCGATTGGTACTGCACTCTGCCCTTGGGTCTCGAGTTCTTCCAGGGTCTCGCCCACGCAGATAATTGGCACTAATTTGTTTCGCCAGGCGGCCTTAACTTTGTCTCGGACTAGCTCATCTGACTCTCCGTGATACTGACGACGTTCGCTGTGACCGATAAGTACATATTTGACGGATAGCTTTTGCAGGAAAGCCCCTGAAACTTCCCCGGTGAAGGCACCCGAGTCGTTCTTGGAGAGATCCTGGGCACCCAGTGCAACTTCAAACTTCTCTGCCTCGATTAGCGTCTGAGCGCTTCGCAGGTCTGTAAAGGGCGGGAACACCGCAACCTCACACTTGCTGTAATCGTGGTCTGCGTCTTTTAGTGTCCAGGCAACCTTCTGAATCAGAGCGATCGCTTGAAGATGATCCAGGTTCATCTTCCAGTTACCGGCGATTAGCGGAATGCGATCAGTCATTTAGCACCTCTAGTCCAGGGAGTGATTTACCTTCAAGGTATTCCAAACTTGCTCCACCTCCGGTGGAGATGTGGCCAAAGCTAGATTCATTGAAACCAAGAGCACGAACTGCAGCAGCGGAATCTCCACCGCCAACAACGCTTAATCCCTTCACTTGAGTTAGAGCCTGGGCGACCGCTCTAGTTCCTCCGGCAAAGTTCTCAAACTCGAAGACTCCCATAGGTCCGTTCCAGAACACTGTGGTCGATTCTGAAACCGCTTTTGAAAAAATCTTCTCCGACTCAGGTCCAATGTCAAGACCAATCCCGGAAGCGCCAAATTTGCTCGACTCGATTTCACTCGCTGGAACGACTTCGAAATCAGCATCCGCACCAAAATGGCTGGCAACGCGGATATCTACAGGTAGGACAACCTCAACACCCAAATCGCTAGCCTGTTGCAGAAAAGTCTTCACGGTTTCGATTTGATCTGCTTCAAGCAAACTCTTCCCAACTTTGTGACCTTGGGCAGCCAAGACAGTGAAAAGCATTCCACCTCCAATAACGAGCCGGTTGACTTTTGGCAAAAGATGACCAATCACACCCAGCTTGTCCGAAACCTTCGAACCTCCGAGCACTACTGCATATGGGCGCTCTGGACTCTCAGTCAGGCGCTGCAAAACCTTTAGCTCGGACTCAATCAGAAATCCTGCATAACTTGGCAGAAGCTTTGCGAGTTCGAATACAGATGCCTGCTTACGGTGCACAACTCCAAAACCATCTGAAACCAGAATGTCCCCAAGTTCCGCAAGCTTTGACGCGAACTCTTGACGTTCGGATGCCTCCTTGGAAGCCTCTCCCGCGTTAAAGCGAAGGTTTTCCAGCAGGGCAACGCCGCCATCGGTAATCATCTTGACAGCCGCCTTGGCTTGGCCTGCCACTGTGTCTGTAGCAAATGCAACTGGCTGGCCAAGCAGCTCCTCTAGACGCTTGGCAACCGGTGCAAGGGAATACTGCGGATCGGGAGCTCCTTCAGGTCTTCCCAGGTGCGAGCAAACGACTACGCGAGCACCAGCCTCAACCAAGAATTTGATGGTTGGGACAGAAGCACGAATTCTCCCATCATCACCGATGATTCCGTCCTGAAGCGGAACGTTCAAATCGCAACGAAGAATTACGCGCTTACCACGCAGGTCGCCTGCCGCACTGAGAGTTCTAAGCATTAGAGCTTGCTTGCAACCAATTCAGTTAGTTCGACGAGGCGGTTCGAGTAACCCCACTCGTTGTCGTACCAAGACGAAAGCTTCACGGTGTTGTCGATAACTCGCACCAGTCCCGCATCAAAGATTGAAGAGTGAGGGTCAGTGACAATATCGGAAGAAACAATTGGGTCCTCGGTGTAAAGAAGAATGTTCTTCATCGGACCACTTGCTGCCTCTTTGTAGGCGGCCTTGATTTCCTCGACAGTTACCGGTTTCTCCGAAACCAAAGTCAAATCAGTGATTGAACCGGTAGGAACTGGAACGCGAAGCGCAAAGCCATCAAGCTTGCCCTTTAGTTCTGGAAGAACAAGACCAATTGCCTTAGCCGCACCGGTGGTGGAAGGAACAATGTTGATTGCCGCTGCGCGGGCGCGACGAAGGTCGCTGTGAGGGCCATCTTGAAGGTTCTGGTCTGCCGTGTAAGCGTGAACAGTGGTCATTAGACCGTTCTTGATTCCAAACTTGTCGTTGAAGACTTTGGCTAGAGGTGCCAAGCAGTTGGTGGTGCAGGAAGCGTTCGAAATGATGTGGTGCTTGGCAGGATCGTAAAGGTGATCGTTCACACCAATTACGAACGTCGCGTCCTCGCCCGTTGCCGGAGCTGAGATTAGAACCTTCTTGGCACCAGCCTCGATGTGCTTCACGGCATCCTTTGCGTCGGTGAAGCGACCAGTAGATTCGATAACGATGTCGACTCCGAGCTTGCCCCAACCCAAGTTGGCAGGGTCACGCTCAGCTAAAACCTTGATTGGCTTTCCGTTTACCACAATGCTGTCACCATCAACCGAGACGTCTGCGGCGAGACGGCCCGTCACCGAGTCATATTTCAGCAGGTGAGCTAGACCCTTAGGGTCAGACAGGTCGTTTACAGCGACAATTTCTAGATTCGAGTTCTGAGCCAGCGCTGCACGAAGATAGTTGCGGCCAATGCGTCCAAACCCATTAATGCCAATGCGAGTCATGGGATTTCTCCAGTCTTTACGGGGTGTTTAGATGTGCCCCGCACGCCATTGGAGGGCTGTAACTAGCCTAGCAGCAGCGACTTAGAGTTCACCTTTACAGAGCCGAATCGGGCGGCTACGTCCTCCCAGTTAATGATGTTCCAGAAGGCCTTGACGTAGTCAGCCTTCACGTTCTGGTAATCGAGGTAGAAGGCGTGCTCCCACATATCGAGCATCAGGAGCGGGATATTTCCGAGGGCAATGTTGCCCTGCTGGTCATAAAGCTGCCCAATAATCAGACGGTTTCCCAGTGAATCCCAGGCTAGATAAGCCCAACCGGATCCCTGAATTCCAATGGCCGCGGCCGTGAAATGCGCCTTGAAAGCATCAAAAGAGCCGAAATATTCGTTTATGGCAGCTGCCAGCTCTCCCTCAGGGGTGCCGGAACTAGGTGCCAAATTCTTCCAAAAAACGCTGTGGTTTACGTGGCCACCCAGGTTGAAGGCCAGGTCCTTTTGAAGCTTTGGGAGCGCGGCGAAGTTGTTCGAAGCACGAGCCTCGGCCATGGCATCTAGGGCAGCATTCGCACCTGTTACATAAGCCTGGTGATGCTTGGAGTGATGCAGCTCCATAATTCGAGCCGAGATGTGAGGCTCGAGAGCCGAGTAATCATAGGCAAGTTCTGGAAGTGTGTAGTTAGACATTTTGCTCCTTCTTCATAACTCAAGCTCTAGCTTTGGGGAGTTATTCCCCCATTAGTTCCGAAATGGCTGATTCAGTGTCTGGAATCCCAAGCTCCTGGGCCCTGCGATCAGCGGTTGCTAAAAGACGCCTGATTCTTCCAGCAATTGCATCCTTAGTCATTGGTGGTTCCGCCAAACGGCCGAGCTCATCCAGCGAAGCATCGCGATGCTTCAATCGCAGCTCTCCGGCGTATCGCAGGTGCGTCGGGGCTCCCTCTCCCAGAATCTCAAGTGCTCTTTGGACTCTGGCCCCCGCCGCAACTGCAGCCTGGGCGCTTCGGCGAAGGTTTGCATCGTCAAAGTTTGCAAGACGATTTGCCACACCACGGACCTCACGTCGGTTTCTCAGCTCTTCCCATTTCTTGGCCTGGTTTCCGGCACCGATCGCCGTTAGAAGTTCGGTTATTCCCTCGCCGTCTCTGACTACTACTCGGAATACGTTTCGCACTTCCCTTGCTTTGGCATTGACCCCAAGCCGGCGTGCGACCCCAACCAAAGCCATCGCGGCTTCATTGCCAGGTGCAGTCACTTCCAATGAGGTGGAGCGACCGGGATCGGTAAGTGAACCGTGAGCTAAAAACGCTCCTCGCCAAATTGCCTTGGCTTCCGCCATCGTCGAACTGACCAACATCGCCGGTAACCCTCTGACAGGTCGTCCGCGGTTATCAATCAAGCCGGTTTGACGAGCAAGCAGCTCGCCGTCTCGCAGCACGCGAATTTGGTAGCCACTTACTCGACGCAATCCCCCAGCCGCCACCATAGATAGCTCTGACTGAATTCCATAGAGTTCTTGAATTGCTCTAGTTATTCTTCGAGCCAAAGTTGCCGAGTCAAGTTCAACTTCAATTGCAATTCGACCAGAGATTAGGTGCAGACCTCCGCAGAATCTCAGAATGGTTGCGAGCTCTGCCGCTCTTTCCAGCGCGTTCCCAGTTGGTGACTTTGCCAACTCTTCCTTGATTGCAGCTGTCAGTGCCATTTTTACTCCCTACCAAGGTCACGGTGTTTGACCGAAACCCTCACATCAATTTCATCGGCCAGTAATTCAGAGATCCTGTTTGCTAGCGCCACTGATCGGTGCTTTCCACCAGTGCAGCCAATTGCCAGGGTTGCAAATCTTTTATTCTCGTTCCGGTACCCATTAATTACTGGGCGAAGTGCTGCAACGTAATTTGACACAAATTCAGCTACCCCAGGTTGAGCCAGTACATAGTCTGAGACTTCGGTGTCATTTCCAGTTTTTGCTCGCAATTCTTCTTTCCAGTGAGGATTTGGAATGAATCGAGCATCCACAACCAGATCTGCGTCAGTTGGAATTCCGTACTTGAATCCAAAACTCAATACGTTGATTTTTAGCTTTTGACTGTCCGACGAGAAGGCTTCGGCAACCTGCATCGACAGTTGGTGCACGTTCAAGTCACTGGAATCAAAAACTAAGTCTGCTTGCTCCCTAAGGGTAAGCAGTGCTTTTCTTTCGGCAACGATTCCGTCAAGGACTGTTCCATCACCCTGCAGTGGGTGCGGCCTTCTAACAGATTCGAAGCGCTTCACAAGCGCCGAATCATTGGCCTCCAGGAACAGAAGGCGAACGTTGGTGTCACGTGAACGAAGAGCCTGAATGTGGTTCAACAAATCGGAAAAGAATTCGCCACCTCGAACATCAATGATCACGGCAATCTTCGGCAGATTTGCTTTGCTGAGCGAAAAAAGGTCACTTATTGGGCCAAGCATTTGGGGCGGCAGGTTGTCCACCACATACCAGCCCTGATCCTCCAGGGCATTTCCTACCGTGGATCGTCCTGCCCCCGACATGCCTGTTACAACAAGCAACTCGGGCTTTTTGCTGGACTCCATGACTCCCCTGACCAATCGACTTATAGGTTAGCGGTTCGGCGTGTCGGGCGTGTCGGATTCTTCAGATTTGTTCAGTTCATCCAAAACATTTGATGCGGCATTGAGACTGAAGCCTGGCAAAGATGCGATCTCTTCTGCGCTGGCTGACCTAATTCGTTTCAGCGAGCCAAATTTACGAATCAGCAAACGGGCCTTGGCTTCACCCAGCCCTGGAATCTCCAGCAATCGACTAGCAATGGTTTTTGACCGCGTCTTTCTCTGAGCGGTGATTGCGAAGCGGTGGGCCTCGTCTCTAATTCTCTGGAGCAGAAATAATTCGTCTGAGGTTCTGGGGAGAATGATCGGAAATTCGCTATTTGTTACCCAAACCTCCTCCAAGCGTTTGGCAAGTGTGGCAACTTCAAGGCCTGCAACACCAGAGTCTCTAATTGCCTTTCGAGCTGCGCCTAACTGGGGTAATCCGCCGTCGATTAGCAGTAAAGATGGTCGATAGTGAAATTTCTCGTTCACCTCGGCGTCATTAGCCAGGTACTTCAGGCGCCTCACGAGAACCTGGTAGATAGATTCCGTGTCGTCTGCCGTCTCAAGATTGAAGCGGCGGTATTGGTCCTTTTTGGGAAGCCCATCTTCAAAGACCACCATCGAACCAACGGTTCCCGTTCCAGATAGATGCGAGATGTCAAAGCACTCAATTCTGAGTGGAGCGTTTGACAAACCCAAAGCCTTTTGAATTCCACCCAGAGCTTCTGCTCTAGCTGTGAAGTCCGTGGAACGGCGAAGCTTGTAGCTTTGCAATGCACTTTCTGCATTAGTTCTGGCCGTTTCATAAAGCTTTGCCTTGTCACCACGCTGTGGCACACGCAGCCTTACCTTGTTCCCAGCAAGATTCGACAGCCAAGCTTCTAGAGCCTCTAAATCCTCGGGGAGATTAGGAACAAGTATTTCCTTGGGAACATCTTGAGCCTGTGCTTTTCCGCTGGGCGTATAGATCTCTTGAAGGACGTATTCAACAAGTTCACCATCTGATCTATCTAGTTCCAGGTCGATTACCAAACTGCGATTTCCTCGAATTCGGCCACCGCGGACAATAAATAGCGAAACTGCGGCTGATAATTCGTCTCTAGTCACCGCAATCAAATCTGCGTCTGTTTGATCACCAAGCACGATTGTGCTCTTAGCCAAGACTTTTTCTAGCGCGGAGATGTCATCACGGTATTGGGCGGCCAGCTCATAATTGAGATCTTCGGAGGCCTTTTCCATTTTGCTGCGCAACATATTGACGTGAGAGTCGTCTCCTGAGATTAGAAAGTCACCCAGCCTTTTTGCATCAGCTTTGTGGTCCTGCAATTGAATTCTTTCCACACAGGGTGCAGAGCATTTTCCGAGTTCAGCAAGCAGGCATGCACGTTTATTCTTCTGAGCCTCCTTGAAGGTCGAGCTTGAGCAGGAACGGACCTTGTAAACCTTTAGGAGTGAATCCAAGGTCTCACGCACTGCCCATGCTTGGGTGTAAGGTCCGAAGTACTTGTGCCCTCGAAGCTCTCGGTTTCGCGTTAGGAAGGCACGCGGAACTGCATCCGACATCGAGATAGCGATGTAGGGATAAGACTTGTCGTCTCGAAACCTGACGTTGTATGGCGGATCAAATTGCTTTATCCACATGAATTCGAGCTGAAGGGCCTCGTACTCGGAATCAACAATCGTCCACTTCACATCGCTCGCAGCCATCAACATGCGCTGTGTGCGTTCGTGGAGTTTGTCAAAACTGGAGAAATAGCTGGTTAGGCGATTCCTCAGGTTCTTGGCTTTTCCCACGTAAAGGACTCGCTGGTTCGCATCCACAAAACGGTAAACACCAGGATTCTTGGGAATCTCGGCCGTTATTGGCCTAAAACTAATCTCGCCAGCCATGGCTATTTCAGAATTTCCGCCAGGAACTTACCGGTGTGAGATGACTTGACCTTGGCGACCTGTTCGGGGCTTCCCTCGGCAATTACCGTTCCGCCACCGCTTCCGCCCTCTGGTCCCATGTCGATGATCCAGTCAGCACAGCGAATCACATCTAGGTTGTGCTCGATAACAATTGCGGTATTTCCTTTTTCTACCAAGCTGTTCAGCACAATAAGGAGCTTTCGAACATCCTCAAAATGCAGACCAGTGGTCGGTTCGTCTAAGACGTAAATTGTTCGCCCTGTCGATCGTCTTTGCAATTCAGTTGCTAACTTAACGCGCTGTGCCTCTCCGCCGGACAGGGTTGTTGCGGATTGGCCAAGTCTTACGTATCCAAGCCCCACGTCTACAAGAGTGTTTAGGTATCTTGAGATTGAACCTACCGGAGCAAAAAATTCGGCGGCTTCAGAGATTGGCATGTTCAACACATCGCCAATAGATTGCCCTTTGTACTTCACCTGAAGCGTCTCCCTGTTGTAACGGGCACCCTTGCAGTCTTCGCAGACAACATACACATCAGGCAAGAAATTCATCTCGATTCGAATTGTTCCGTCTCCGGAACAGGTCTCGCAACGACCACCCTTTACGTTGAATGAGAATCTTCCTTGCTGGTAGCCACGAACCTTTGCTTCGGGAGTCTCCGAGAATAGTTTTCTAATGTGGTCAAACACTCCGGTGTAGGTAGCCGGATTAGATCTAGGCGTGCGACCGATTGGAGCCTGGTCAACGTGGACCACCTTGTCCAGGTGCTCGATACCTTCTATCCTCTTGTGCTTACCCGCGACTCCTCTAGCGCCATTTAACTTGTTTGCCAAAACCTCATAAAGCACATCGTTTACCAGCGAAGATTTCCCGGAACCACTTACGCCCGTAACCGCAGTGAGCACTCCAAGCGGAATTTCGACTGTGACGTCTTTGAGGTTATTCTCCTTCGCGCCAACAATCTTGAGCATTCGCTTTTTATCCAGTTGCCTTCTGGACTTTGGCG
>JACCDM010309580.1_pt1 | contig 20065 bp, 19 predicted proteins | sample 7445851 | NCBI WGS metagenome assembly JACCDM01 (sample SAMN15323438, study PRJNA562643) | freshwater metagenome | isolation source: river surface water | place: USA:Blue River Watershed | collected 2017-08-16
ATAAAAAATCCATCAGGTCTGTTGCCGTGTATGGCGGAGCATCCATTGGTGACCAGATCAGGGACCTTAAAAGAGGTGTACAAATAGTTGTGGCCACTCCCGGTCGATTAATCGACCTCATTGAAAGAAAGGCCATCAACCTGGAAAACATCAATTACATTGTATTGGACGAGGCGGATGAGATGTTGAACATGGGTTTCAGGGAAGATATTGAGTTTATCTTGGGCAACACCCCCAACAGGAACAGCATCTGGTTGTTCAGCGCTACCATGCCCTCAGAAGTAAAGCAGGTAAGCAAGCGGTACATGACCACACCTGCTGAAGTGACCATTGGTAAGGCCAATTCGTCAAATGTGAACATTGATCATCAATACTATATAACCTCAGGGGTGAACCGTTACCATACCCTGAAAAGGATCATTGATTTCAACCCTGGTATTTATGGGATTATTTTCACCCGTACCAAGGCGGATGCGCAAAGCATCACCGAATCACTGATCAGGGAGGGATACGATATTGAGGCCCTTCACGGGGATTTGACACAGGCACAGCGCGATAAGGTGATGGCCCGTTTCAGGGAGAAAAGCCTTCAGTTGCTGATTGCAACAGACGTAGCCGCCCGTGGTATCGATGTTCAGGGGATCACACATGTCATCAATTACGAGCTTCCAGATGATCCGGAGGTTTACACCCATAGGAGTGGTAGGACAGGCCGCGCAGGAAACAGTGGTATCTGTATTTCAGTGATCAGTCAACGCGAAGCCTACAGGTTGCGTCAGATTGAGAAATTGCTGAACAACCGTTTCCACAAACTGGACATCCCTTCCGGAAAAGACGTTTGCAGAAAGCAGTTTTTCCATTTTATTGATAAAATGCTGAAAGCAGATATCAGCCATGGTGAATATGAAACCTATATTCCTTTGCTCCGCGAAAAATTTGTGGACATGGAGAAGGAAGAGATTCTTACAAGGGTTGCTGCATTGGAATTTGACAGGTTCCTTCAGTATTATGAAAATGCCGCTGACTTGAACGTAAGAGACGATCGCAGGGCTGAAAGGACCAGCGATCGGTTCAATGAGCGTTCAACCGACAGGCGTGAGCCAGGTGGAAGAAGAAATGGACGTTCTTCTTCTGACCGTGGTGGAGCAGGTTACAAGAAGCTTTTCATCAACCTTGGTACAAAGGATGGTTTCTACAAGGCGAGTTTCCTGCAGTTTATTCTTGACCTCAGTGACCTGAAAAAAGAGGTACTAGGCAGGATCGACATGAAAGAAATGAACAGCTGGGTAGAAATTGAACCAGGTGCTGCCAATCAAATGGTCAGGATGATCGACGGTAAAAAGTTCAAGGGCAGGCAGATCAGGATGAACGATGCCGACAGTGGTGGCCCAAGAAAGAGATTTTAATTTGATTTTTGAAAATGTTCTAAGTTTCTTATATTTGCATAGATGATATCGAACAGAACCCGTTACTTCTTTTATTTTTATTACTACTTTACCGGTGGTACGGGAACTTTTTGTTGAAACTCAAATACTAAACAAAACATCAACATAAGGATCCCGGCTAACCCCCGGGATTTTTTTTTAAGCGAAAACCAATGAGCGAAAAAAAATTGGAAAAGACATCAAGATCAACTGCTTCCCCTAAAAAGCAACCAGGTTTGCCTGTAGCCATCCAGGGATATGAAGGCAGTTTTCACCAGGTGGCTGCAAGGTCGTTTTATGGAAAAAATGTTCAGATTCTTCCTTGTGCGACATTCACTGAGGTCATCAGGCAGGCATCCGATAAACAGGCCACCATTGGCGGCATCATGGCCATTGAAAATTCCATTGCAGGAAGCATTTTGCCCAACTACAACTTGCTCCAAAAATCAGACCTTTTTGTTGCCGGTGAAGTTTATTTGCAGATTGACCAGCATTTGATGGTCAATCCTGGTGTAAAACTGACAGACATCAAAGAAGTGCATTCTCATCCGATGGCACTTCAGCAGTGCCTGGGATTCCTCAACCCACAAGGCTGGAAATTGATTGAAACAGAGGATACTGCCCTCAGTGCCAAACACGTTCAGGTCCGGAAGAGCAAGCATGTGGCAGCCATTGCAGGAAAGCTGGCTGCAGAACTGTTTGGTCTGGACATCATTGCTCCCAAGATTCATGATGTCAAAAACAATTATACCCGATTCCTGATCCTCCAGCAAAGTCCATCTGAGGTGGAGGGTGCCAACAAGGCATCCATCAATTTTCATACAGACCATGCAAAAGGAAGATTATCTGAAGTGCTGACGGTGATCGCCAAAGAAGGCATCAACCTGAGCAAGCTTCAATCATTTCCCATTGCCGGAAGCAAATTCAAGTATGGGTTTCACGCTGATCTTGAATTTGATTCCATCAGTCAATACAAAAAACTAATAGGGAAACTCGAAAAGAAAACTGTGTTCCTCAGGGTATTGGGTGTTTATAAAAAAGGAAAATTCAACAAGTAGGATCATGATCAATGTTTCATCGCGATTGAATGGGATTGGTGAATATTATTTTTCATCAAAATTGAGGGAGATTGAAGAGCTCAACAAAGCCGGCCATCAGGTTGTCAACCTCGGGATTGGAAGTCCTGACCTGCCACCACACCCATCGGTGGTGGAAGCTTTGCACCAGGAAGCGGCCAAGCCCAATACCCATGCCTACCAGTCTTATAAAGGCTCGCCTGTTCTTCGCAATGCCGTATCGGCATGGTACAAGAAATGGTATCAGGTGGAGGTCGATCCCAATACGGAAGTACTTCCCCTTATTGGAAGCAAGGAAGGCATCATGCATATCTGCATGACCTATCTGGACAAGGGAGATGCAGCCCTGGTGCCCAATCCCGGCTACCCAACCTATACCAGTGCAGTGAAATTGGCGGGTGGTGAAGTGCTTTCTTATCGATTGGATGAAGCACATGATTGGCACCCTGATATCGATGCATGGAAACAAATGATTGAGCAATACAATGCCCAGTCTGCCGGTAAAGTGAAGTTGCTTTTCCTGAACTACCCACACATGCCAACAGGCCAGTTGCCCAACAAGCAATTGTTGCAAGCAATCATTGATTTTGCAAAGGAACACCAGGTCTTGATTGTTCATGACAATCCCTATAGTTTCATCCTCAATGATGAACCCTTGAGCCTTTTTGAATTTGACAAGGACAAGGAAGTTGTTGTAGAGCTCAATTCACTGAGCAAATCCCATAACATGGCCGGATGGCGTGTGGGAATGATTGTAGGGTCATCAGCACACATCAATGCGATTTTGCGGTTCAAAAGCAACATGGATTCAGGCATGTTTTTGCCTGTGCAGGTTGCTGCTGCAAAAGCATTGGAATTGGATCAGGACTGGTTTGACATGGTCAATGAAATATACGCACAACGCAAAGAACAGGCACTGGTCTTGCTTGATCTGCTTGGATGCAGCTACTCAAAAGACCAGGTGGGCATGTTTGTCTGGGCGCGAATCCCCAACCAATATGCATCAGGGTTTGAATTGAGTGATGCTGTTCTTGCAAAAGCCCGCGTCTTTATTACCCCCGGTGGCATATTTGGTGATGCTGGAGACCAGTATGTACGGGTGAGCCTTTGTAGCAAGACAGAGATTTTGGAAGAAGCCATTGACCGTGTGAGGAAAACATTTTCAAAACAATAATTTTCACCATAGCCATCAACCATGAAAAAGAATTTTGCCATAGTAGGAGTCGGTTTGATCGGAGGGTCGCTGGCGCTCAAGTGCAGAAAAAACGGCTTGGCCAATAAGATTCTTGGTGTTGACAACAACCAGGAGCATGCTTTGAAAGCCCTGGAATTGGGGCTTGTAGACGAGATGATGCCCTTGGATGAGGCAATTGCTGCTGCGGATGTAATTGTGCTGGCAGTTCCTGTGGGGGTTTTGTCCCAATTGCTTCCCCATGTTTTGGACAGGGTCTCCCATCAGGTTGTCATTGATATGGGGTCTACCAAAAGCCAGTTGGCCAACCTCGTGAAAGAGCATCCCCAGAGGGGACGGTTCGTTGCCTCTCATCCCATGTGGGGAACAGAATACAGTGGGCCTACAGCTGCTGTTGAGAATGCATTTGAAGACAAGGCGGTTATTCTTTGCGATGCCAGTGAAAGTGATCCTGATGCACTTGCAACGGCCACTGAAATCTTTGAATCACTGAAGATGCGCATCATCGAAATGGGGGCCAATGACCATGATCTTCATGCGGCCTATGTGAGTCATATTTCTCATATCACCTCCTTTGCCCTTGCCAATACAGTATTGGAAAAAGAGAAAGAAGATGATGCCATTTTTGAAATGGCCAGTGCAGGTTTTGAAAGCACCGTGCGATTGGCAAAAAGCAGTCCTGAAATGTGGACACCTATCTTGATGCAAAACCGTGAAAATATTCTTGATGTACTCAATGAGCACATCACCCAATTGAGAAAATTCAAATCATGTCTTGAAAAAGAAAATTGGGAATACCTCAATGAGTTGATGAGCAAAGCAAACCAGATCCGCAGGATCATTCACTAATACACAAAAACCTTCCTTATTTAATCCTTAATTTTACAAAATGGAATCAACTGAAACAACCCAACAATCAGCAGTTCAGGCCGCTTGGAACAAAAGACCCCTGATCATTTCAGGTCCCTGTAGTGCAGAAACAGAAGAGCAAGTAATTGAAACCGCAGAGCGTCTTGCCAAAACAGGCAAAGTAGACATGCTGCGTGCAGGAATCTGGAAACCACGTACCAAGCCTGGCATGTTTGAAGGCATAGGTGCCAAAGGTCTTCCATGGCTTCAGAAAGCAAAAAAACTGACTGGTTTGCCCACGACTGTAGAAGTGGCAACAGGAAAACAAGTTGAAGATGCCCTGACCTTTGATGTTGATGTATTGTGGATTGGTGCAAGAACCACCGTGAACCCTTTCAGTGTACAAGAAGTTGCTGATGCCTTGCGTGGTGTTGATGTGCCTGTATTGATCAAGAATCCCATCAACCCAGATCTTGAGCTTTGGCAGGGTGCTGTTGAACGTGTAGCAAGGGCTGGCATCAAACAAATCGGATTGATCCACCGTGGATTTTCTTCTTATGGAAATACAGAATTCAGGAACGCTCCGATGTGGCATTTGGCCATTGAAATGAAGCGCCGTATGCCTGGTATGCCCATCATCAACGATCCTTCACATATTTGCGGACGCAGGGATATTTTGCAGGCAACTGCACAAAAGGCCATCGACCTCGACTTTGATGGTCTGATGATTGAAAGCCATATTGATCCTGACAATGCATGGAGTGATGCCAAGCAACAAATCACACCTGAGCGTCTTGCAGAAATGTTATCAGCCATCAGCTGGAGGAGCGAAGATGTTCCTTCTGAATCTTACCATGCGGCATTGGATAAATTGCGTGAGCAAATCAACCACATCGATGATGAGTTGATGCAATTGATCTCACAAAGGATGTCCATTGCAGAAAAAATCGGAGAATACAAGCGCAACAACAATGTCACCATTCTTCAGGCAACGCGTTGGAATGAAGTGCTTGAAAAAGCATTGCAGAAAGCCGGCAAAGTTGGCTTGAGTGATGAGTTCATCACGCGTTATATGGATGCCATTCACATGGAAAGCATCAACAGGCAGAATAAAATCATGAACGATTGATATTCATGAACAAGAAGAAATTTACATTTTCCAGTGCTCCTGTTGATTTCTATTTTGATGCATTGTTCAGCCGGTTGCACACCATTGTTGACAGGGAAAAAACAATCATCATTACAGATGCCAATGTTTTTGAAGCTCACCAATCCAAGTTCAAGAACTGGAATGTGATCACATTAAAGCCAGGTGAGGAGTACAAGATACAACCCACGGCTGATGCGATCATTGAACAGCTCATTGCTTTTCAGGCCGATAGGAAATCCATCCTTGTTGGTGTTGGCGGTGGAGTGGTGACCGACCTTACCGGTTATGTGGCCTCTATTTTTATGCGAGGCATCCGTTTTGGTTTTGTGCCCACATCATTGCTCGCAATGGTGGATGCATCGATTGGGGGAAAAAATGGCATTGATGTTGGCCAGTATAAAAACATGGTGGGCATCATCCGTCAACCTTCCTTCATTTTCTATGACCAAGCATTTTTGAAAACACTTCCTGATGCTGAATGGTCGAATGGATTTGCCGAGATCATCAAGCACGCTTGTATCCTGGATGCCAAGTCTTTTCAATTGCTGGAGTCTACCAATTTGGAAAAGGTCAAGAAGAGCAAGAAATTGATGCAGGAAATCATCCTCAGCAATGTCAAACTAAAGGCAGGTGTAGTGAAAAGGGATGAGTTTGAAGCTGGTGAGAGGAAATTGTTGAATTTCGGTCATACCCTTGGTCATGCGCTGGAAACACAATATGAGTTAACCCATGGACAAGCGGTAGCGCTTGGAATGGTTTTTGCTGCCTGGTTTTCTGAAAGCCTGCTTGGTTTCAAAGATGCAACCCGAATAGAACAAACACTCATCAATTTTGGTTTGCCTACAAGGGGTGCTTTCGATGTAGAGAAAGTATTCAATGTCCTTAAAATGGACAAGAAAAGAATCAGCAAAACCATGAGCTATATTTTGTTGAAAAGAATCGGAAAGGGCATCATCAGTGACATTGATGTAGATGCGCTCAAAACCCATCTCGCCGCTTACAACGAAACAAACAAAAGGAAAAAATGATTGCAACCGTTCGTCCATCTAGCGTCTCTGGAACTTTGCGTGCCCCCCGCTCCAAGAGCGACATGCAAAGGGCTTGTGCTGCAGCTTTGCTTCACCAGGGAGTAACCCATATTGTTGATCCCGGCAAAAGCAATGATGACTTGGCGGCATTGGATGTGATTTCTAAATTAGGTGCTGAGGTGAGTGTGCAAGACAATGTCGTGGTCGTAAAAAGTGAAGGTGTTCATCCGTTCTCCAATGAAATCAACTGTGGAGAAAGTGGGTTAGGCATCAGGATGTTTACTCCCATTGCCGCTTTGAGTGCAAAGGAGTTGACAATCAATGGTACTGGATCTTTGATGACAAGGCCTATGCATTTTTTTGATGCGATTTTCCCACAGCTTGGCATTGGCATTCACTCGAATGATGGGAAGTTGCCTTTGGTGATCAAGGGCCCGATGCATCCGGGTTCGATTGAAGTGGATGGCAGTTTGAGCTCCCAATTTCTTACGGGTTTGTTGATGGCCTATTCTGCTGCAGGAGCAAGTGATGTAACCATAACGGTGAAGGACCTGAAAAGCAAGCCCTATATTGACCTCACGCTAGGGGTATTGAAATCATTTGGCATGAAGGTTCCAATTGTAAAAGATTATGAGACCTTTAGTTTCAGTGCAAATGAACATGTTCAACCCGTTGGTGAAATCAGTTACCGTGTAGAAGGAGATTGGAGTGGCGCAGCATTCTTGTTTGTTGCTGGCGCCATTGCAGGAGACATCAGCATCCAAGGAATGAGGGCTGATTCTGTTCAGGCAGACATGAAAATTTTGGAAGCCATCAAAGACGCGGGTGCAAAGCTGAGGTTCGAAGATGGCGTATACCACGTCGGGCCTGCTGACTTGTCAGCATTTCAATTTGATGCTACAGAATGTCCTGATTTGTTTCCTCCCTTGGTTGCACTCGCAGCCTACTGTACAGGAAACACCGTGATCAAAGGAGCCCTTCGCCTGACCCACAAGGAAAGCAACAGGGCATTGACCTTGCAGGATGTTTTTGGCAAGATGGGAGTGCAGATTGAACTGGATGGCGATTTGATGGTCGTTCATGGCAATCGCAATCTTAAAGGAGCAAAGGTGCACTCTCACCATGACCACAGGATTGCCATGGCTGCAGCTGTTGCGGCTTTGGGTGCAGATGGAGATGTCCTGATTGAAGAGGCAGAAGCCATCAACAAATCCTATCCTGATTTTTATGAACATTTGAAAGCCTTGGGCACTTCCATTACATTGCAAACGGTATAAACTGATCCCATGAATCATTTCGGCACATTATTTTCAGTCAATATTTTCGGTGAATCACATGGTGAAAGTGTGGGAGTGGTCATTGATGGCTGTCCTGCAGGGATGCCACTTGCTGTTGAAGATTTTATCGTTGATACCGAAAGGCGAAAAGGCGGTACCCAAAAAGGCACTACTCCACGCCAAGAAGAAGACCTGCCCTTGTTCAAAAGTGGTGTTTTCAATGGCAAAACGACTGGTGCGCCTCTTACTCTTTTGTTTGAAAACAAGAACACCAGGTCTGGTGATTATGAAAAACAACGTGCTGTGCCAAGGCCAGGGCATGCTGATTTTGTTGCCCACAAGAAATATGGTGGTTTTGAGGATTTTCGTGGGGGTGGTCATTTCAGTGGCCGGTTGACGCTTTGTCTGGTCGCAGCTGGTGTAGTCGCCAAAAAAATATTGAATACCATCACCGTGGTAGCAGAGATTACTTCTATCGGCGGAGAACCGGGAATAGAAAAAGGTCTGCAAAAGGCCATTGAAAATAAAGACTCTGTAGGAGGAATTGTCGAATGCAGGGTCAATGGATTGCCCCTTGGATTGGGTGAGCCCTTTTTTGATTCTGTTGAATCACTTATTGCCCATGCTGTTTTTGCTATTCCTGCAGTAAGGGGAATAGAATTTGGTACTGGATTCAAGGCAGCAGAAATGTTCGGCATTGACCACAATGATGCCATTGAAAATGCTGACGGGAAAACGGCTACCAACCATGCAGGAGGGATTGTTGGTGGAATTACAAACGGTAATGAGTTGGTATTCAGGATTGCCATAAAACCAACTTCTTCAACTCCCAAAGACCAGTTTACCTATAACTGGGAAACGGATCAGATGGAATCATTTGCTGTAAGAGGAAGGCATGACCTTTGCATCGCCTTGCGTGTTCCCCCGGTTTTGGAAGCAACCGCTGCGATAGTATTGGTTGACCTCATGTTAAGGGAGCAAATGATAAAAAGGGTATATTCATAGTATAATTCAGATCAATGGGCCTTATTTATCATATCACCACAAGAGAAGCATGGGGAAAAGCAATTGAGACAGGATCCTATGTTGCCCCATCACTCAAAGAAGAAGGTTTCATACATTGTAGTGAGCTGTCTCAGGTAGAAGACATCAAATCCAGGTTTTATGCTGGTGTCCAAGACATTGTACTATTGACCATTGATACAGAAAAGCTGACCAGTCAGCTGATTTTTGAATGGTCCCCATCTGTACAAAATACCTTTCCACATGTTTACGGACCTATCAATGTGGATGCTGTTGTTGATTTGACAACAGTTTAATGATCAGTCAATTGTTGAACCCAGAGCCTTGAAAGAAAGGTCTAGTACATCATAACCAGATGCACCGGGCCATGAATAGTGCCACCATTCTGTTTCCAATGGAACAAAACCGAATTTTTCCATGGTGGCCCTTAACAACGCCCGGTTCCTGATCCTCACTTCGTCAACATTTGCTGCCCCATGAAAAGCCGCAGGAGTGAAATCATCAAAGAGGGTAGGCATCTCCAATTCCAATCCGGTCTTCAAATCAATAAGGGTAAGATCAACGGCTGTTCCCCGGTTGTGACCACTACCCTTAGAAGGATTGGCAACAAATCGTTCATCATGAATCAATTTCCAAAATCGAACAGTGGTGCGATAGGGCCGGTAAGCATCCCATATTTTGATGCCCAGGCCTTTTTCTCTCAAATCCTCAGCCACTTTTGCCAGGGCCTGGGCTGGATGCCGTCTCAGGTAGGTAGTGCGGGTATTTCTGGGATACAACCGCTTAGCGGTAAAATTATTTTTATTTGCATATCTAAGGTCGTATTGCAAGTCGGGGATCAGGCTTTTCAATTCAATCATGGCCATTAGCGTATCTCGTTCAACCATTGAATGAAATGAAATCTTGTCTCTGATGGGATTCAGCTTGACAATTTTATTGGCCTGTCCCCATGCCATAGATACAAAAAGGACAAAAATGACTGTTGCAATTTTTTTATGGATCACAAATACATTTTTAAGTGAAAGTTGATTTTACTAAGATAACCCCAAACTGATTGCATCCATTTTTATTGCTCAGTATATTGATATTCAATAATTTATATTTAAATATTTTTTGGGCGCCACGATTGGTTACCTTTGTGTTTCATTGTTCCTGAACAAAATGACGATATTCTTCGACAAAGCCATTTTTTCTTTTTTATTGATCATCTTGATGATGATGTGCCCAATTTTTTCATCTGCACAGGGCAAAGTTGACTACAGGAAAGTTGTTCAGTCGGATAGTGCTGTGGGATATGCCAGCTTTTATGCTAATAAATTCATTGGTAAGAAAACCGCAAGTGGTGAGATTTTTAGCCAGGGTAAACTAACCTGCGCGCACAATACTTTACCCATGGGGACCACCATTAAGGTTACCAACCTTAAAAATGACAAATCAGTTACCGTAAGGGTCAACGATAGAATGCACAAACGGAATCCCAGACTCGTAGACTTGTCAATGGCAGCCGCTAAAATGTTGGATTTTAATGGAGTTGGGGTCATTAAAGTAAGGGTTGAGGTGCTAAAAAGGGGCTAATTCAGATTAATATGCCCAAAACACAATAATTATTTTAAGTTTCAACTCTCACCGACTATTTTTGTTGTACTCAAAACTCTACTGTTTATGAAAAGAATATTATTATTTGTATTTGCCATGGCGCTGTTCCAGGCAGGATTTGCCCAGTCAAAGCCATCCAACAAAAAAAGCAGGCAATTGGGGATCCAGTTTACTGGTCATGATTTCGAGACCCCAGCTGATCTTAAGTCAAAAGGAATGTCTTTTGTGTTGACAGATAAGCAATGGAGCAGTTTTGATAGGAAAAGGGTTGGTATGGCGATCACCTTCACAGAGGGATTGAACGATAAGTTTGATTTCAACGCAAGGTTGGGAATGTCTGATGTAAGTTATACCCTTTCCAATAAGCCTTATGCCTCAAGCACAGGGTCTAAATCTTATTTTGAATTGGATGCCAACCTCTTCATGAAGTTATTGACCGATGACCATTTTGTATCACCTTTCCTCTCACTTGGAGTCGGTGGATCTGTATGGAAAGGTTATCATGCTGCATATATCCCTGCAGGTGTTGGACTACAGTTTAATGTATTTGATGAAACATTTTTGGTGCTGCAAAGCCAGTACAGAATGCCTGTTACAGGAAATGCTGCCAACAACTTGTTTTTCAGCCTTGGCGTGTCGGCCGTTCTTGACAAATAAATCTCTTGCAAAATAGATCATGCAAAAGCCTGGATGACTCCAGGCTTTTTTTATTGCTTTTTGCCAAATACTCTTTTCAACAATCCCCCACGCTTTCGGTCAACACTGTCTTTGGTTGGCTGAACATTTTCTTTGACAGGTGCAGGTGTTGGTTTGGGTGACTCTTTTGGGGTAGTGGGGTCTTCAAACTTTTGTGATTCAGTGACAACTCTTTCCTTGCCAGTACTGATGGGAATTTCTATATATTCTCCAGACTTGCTTCCATCTTCTCCTTCCACAGGCAGCAATTCCTGAGACTCTACAGCTTGGTTGTAGTCAAAAATAATCTCATTTTGCATGCTGGCTGGAGGGATGAATGCTGCACCAGGGTCTATGTTCAGGCTTTTATCATTGAATACTTGTTGGTAATAATAAGCCCATGCTGGCATGGCCATTTGCGAACCTCCTGAGGTGTAGAGCATCCTAAGGAAAGGATCATCACATCCCACCCAAACGCCAGACAAAAGTTGCGGGCTGAATCCGATGAACCAACCATCTGCATTGTCGTTGGTGGTTCCAGTTTTACCGGCAATCTGACCACTGATGCCATATGCTCCTCTCAATGCTCTTCCTGTACCAAAATCCACCACGCCTTGAAGCATTTTGGTCATGATATATGCTTCGCTCTCGCTGATCACTTCTCTGGATTCTGACCTGAAAGAGGCCAGCACATTGCCATTCCTGTCTTCAATACGGCTGATAAAATAAGGTTTTACATTGAAGCCCCTTCCTGGGAACATGCTGTAAGCCTGTACCATTTCAAACAAGGATAGATCGGCTGAACCAAGCGCAATTGATGGATAGGGTGGAATCTTGCTGTCTATTCCACATTGTTTGGCAAATTCAACGGTACGTTGAACACCCAGTTGGTTGATCAGGTAAACAGCACCAGGGTTTTTTGAGAAAGCGAGACAGACCGCCATCGGTCCGCCATCTCCTTCAATCATTTTCCCACCCATGTTGATAGGACCGCCAGGGAAAATGGATTCAGGTTTGTATCCATTCATCACACCCAAGGTGTAAAGGATGGGTTTGAAGGTTGAGCCCACCTGTCTTTTTGTTTTGATGTTTACATGGTCAAACTTGAACCGCTTGAAATTGCTTCCTCCCACCCAGGCTTTCACTTCACCCGTTTGCGGGTCCATGGAGAGCAGGCCAATCTGCATGATTTGTTTGTGGTAACGAATGGAATCAATTGGCGACATCATCGTGTCAATCTCCCTTTTTTCATTCCAGGAGAAGATTTTCATCCTCACCGGCTCCATGAAACTCTTTTTGATCTCCTCCTCGTCAAGTCCATCATCCTTGAGATTCCTCCAGCGGTCGGATTGCTTCATGGCATTCGTCATCACCGCTTTTCCCTCAGTCGTTTTCCAGATCGATCCGTCCTTGATGTTATACTGACTGCTGAAAACCTTTTGCAGGTTCTGCATGTGCCTGTAAACCGCTATTTCAGCATACTCCTGCATTCTTGGATTGATGGTCGTGAATATTTTCAATCCGTCCTTGTACATATCGTAGGGTTCACCTGTTGCAGGGTTTTCATTTTCCTTGCACCATTTTTTCAATTCTTCCCTCAGTACTTCCCGGAAGTAGGGGGCAATACCGGAATTTTCATCCAGCTTCTGGTACTTCAATTGAATTGGAGCGATTTTTATCGCCCTGGCTTCCTCTTTGGTCAATACTTCGTTTCTAACCATTTGGTCAATAACGGTATTGCGCCTGGCCATGGCGGCTTTTGGATTGCGCCTTGGATTGTATCTGGTGCTTCCTTTGAGCAATCCAACCAATACAGCAGCTTCTTCTACAGCAAGCTGTCCGGGCTCTTTCTGGAAATAGGTTTTGGCGGCATTCCGGATACCATAGGTCTCATCCCCGTAATTCACCATGTTCAGGTACAAAGTGATGATTTCCTCTTTGGTAAGGTTGCTTTCAAGGCGAATGGCTACTATCCATTCCTTGAGTTTTTCGATGATCCTGGTAACCGATTTGCTGCTTTGTTGTCCAAGCAATGCTTTGGCGGTTTGCTGCGTAATTGTACTGGCTCCACCTTCACTGCCAAGAAAGACAATGGCGCGAAGTAGACTTTTGATGTCGATGCCGGAATGCTCATAGAACCGCTCATCTTCTGTAGAGACCAGTGCCCTGATAACATTGGGTGAGATGTCCTGGTATTTGACATTGATCCTGTCTTTCAGGTAAAACTTGCCCATCATCGTTCCGTCATCTGCATAAATTTCAGAAGATGACATCATGGACGGATTTTCAAGTTCTTCTATGGACGGAAGTTTGCCAAACAAGCCAACATAAATCAAAAGAATCAACAAGAATACCGCACCCCAGGCATACAGGAAAAATTTCCAAAAAAACCTGACTGGCTTGGATGTCTCACTGCTCTTTTTCAGATGATCCTTCATGGGGTAAAGCTAAATAAAAGCCCTGTCTTTAAGGAAAAGGAAACCTTAAAATTTTCCGGGAATCTGGGCCCTGATAAACTGAAGATATGGGGCGATAACTTTTTCTTCCAGCACCTTTTTAAGGTTGTTAGGGGAGATGATCACAAAGCTGTATTTTTCAGCGGGCAGCCATGGGAAGATCTCTTTTGAGGCAATTGGAGCGGTTTTCTCTACATAGCCAAGTGCCTCAGCAGCATTGGCAAATACGCTGATGAGAATGTAGGGTGATTCTCCAATTTTATCATTGCGCAGGGTTAACTGATTCCCCGAATACCTTTCTGCATTGTACCTGGTCAAAGCTCTTTTGGCCTCATTGATGTAGACCACATCAACATCCTTTAGCAAAAGCAAAACGCCATATTGCTCAGTCGGATTGTAGACATAACCATCTTCTTTTTTCTCAATGACAGGGGCCTTAAAGGCAGTCGTATCGGTTTTGGTTTTGGCCACCACAGGTGCTTGGACAACCTGTCTCTGAGCAGTCTCTGTCTTGACCTTGGTTTCTTTGGCTTTTGGTAGCGGGCTGTCATCGATCCACTTTACGCTGTCTTCTTTTTGCCTTGATACAGAAACGGAGCGGAGTTCGTTTTCAATGACCTCCCTTCTGTTCAGCGCATCTGCCAGTAGACCTGCTTTCATGGCAACAGGAGAGTTTGGATAGAGGGAAGGAATCTTGTTCAATGCATCGATGGCGAGACTGTCCTGTTTGTTTTTGATGTAGTAGACAGCTTCGATGTAAAGCAATTGTGGTGACCAATTGTTCTCTCCATGAAGGGAATCTGCTTTTCTTTTTTCTGCCCGCGCCAATTCAAATTTTCCTGAAAGAAAAAGATCATAAACCTTATCATAGTGTTGGGTAACTTCTTTGGTCTTTTCATTTTTTGCCTTGCTGATGCTCAGTGGGTCACGCAACATTTTATTCATCTCGCTGGCTGGGAAATTTTCTGCCAATTGGGATTGATAAAACATGGCTTTGGAGTTGTTCCCGTTTTGACGGTAGCAATAAGCAAGATCAAACAACAGTTTTTCAAGTGTTGGGATGTTGGTCTTTTGATTGATCAGTTTTTCATTCCAGGTGATGGATTCCTTGCAGTCTTCCAGCCTGTCTTTGTAGATGCTTCCTAATTTTTGATAGGCTTCAAATTTTCTTTCGTTGGAGGCTGAAAGTTTCTCTGCTGTCAAGGGAAGTCTTTCCCTTAGTGTTTCGATCGAACGGTCAGCGGCGGCAATCGTATCGGCAGCTTTTGCGTCAGCTCCAGTTTGTTTGGGAAGGGTAGACCGCATGGCCGCACTCAGGGCCGCAGCCCGCCTCCAATTGTCTCCATTGGGCCTGTTGCCCCATTTGTTCTTGAAAGCAATACTGCCTTGTGCCTTGAGTGAAGGGTTGTTGAAATACCATTCACCTTTTTTTTGTTCTGCTGGAAAAAGGCTTGCCGTATTGTCATCAAGGAGCGTGTTTTTTGGAATACTGCTGCCTGTTTTTTTTTCATTTTCGTCAGACAAGCCTTGCTCCTTTCTGAGTTTTTTCAAGATTGTTTTCAATTCAGCCTCTCTTTCTTTTTCGGGTAGTGATGCAATAGCCTGAAGACTATCTTCAGTGCTCACGATGTTTAGTTCATCGAAAAGTGCATTGGCAATGTTTTTTTTCCTGGTGATTTCTTCAGGATTTTTTTGGCTGCCAATGTTGATGCTGTCATAATATTTCTTTGCCAGTTCATATTGTTTGGTACTGAATGCAAGCGATGCAATGGTCAGATTCGTTGTGTTTCTGAGATCGGTGTCTGTTGTATTGAATTCATTGCTCTTGAGCAAGAGTGCAATTGCATTGGGTGTATTATTTCTTGTTGTTTCCATCTCTGCAGCTGCAGCATAGATGATGGAACGATAAGTTGCATATTTTTCTTTGTTGGCCATGTTGAACAAGGCCTTTACATTTTGGTCAATTTTTTGTTCCTGATCTGTTTCGTTCGATGTCAATCCTATCTGATAAATACGCGCGTAGGCCTCCATGACCGGATCAGTGGTGAGGGCTACAGCCTTCTCGAAAAAATCGTCAGCTTTTTTATTTTGATTGGACTTCGCATACAGCTGGGCAATCAAAAAAAGTCTTCTTGATTGCTCCGCATTGTCTTCGCAGGCTCCCAATGATTTTTCCAGGTACATTGCTGCCGAATCCGCTTGTTGTTTTCTGTAAAAAAGGTAAGCTTTTAGCTCAGCCAGCTTTTCAGTTAATCTTTTGGGGAATAGATCGTCATGATACAGTGTTTCAATCATGCTACTGGCATCATCTTCGTTTCCCATCTCCAACTGTGTCCTGATGATCCAAAGCAATGCATCATTCCTGACCAACCTGTGGGGTGAAAATTTATTTTCTTTTGAAGCGATGTTGAAAATATTCCCATTCGTATTGATGTTGGAACCGATTGATTTTTCGAATCCAATCTCATCTTTGCTGCGAGGCTGGAAATTGTAGTTGATGTATTGGAATACGTCATAAGCTGAGTCAAACTTCTTTTGATAGAAATACGATTGGCCCATCAGTAAATAAAGGTCATCCACCCAATCATTCCTGAGGTCATGCAGCAGAATGCCATTGTTGACCTTGATGACAACAGAGTCCAGTTCTTGTTGCTGTTGTGCGGTTTTATCAAGGCTGTAGTTGAAAAAGGGAATCAATGCGGTGAAGGTATCCTTGTTGGCTTGTTTGGCCGATGCAATGACCTTGGACAGTTTTAGGTTGGCATTAAAGTGAAAATTGTAATGAGAGACAATGTTTTCCTTTAATCTTTTTACCGGATTGATTTTTTTGTCTGGGGTCAGCTCTGAGGCCAGCTTTCGGTTTTCGTAGACCTTGGGTTTTACAAGATCATAGGTGATATTTCCTTGTGCGCAAAGTCCCATTGTCATCAACATGCCCACCAAAACCATGAATGGCCTCGCTAGCTGAAAAACCATATGATATAGAGCATGTTTCAAGGAATGTAAAAATACGTTTAATCCTGCTATTTTTAAAGGCCCTGTTTTGCCAATTAACAGTAACTTTATACCCTGATTTTATCAATTTTTCCCAATGGCAGAGCAGACTACAAACCAGAGCAGGTTCAAAAGATTGACCAACAGGTATAGGCTTGTGGTGATGAATGACCATACTTATGAGGAGGTTGTTACGTTTAAACTGACAAGGCTGAGTGTATATATTGTTTCCTGCTTTGTTTTTGTGATGTTGGTTGTCCTAACAACTGCATTGATCAGTTTTACTCCCTTAAAATATTATGTACCCGGGTATGGCAGCCAATCAGAAAGGAGAGAGCTGACAAAACTCAAGTTGCGTGCAGACTCATTGGAAAAGCAAATGCTTTATAGAGAAGCCTATTGGGAAAATGTACGCAATGTACTTTCTGGTAAAGCTGAGTTGATTTTGGATACAGCAGTCATTGCCATTCCTGAATTGGAAGAGATAAAGGATTGATATGGCATCCATCACTCCAAAGAAGAAATCACCTGACGTATCCTGGATGAAATACATGGGTCTTGGCGCCCAGTTTTTTGGCTCTATCATCATCGCATTGGGAATAGGTTGGAAATTGGACCCCCTGGCAGGATTTGCCTCTCCAGTATTGATCTGGGTCCTTCCACTGTTGGCAGTGGTTTTCAATCTGGTGAAAATCATTGTCGAAACAAATAAAAAGAATACATGAACTTGAGAAAAGCCCTTAGACCAATTTTGATCTTTTTTGCAGTAGTGAACATCCTGGCTGCTTCTCTTTACTCCACGCTTAAAAACATGGGCCTCGATACGGATGTTTTTTTGGTAGGCAATCTATTCATTTGCATCCTTACACTGGTATCATTTTGGATGATGCACAACGGGCTTCAATCAAAGTCTACAGCGGGTTTCATGTCGTCGGTATATGGCTCATTCATCATTAAATTGGTCTTGGCAGCCTTGGTTGTGGTTGTTTACGCACAATGGAAAGGCAATGCCATGAATACCCCAGCTCTCTTGTCAAGTATGTTCACTTATTTGGTATATACGTATTTGGAAGTGAAGGGACTTCTTGCCTTGGTCAAAAAGGATTGATCATGTCAAAAAATGAAGCGCCATTAGGGTCTTTGGCTGATTTTCTTCCTCCGGGTTCATTTCCGTTGGTGGAGCCCTTCTTGTTGCATTATAAGGTCCACCTGACCATTACAAGATCACGGCAAACTGTGTTGGGTGATTATCGCAATGCCCATGCTGATAAAGCACACAGGATCACTGTCAACGGGAACCTGAATCCATATGCTTTTTTGATCACCCTATTGCATGAGTTGGCTCACCTCATCACCTTCATGCGGTTTGGTCACAAAGTGGCATCGCATGGCCAAGAATGGAAAGGGCAATTCTCTGACCTGTTGAAACAATTTTTACAATCCAGGCTATTCCCTGAAGATATCGCACAACAATTGTTTCTCTCATTGAAAAATCCTGCAGCAAGTTCCTGTGCTGATGATGCATTGATGCGGATTTTGAGAAAATATGATCCTGCAAAAGAAGGGCATTGCCTTGTTGAAGAACTGCCCTTAGGCTCTTTGTTTGTTATCAAAAACACTCGAATCTTCAGAAGGGAAGAGAAGGTGAGAAAACGGATCAAGGCTGTAGAACTGTCAACTGGAAAAGTGTATTTATTCAGTCCAGTCTATGAAGTCAAGCTCCATGCCTGATCAGAGAGACTTTAGCATCCAGACGGAACATCCAAAATGTCCTGTGTCACCCAGGGGCTTGTCAAGGTAACTGAAGCCAAATTTTTCATAAACCGATATCGCTTTTTTAAGCTCAGGAAGGGTTTCGATGTACATGGAAATAAATCCCAAATCCTTTGCCATGCTCATGCATTTGTTCATCAGGGTAGCCCCTATACCTGTTCCTCTTGCTTCAGGAAGGAGGTACATCTTTACCAGTTCACAAGTGCCGGCAGGTAGCCCTGGGCTTGGGAAAATTCCTCCGCCACCAACTATTTTGTCTTCCTGCTCTGCAATAAAATAGGCAGCTCCATTTTCTTGAAAAAGTTCGAACAGCTGGTCTGTTGTTTTATCGTAAAATACAGTTCCAGGTTTGTTGGCGCCAAATTCTGTGAGACAGGACCTGATGATGGTGGCAATCACCGGATTGTCTTCTTTGCTGATTGGCCGAATGGTAAGTGACAAGGACATGCTGCAAAGATAGTTCTATTCAAATTTTAAGTTAAGCTTATTGATTGGACTGACGGTTGATCAACTTGTCCATCACATCAAGGTGTGGCAGGGTTATGATGGATAGAAATATGAAGATGGCAGGGAGAGGGTCCATTTTCATTCCAGTTCCATTCCAGATGAAGGCCATGAAAATAAAACCGAATGCAGCAAGAAAAGTCATTGGGAGCGCATTTTTCCACATGGTCAAGGGTTTCTTGGCCATCTCTTCTTTTGCGTCATGCAAGAATGTGAAAATGATTTCAAATGATTTGATTGCATGCCATCCACCGAAATACAAGGCAAAGGCAGGAAGCAAGGGAAGTTTTGCACAGAGCAAAAGAATGGCAGCAAGGTTGATGGTATATTGAAGAGAAATCTTGATATTGTTTTTCTTGTAAGCAAAGGTGGTAATGGCTAAGAACAGGCTCGCCACTACGGTAAAATAATACAGACCGTTGGTGCTCAGATGCTCCATCGTTTTTAGTGCAATCTCAACAGAATGCGTAATGCGCAAAACAACCGAAGTGGTTTCCTCAAAATGGGATAACAAGATGATCATGAGCACAAGACTACCCCATAACAAACGGCTCAGGTTCCAGGGTATTGTATCATCAGCATTCGAAAGATCAGTTTCTCCGAAATGCCAGGCTGAAATAAGCAGAAAAATAATAAGGCTGATACCGGGGAAAAATATCCATGATGCTGAGTAGAGTAGAATGGCAAGTACATACCTGCCAAGAAATTGTTGGATGCTGAAACCCTTTCCGCTGCTGATAGCACTGGTTTTTGCAATGATATGGTCCAGGGCCCCGTGTGGGATGCCAGTTGCTCCAATCATGATGGCAAAATACATCAGTTGTACTTTCATTGGAATTTCTCCATTGTAATGTTGCCATGCAAAAAGAATCAGTCCAATCAACGCATTGATCCAGGTGATTCTGCTAAAATTATTTTTTACCATCATGTTGTATGAACCTTCTTTAAATAAGGAAAGGCCTATGTAAAACACAGGCCTTTCCTTGTATCATGCAGATCCTTTTATTTGGACTCAGAACGGCTGAGCATGTAGATAACAAGACCAAAA
>JACCDM010261576.1_pt1 | contig 20064 bp, 15 predicted proteins | sample 7445851 | NCBI WGS metagenome assembly JACCDM01 (sample SAMN15323438, study PRJNA562643) | freshwater metagenome | isolation source: river surface water | place: USA:Blue River Watershed | collected 2017-08-16
ATGTCCTCCTTCGTGAAGGATAATCAACAAAGACAAACTCAAAAACAACTGCAAAGCCAACATCATAATCTATCAAATTTTACTTGGCAAAGGTACGCTGATATGCCTGCGCATATTTCAAAACGTATTTGCCAAAAACATCAAACTCTAAATTTACTCGAACACCCACTTCTACCTGATGTATCGTGGTATTGTCAAAGGTATATGGAATAATACAAACCGAAAAAGTATCTAGTCCACTGTCTACTACCGTTAAACTCGTGCCATTGACGCAGATACTTCCCTTTTCAATGGTCAGCCAATCGGGATTGGCGTTGTATTGAAATGTAAATCGCCAGCTACCCTCCTCCTCAACTCTTGCTGTACAAAGAGCAGTCGTATCCACGTGACCCTGCACAATATGCCCATCTAAACGACCTTGAAAAGGCATGGCTCTTTCCAAATTCACCTTCCTTTCCACTTGCCAATCTGATAGACAAGTCTTGTTCAAACTCTCTTGAATAACCGTTACCGTATAGTGTTGATCGGTAATCGCCACGACAGTCAAGCAAACGCCATCATGCGCTATGCTTTGATCGATTTTTATTTCATGCAAAAAATTGCATGCAACATCAAAATGAATGTTGCTAGCTTCTTCTCGCCTTCCCACTATCTCTCCAATGGTCTCTACTATTCCTGTGAACATATCTTACTCTATTATCGTTGACACCTTACCGTCTATCAAATGCAACCACCCATTCAAACTGTAAGGATTAATACCCGCCAAGCGAATTTCAAATACTTGAACAGTGTAGTAATAAACACCATCCTCACATAATTTGTCTGTCTGTATGTCTTTTCCCGACCAAATGATGGAAGGATCTGTTGTTTCAAATACCAATGTGCCCCAACGATTAAATATCTTCATTTCCACATGATCAATGGATCGATATGGAAATGCATCATAGGTATCATTGTGCTGATCACCATTGGGGGTAAACATGTTGGGCAATGCATAATAAGGGCAATTGTCAAAACACAAAGTGTCAGAAAATACGCTCTCATTTTGATTGAGCTGGCCATTTGGCCAGAGATTCAAAGAATCCAACGCAGTAACTACGTAACAACCCGCAATACTACCGTTACTGGCTTCGGGTTGAATGATAAACGTAGTATCCTCATTGTTCGAAGTTTCATGAATCAATACAAAAGGCTCTCCTTCTACTTCAGATCTGTACAAGCGATAGCCGGTTACATCATCCGCACAATTGGGCTTATTCCAATGCAATTGTAAAATGGGTACTTCACAATTGGATTCGGCCTTTAATGTTGGAGGACAGGGAGGCTCTTGGTCATAAGGCTGTGCACAGGCTTCTTGACTCCAATTCCAAAGTGGGTCTTTAACGCCTGTTGTCCCATAGGTTCCCTTGGTTCTTATTTTGTAACAATAAGGTTGGTTGTTGAGTAAATCTTGATCAATCCAACTAGACACCGTTGTATCTAAAACCAATACAAAATCAGCATCTAATGGGCCCTTTCTGTAATATTCATACCGAATATTATCCCAAGGAACTTCTTCCATCAATTGAATCTGCATCGCATTATCCATTGGTGTCAATTGCAACCATGGACTCATTGCTGAAGAGGAATACCCCACCTCAACGTCATTGGACAACAATCGAACGCGATAGCGATGACTTGCCCCTAGGGTATTTAAACCTCCGATTTGTGTAACAGCGGTATCCAAATTCATAAAATCTGATTCCGTTGTACTGGACCAAACCATATTCTCTGTATTGGTTCCTGCTACCCTATGGTATAATTCATAGCGATAAGGTCCTGGATATTGAGTAACATTTAAATCTGCTGGTGGTGACCAAGTGACAGTATCTACCCCATTATCAAAGCTTGTAACGCCAATGGTAACTTGGGTAATGATGGGCACCGTCTTCTCCAACTGCGCACATACCTCTTCACTGGCATAAGAAATGGAACCATCAGGCCAACGCGTGACAATCATGTAGCAATAATTGGCGCCAAAATTTACCTCTTCGTCTAAAAACGTGGTATTGCTCACGCCATCTACACTTGCCAAAAATTCATAGCCCGTATAATCCGGAACACCCAATTCGCAATTGCTCGGCACAAAACCGTACAAGCCATTGCGGCGATAGATCTGGTAATCTACTAAACTTGCCTGGTAAGGTGTAAAAATGTCTGAGCAACTGTGGGTATCCCATGAAACCTGAATACCATTGTTAAATGGCGCTGCAACAGGATTTTCTACCCGAGGTGCAACCACTTGAATATTCATAGTTTCGATATAAGACAAATTCACATAACCGTCATCCGTTGCTTGAAAAGTCATCTGATAAGGCGCGTAGCGAATTTCCTCACACTCTGGGGTCCAACTGAAAATGTATGAACTGGGGTTGAAGGTGGCAGGATGAACGACATTGGTTAGTGGACCACCAAAGGCCATCATGTCAATGTTATCGCCGTTGGGATCTGAAGCCACCAGCTGGAACCAAAGATTGTCACCAGCCAAAACACATCTGTCTGCTACTGGCAGGATAACTGGAGGTTGGTTGTTACAAGTAACAACCGTTATCTGCATGTCACGGATAACAAAACCTATGGCCACGCCTTGGCGATATTCTGTAATTTTAATGGCGATATTGTATTCTCCTGCAAGCAAAGGAACATTCCAATTGACATCTCCTGTCATGGGGTTGATAGTGAAAATATCCGAGGTCGATGACGTGACTTCATTGGGTAACACCCATGCTGGCACGTCACCCAACGCCAAAGGAAGTCCGTCATCGCCCAAACAACTAACCAGACTGTAGGACAACGAATCTCCATCAGGATCATAGGCTGCAGGATTGTGCATCCATGGCTGATAAATACAAGCTTCTTGGGTTGGCGGATTAAGCAACTGAACGGAGTTATTGTGACCCAATCCTGGGCTGATCATCAACTGCGTTTGAATACCAAATACTTGTTGAACGCTATTGATAATATTCACCACACCACCATTTCGATTGGGATCTATCATCATCAAGGTGTAAATACCCGGACCAGCATAGGTATGATAACCGTAATAGACATTCCGCTTGGCATCCATACCCGATAGTATCACCTCTTCAGCTCGAGGTAAACTATCTAAATCAGTTTCAGCAACATTGCTCGGCTCGTCACCCCAATAAATCTTTAACCACGGGCGATCTGCAGGAGATGACGACTTGGTAATGGTCAGAATCGTAACTTTATAGGTATATCCCGAAACATGCTCATAAATAATCTCCCCCGCACGATTGTGCGTTGCATGTGCTGATCCGATACAGAGCAGCAACACTGAAATGAGGAAGATTAGTCTTAGACGCATGTAACGAAGTTATATCCAAACCGAGCTAACACTGGTTTATTGTACAATCATTTTTAATTTTTTACCAGCCTGTCCCTCACCCAAGGTTATACCATAGACACCTGATGGTAAATGGATGTTGCACTCATAGGTTCCTGTTCTTGGCACGATATCCTGATGAACCACTCTTCCCTGCATATCCCACACTACCATCTTGGTTCCAGAAACGACATCTGTAATTACAAAGTTTCCTTTATTCGGATTGGGGAATACTTGCATAGCAGCATTATCCAAAGTTGAAACTTCATTTTCTGATTGAATGGTAAGACAATAATCCTCAAACTCCCCGTATCCAAAAGAACCACAAGCTGCTGGAATTTCACCTGACCCAAACACGCCATAATAGGTCATACCAATACGCATTCTTGCGCTTCCCAAAGTGGCGTTCATAGGAACTGTAATAGTTCCAGTGACTACTTGCGTAGATCCAGAGCCCGGATCCAATGCCACTTCTGTATCTTCAAATGTTCCATTGGCATTCCAATCTATCCAAACCTTGGTATACTCCGTATAGGGCAAGGCACCAAATCCAGGGGTGATGGTGATGGGGTATGATTGACCCAATACCAATGTCGTGCTAAGCGAAGTAAAATCGCCATAACCACCATTGGATCCACTGATGTTGTTTATTCCACCCAACTGAACTTGCTCAATCCACTCCGCAGTGGCATCAGCTGTAGAGGCAGCACACACTGGAACTTCAGAACATGATTGACAACCCAATGTGGTCCAGTTTACATACTCCAATTGTGTTTGTGTGGTTGGACAAACGGAATAAACCGTTGCCACATAATCCGTACATGGCAATAAATCCATCCAAGTAATAGAGGGTTGGTTGGTAGTAAACTCTTGGGTAGCTTGACCATTAGGAGTCAAACTAACGGTGTAACCCTGAGCAGCCAATATCGCAGGCCATTCTAAGGTTGTATTTAATTCGGTTACACCAGATATGGTAAAGCTTTGAGGATGGTAGCAGCAACCTGAAGTAGTAAAGAAATAAGTATCTCCCCACTCACTCAACGTTGTATCACAAGACACGCGCAATCTATATTCATACATCGCGCAAGAAAGCAATGTGTCAATCACTACTCCACTGGTCACATCCGTAATTTCTGTCCAATTCGCATTGCCCTGTAAACGCAATTGCATATCCACTTGACCACCTGAAATCGTGCTCCACTCCACAGTCACCGCGGTAGAAACCTCATTGGTCTCCGCGACAACATTGTAAGGAGGAAGACAATTGGAGGCTGAACATTCAGCAAGCAACAAATCCAAACTATTCTTCACATTTAAACGCCCTCCGGACAGCACCTCAGCTTGCAAATTACTAATTGGATCTACACCATTTAAAATATATCCTTTTACCCATGCAGCCGCGTTCATTGGAGAGGAGTGAGCCAAAGAAGCAAATGACAAACATGGCGCCGAATACAACAATGCTACAGCGCCTGCTACGCATGGAGAAGCGAAAGATGTTCCAGAACTTGTGGCGTAATTGCTATTTCCCGCCATGAGTACATTTTCCCCGGGTGCTCCCAAATCAATATGCGTTGTCCCGTAACCACTAAATGTTCTCACGTCACTATTGTTGGTGGCTGTAACAGCAATCAAAAAATCACTTGGACAAGTGGTGGGCATGTCACCCACGTTATCCACATTGACATTATTGTTTGCCGTTGCAGCGCAACTCAAGATGCCATAATGCCCGAGCGTATCATACATCTGACACCACAACGGATAACCAGAAGCCGCTGCATTGTCAATTCCCCAACTGCTGTTGGTTACTACAACAAATGCGCCTTGCTGTCCGTTGGTACTATTGTACAATTGTCTCATCACCAATGGATATGTGTAAGCCGCGATGGCATTGGCTTCAGAAACACCACCCATTTGAACTTGCATCAATTTAACATCCCAATTGACACCGGTTACTCCAAGTACATTGTTGCCTTTTGCACCAATCATGCTGCTCACCTGCGTGCCGTGATTTCCGTTTGAAAAATTATCATTATTACCACTTACATTCCATCCGTCATAATCATCCACATAGCCGTTGTTGTCATCATCAATTCCATTGCCCGCAATTTCATTGGTGTTCACCCAATGGTTAGGCAAGATATCTTCTTGATCCCATTTAGAACCACTTCCTTCAACGATACAAGCGACAATTTCATCTCCCAAAGCAGTAGTTCCGCCTGTAGTTATATCCCAAGCTAGATCTGCATCAATATCGTTGTCCTGAGGATCAACAAAATGCCATTGATTAGCAAACAATGGGTCATTGGGCGTTGTTCTTTCTTCGATGATGTGATTCAACTGGGCAACCGTTACTTCAGGTTGAACACCTAAAAATTCCAAAACCTCTTTTTCAGAAATACCCTCCTGCTCCCATGTCAAAAGAAAAATTCTCATGGGTTTGGAAACGTTTTGTTTGATTCTAAAATCTGCAAAACTCCCAAAGTGTTGCATGAGACTTCGCTCCACTTCGAGGATTGCGCCTTCCTTTTTGATTTGTACCAAAACTTCTTTGGACATAAAATCCTGTGAATAGGCTACTAGCCCAAACATCATCATCATAAAAAAACCGACAATCGCTTTCATTCTTTGATAAATTTTCGTTTAACCCGATTTGATATTGAAGTCAACACTTCATAGGGAATGGTTGCACATCCCTCCGCCATTTTCTTTAAAGTAATTTTTCCACCAAGCAAGATAGCTTCATCTCCCTCTGCACAAGATATATGAGTGACATCCACCATGGTCATGTCCATGCAAACTCTACCTACAATTGGCGCCAATTGACCTGAAATCTCAACAGCACCTCTTCCATTGCTCAATATCCTTTTTAATCCATCTGCATATCCAACAGGCAATGTTGCGATACGCATTTTTTGAGTTGCCTCAAATGAACAACCATAACCTACAAAATCATTGGCTTCAATTTCTCTAATTTGAGAAATATGGGTAGTCCATCGATGCACATTCTGAAGATGCTCTTGCTCAGACTCTACAGGTGAATAACCATACAAGCCGATTCCCAATCTCACCATATCATATTGTGCTTGGGGCCAACGAACAATTCCACTGGTGTTGCTAATGTGCGACCATACTTGCGGAAAAACAGACTGGGTCTTTTGGACCATCGTATCAAACAAATTCAATTGCATATTGGTATAGCTATCCAAACGCTCATCTTCCGCACTCGCTAAATGCGACATGATACTGACCACTTCAATATCTTGTCTCTGTTTCAAAATCTGCAAAGCCTCTTCCAAAGTTTGCATGTCAAAACCCAAACGCCGCATTCCAGTGTCCACTTTGATATGGATCCTAACTTTTTGATCCAATCCCAAAGTATCCTTTTGCTGAAGCATCTGGGTCAATACGCGAACAGAATATATCTCCGGCTCTAAATTGTATTGAATCAACGCGCGGACACTGAACTCTTCGGGATTCATTACCATGATCGGCAAAGAAATTCCGCCTTCTCGCAAAGTCACTCCTTCATCGACATAAGCAACACCCAAATAATCTACCCGGTTAAAAGCTAACCATTCGGCTATCTCAACAGAACCAGAGCCATATCCAAATGCTTTCACCATCACCATGGTCTTTACACCTGGATTCAATAGATTTCTGAAATAATTTAAATTGCTACTTATCGCGTTCAAATTAATTTCCAAACATGTTATATGATTCCTTGCCTGCAATCGCTGTATAACTTTCTCAAACTGAAAATAACGAGCCCCTTTGACTAATACTATTTGGTTGGACCAAGAATACTTATTGATTACCTCAAGCAAAGCTTGTGTCTCTTCTTCTATTTGAGTATTACTACAAAATGAGGCCACATAATTTTTCCAAGCACTTCCAACCAAAAAAATATTCTCCCACTTATATTGATTGACCATTTCTATCGTCCGATAGTAGTCAGATTCAGAATTATTCCCTTCAGGAAGTTCCGATAAAACAAGTATCCTGCTTAATTTTTCAGAATGTCTATTCACCTCTTCTATAGCCAATTTCAATGAGGGGATATCAAAGGAGTAAGCATCATTGTATAAAATAATATCCTCTATACCTTGTAACTGTTCCATGCGCATCTCCAGCACACTCAGTTTCTGAACTTTACTTTGAATTTCTGTTGGGGGCACCCCTAATTTCAAGGCTGCGCAAATAGCATTACAAGCATTCTCAATTGATGAGGAACTGTCAAAAGGCAAATGAAATAAATGATCATCTATCTGAATAGTCACTGAACCTAAATGATGGCCCGCATCTTTGACTGTCCAATTGTTGGCATCGTCCGCACCCCAAGAAAGATAGTTCGTACGGTGAGAATGAGATTTAATTTTTTGACTAGCAACTACCCATTGGGCATCAACAAACAACTTCTCTTTCTCCTCAAATAAATCCTGTTGACTTTTAAAACTACAGAGATGTACTTCACCCAGATGGGTGAAAATTCCAAATGTAGGTTGGATGATTCGCTCTAACCTTTCCATTTCGCCGGGTTGAGATATGCCCGCTTCTATGATGGACAAAGTATGACCTTCATTCATTTGTAGAATTGAAAGTGGCACTCCTAATTGCGAATTGTAACTTCTTGGACTTCTACAAATTCTAAAATATCCTGCACACAATTGATTTAACCATTCCTTCACAATGGTCTTGCCGTTGCTCCCTGTAATGGCTACAACAGGCATTTTAAATTTCGACCGATGATGTGCTGCGAGTAATTGCAATGCCTGTTGGGTATCCGGGACTATGATTTGAGCTATATCAATGGTTGGCAATTCCTTTTGCACCAATGCAACCTTCACTCCCCGATCCACCGCATCATTGACAAAATCATGTCCATCACTTCTGCGAGATACAACGGCAATAAATAATGATTTGGCTCCCCAATGAATTTTTCTGGTGTCTATCTCAAAATCTTCTACGATAATATCTGGATTACCCACCATTCTTCCCTCGACGATGCTGGCAATTTCACTGGAAGTGTAACCCTTTCTCATGTTTAAACCTATTGCTTCTCGTTCATGCGGGCTTGAAATGCCCCGCGAGAAAGAGGGATATATTTGTCTTTTTCACCCAATTCCACCACATCATCACTTGCACTCATTCTATAGGAGTGATGGGCTAAATTTCCCGTATCCACACATATTGCGTGGACCTTGGTCACATATTCCGCTATGGCAAGTAGATGAGGCATAGGACCAAATGGTCGACCCAAATAATCCATATCCAATCCTGCGACAATCACTCGGATTCCTTGATTGGCTAGAGAGTTACAAACTTCGATAATGCCATCATCAAAAAACTGCGCCTCATCAATCCCCACAACATCAACTTCACTAATCATCAAAGGAATTTGAGAGGAATGAGGAACTGGAGTTGAGCGAATAGTTGAACCAATATGGCTCACCACTTCATTTTCACTGTATCGAACATCCAAAGCCGGCTTAAAAATTTCTACATTCAGTTTGGCCAACTCAGCTCTTCGCAAGCGACGAATCAACTCCTCCGTTTTGCCAGAAAACATAGAGCCACAGATAACTTCTATGCACCCCCTATGGCCATTGGCACCTATTGAATTCTCCAAAAACATCGTTTCCAAAGGTAGCACAAAATTCCACGGGATTTCGTACGTTTGTGCCCTGAAATTGAAGATCCATGGGACGTATATTTGAGAAACGAAAACACAAAATGTTTGCCCGCTATGATAAAATGGCTAAGGCATTTACCCGAATAGGAAAAGAAATCGCGATGGCCGTTAAGGCCGGTGGTCCCGACCCTGCATACAATCCTCGATTGCGCCAGTGTGTAATCAATGCCAAAGGGGTGAACATGCCCAAAGACCGCGTAGAGGCAGCCATCAAACGTGCAGTGAGTAAGGATGCGAGCAATTATGAAGAAGTTGCTTATGAAGGTTACGGCCCGTACGGAGTACCCATTTTCATTGAAACAGCCACAGATAATCCAACAAGAACTGTAGCCAATATTCGAATGTACTTCAATCGAAATGACGGTCAATTAGGTACCTCAGGTTCTTTGAGTTTTGTTTTCGATAGAAAAGGAGTTTTCAGATTGGATCCTAATGCCCATGCTAGCTGGGAAGATCTAGAACTAGAACTAATCGATCATGGTCTTGAAAACATGGAGCGTGATGAAGAAGAAGTAACGCTATACACAGACTACACTGATTTTGGAAAAATGCAAAAGGCGCTAGAAGATTTAAATATAACGCCCAAGAAAGCAGGTCTAGAGCGCATTCCAAACAGCTATGCAGAACTAAATGAAGAGCAAACAGATCAAATTTTAGAAATGATCGAAAAATTTGAAGAGGATGACGATGTCATTGCTGTTTATCACAACTTGAGATAAAATTAGCTCCCCCATTTAAAGGTTGAACCCAATTTAATTTGAGTTCAACCTTTTTTTATGCTTAATTTTGTGGGCTTCATATTACATCATGAAGCAAATTCAAACCGCCCTCATCTCTGTTTTTGATAAAACAGGATTAGAACCCATCATCCGCGAAATGCATCGCCTGGACATCCAGATGTTCAGCACTGGAGGAACACAAAAATTTATAGAAGACCTGGGTATCCCTGTTACAGCAGTTGAGGATATCACCGCATATCCAGAAATTTTAGGTGGTCGCGTAAAAACACTTCACCCCAAAATTTTTGGTGGCATTCTGAATAGAAGAGATCATGAAGGCGATCGTGAGCACATGGCCACGCATGCCATTCCTCACATTGATTGTGTGATTGTCGATTTGTATCCATTTGAAAAAACGCTTGCCTCAGGTGCTTCACATGAAGACATCATCGAGAAAATTGATATTGGTGGAATTTCCTTGATCCGCGCAGGAGCCAAGAATTTCAATGATGTGGTCATCGTTCCAAGTGTTCAACAATATTCCACATTATTGGACATTCTTCAAAGCGATGATGGAAAAACGGACCTGGCTACACGCCAAAAATTGGCAGGACAAGCTTTTCAAGTTTCATCCCACTACGACAGTAAAATTTTCGGTTATTTCGATCAAGGAAATTTGTCCGCCTTAAAAGTTTCAGAAACCCAATCTTCCCCTTTGAGATATGGAGAAAACCCACATCAAAAAGGGTGGTTCTTTGGCGATTTAGCAGGATTCTTTGATCAATTAAATGGCAAGGAATTGAGCTACAACAACCTGTTGGACGTTGATGCCGCAGTTGCTTTGATGGATGAATTTATCCATGACGATCCAACTTTTGCCATATTAAAACACAACAATGCTTGTGGCATAGCAACGAGACCCACCATTCAAGAGGCCTATGAAACTGCCCTTGCATGTGATCCCGTTTCTGCTTTTGGCGGTGTATTAATTGCCAACAAGAATATCGATTTGGGAACAGCCCAAAAAATTCACTCGTTATTCTGTGAAGTAGTTATCGCACCTGGCTTTGATACAGATGCAGTAGAACTTTTGAAAGGCAAAGCCAACCGAATTTTATTGGTTCAAAAACAAAACCGAGCAAAAGGAATTCAAGTTCGTTCGGCATTAAACGGAGTGCTTGTTCAAGAAGCGGACGCCGTAATTGAAGGTATCGATCAAATGAAGCAAGTAACGGAGAAAGCGGTGAGCGATGACAGAATTCAAGATTTGGTTTTTGCCAATAAAATCGCGAAGCATACAAAAAGTAATACCATTGTATTGGCTAAGAACTTACAATTGATTGCGAGCGGAACAGGACAAACATCCAGAGTTGATGCATTGAAACAGGCTATCGAAAAAGCCCATGCTTTTGGATTAGACTTGGAAGATGCTGTAATGGCCAGCGACGCATTTTTCCCATTCCCTGATTGCGTAGAAATCGCATTCCATGCAGGAGTGAGAAGCGTAGTTCAACCCGGCGGGTCGATTAAAGACGACTTATCTATCGCCTATTGTAACCAAGCCGGAATGGCCATGGTTACAACAGGAGTTAGACATTTCAAACACTAAATTATTGAATGATCAATGGCAATGTGCCGCGTTGGCCGTTGCCATTGATAATGGAAACAACGTATTGACCTGATGCAAAATTCTGTGCATCAATAATCACAAAACCGTTGTTGTTCGTTAGATTGTATTGACCTACAGATTGCCCCATCAAATTGTAAATTTCCATTTTACCAGATGGTGAGTTCAAGTGATATTGGATAGACCCTACACCTACCAATGGGTTGGAAGCGCTCATGGCCAAGGTCGGCAATGAATTGCTTTCGCTTGTTCCCAATGTGCAATCCGCATCTACACAATATCGAACAATTTGAGAAGCAATGTCAGAGCTATTGCTGGTCAAATAAAACACATATTCGATAGCAGTTAAACCCGCATTGCCATGTGGCAAATAATGCGCATAAAATGTGAAGTTGGTATCCGCAGCTTGAATGGTTTGCGAAACGGAAGAAATGGTTACGGTTTCATCGTAACATACACCCCAGCAAAAGTAATTGGTAGAACCTGGAACTTCTTGAATGATATTTCTTCTGGCTTTAACAGCTACAGCAGATCCAGTGGTGTTCACAACACCCCAATCCACTTCCAATTCTCCTAAGGAACCAAGCGTGTCCAAAGATGCCTCCACCAAACCTGTAGCGTCTGCTAACACCAACGATTGCCCGTAATTATTGGAAATAATTCCACAAGACAATGCAACTAGAATAAAAACTTTTTTCATAAAAATAGATTTAGCCAAATATAAGCACCTTACGGATTCGATAGTGTCCAAAATACACCTTGAAAACACGTAAACTTTTCATTAATTTTTTTTTAATTCAAAAACGAAAAGCTTATCTTCGGCACAATTAATTAATTAAACCCTAATCAATGAAAAAAGTTTTATTAAATCTTGCGCTAGCTCTAGGAGTAATTTCCGCGAATGCGCAAACTCCCGTTGGTACGGTGGTGAACGATTTCTCACTTACTGACATTAACGGTACTACACACACCTTATTCGAGTACTTGGATGCTGGTAAAATGGTTGTGATCGATGTTTCTGCTACATGGTGTGGTCCATGTTGGAACTACCACGAAACAAATGCTCTAGAAGAGTTTTATTTGCAACATGGTCCAGCTGGTGCCAACGATGCGATGGTATTCTTCGTTGAAGGAGACCCTACAACTACAAGTGCTGATTTGAACGGTACAGGTGCTAATACACAAGGTGACTGGGTAACAGGTGCTACTCACCCCATCATTGACTTGGTAACTGCTGCTTCTTTTGAAGTTACAGGTCTTTCAATCGACTACTTCCCAGAAATGTACATCATTTGCCCTAACCACGTTGTATTTAAAGGTGATGTAGCTGGTGCAATCGGAACATTGGATTTATTAAATAGCTATGTTGGACAATGTCCTTCAGTTGCTGTTGATCCATCAGTTACTGCTTACACTGGTCAAACCAACTCTTGTGATGGTAACTTCAACATGTCAGTTACTCTTCAAAACAATGGTTTGGACGCTTTGACTTCTTGTTCTTTCGTTGTAGCTGGATTGGATGGTCCACTTACATATGACTGGACTGGTAACTTGGGTTCTTTGCAAACTACAACAGTAAACTTGGGAACTGGTGTTACTTCAGCTACAGGTACTGCAACAATCGCTATTAGCTCAAACGATCCAACACCAGGAACTGTGGACGCTAACTTGAACGTTATCGATCCAAGCAATACTTATGCTATTCCATATACTACTGACTTCACAGCAGCTGGTTTCCCATATGCTAACTGGAGAAATGAAAACCCAGATGGAAGCATCGGTTGGGAAATTTATGGTTCTAGCACTGCATCTCAAGGTAACGTTGCAATGATATTAACTTACTACTACGATGTAATTGGTCAGTTGGATTACTTGGTAACAGCTCCTTACAATTTGTCTACAGCTGCTAACCCAGGTTTGAACTTCAAAGTTGCTAACCGTCGTTACAGCGCTACTTACTATGACAAATTGAGCGTTGAAGTTGCTACAAGCTGTGATGGTCCTTGGACTCAAGTTTGGACAAAAGAAAGCACTGCTTTGGCTACTGGTGCTGATTTTGGATCAGGTGTTTGGGAACCAACTGCTGCTTCAGATTGGAGATCAGAAGGTGTAAGCTTGGCTAACTATGCTAACTCTCCATCTTTGTTCGTTCGTTTTGTATCTGAAAACCACTACGGAAACAACGTATTCTTGGATGATATCAACGTTACTGACAACTTCGTAGGAGTTGAGAACGTTGAAATCGTTAATGCAAACTTGAATGCATATCCTAACCCAACAAACAGCAACACCAACGTAAACTTTGCTTTGGCTACTGCATCTGACGTTCAAATGAACATCATCAACATGTTGGGAGAAAACGTATACAGCAACAACTTTGGTAAATTGGCTGCAGGTAACTACAATGAAGTAGTTAACTTCAACAACATGCCAAACGGTTTGTACTTGGTTAACTTGAATGTAAATGGTAAAGTTTCTACTTTGCGTTTGACAGTTAGCAAATAATCTTTCATTTCGATGAAAAAAGAAGAGACCTTCGGGTCTCTTTTTTTTTTTTTGCTTCACCTCTCGTTTGGTACTATACTTGTGTAACGAAAAACTATGAAAAATTTATTTCTCACTTTTGCCCTTTCTTTGGTTGTTTTATTTAGCAACGCTCAAGGGATACCAGCCATTACTTTGAAAGATCTCAGTGGCAATGATGTAAACATGTCTACTCTTTCAAAAGGCAAACCCATTTTATTTTGTTTTTGGGCAACATGGTGCGCGCCATGTAAAAAAGAATTGAATAATTACGTTGATTTCTACAAAGAATGGCAAGAAAAATATGGGGTAACCATTTATGCCATCAGCATCGATGACCAGCGTTCTGTAGCACGTGTAGCACCTTATGTAAATAGTGTTTCTTGGGATTACAACATCATCCTAGATTCCAACAAAAAGTTTGCTCAAGCGATGGGTGTAAATAACGTACCGCACACTTTTCTAATTGACGGAAGCGGTAAAGTTGTCTGGTCACACAACAATTATGCAGAAGGTGACGAAGCAGAATTGGAAGAGCAATTGGCCAAATTGGCTCACTAATGCCTGTGATGTTCCGACTTTAAAACCTTGGTTACTGGGGAGAACAAATATTCATTTCCCGTAGTAATTTCTCGACAGAGAATTCGTGTTCGATTTTTTTTAATCCGCATGAATTCTCTTTTTTCTTTTCCATAAATAAAATTCCACCCATCGTGTATTGTTTCTAGTAAGACTATTCCAGGATGGGAATGTCGGTCATACTTGGCCAATACCACAGATAGAGGAACATTAGAACATGTGGCCGCATCTGGATTGGACAAATAATGGTGAACAGCCTGATGCACATCCGCAGGAAAAATGGGCAAATTCAAAAATGGGCCTAGCGTTTTTCGAAAATTATTCTTCCACTCTTCACCATGTGGTTTCACATGCATTCCGAACTCAACAAATGTGATCAGATGCGCCAATTCATGCATTAGCGTGATTAAAAACGCATAAGGGTTCAAATTACCATTAACAGTAATCTGATGCTTCTTGCGGTCCGGACGAACCGAAAAATCGCCTTGCTTGGTCCGTCTAGGACCGGTAATTTCTATGTGATGCGGATATTTCCTCAACCATTCACAAGCCAAAGGGACCGCAGCTTCAGGAATAAAACGAGACAAAACAGATTCTAAATCTGTTGAATTTTTTGCCAACACGAGAAAGGCTACTTTTAAAATTGAGGTTGCTCAATCTTGTCATCCCATTTGGGACATGTATTGCACTTGGGCTTCTTTTTATTCGTTGCACATGAAGCCAAAAACAAAACTGCGACTATCCAAATTACTTTTTTCATAAACCAAACTTGTTCACCGAAAGTACTGAATATCCTTTCATATTTTTAAAGATTGCACATCCAAATTCAGATTATTTTTGACACATGCCAATTTTCAGTAGCATCGGTAGGTACTCAATTTTGATGGGGCGCGTTTTTTCACGACCTGAAAAATTTCGCGTTTACCCTCCATTGATCATCCGAGAAATGGATAAAATTGGTTTACAATCGGTAGGCATCGTCTCCTTGCTCGTTCTATTCATGGGTGCTGTTGTGGCTATTCAAACTGCTTCAAATATTGAAAGTGGCTGGATACCCAGATGGACCATTGGATATACCACAAGACAATCGATAATATTGGAATTCTCTTCTACTGTAGTGTGTCTGATTATCAGCGGAAAAGTGGGAAGCAATATCGCCTCAGAGATTGGAACCATGCGCATTTCAGATCAAATTGATGCATTGGATATCATGGGAATTAATTCTGCTAGCTATTTGATATTGCCCAAAATTATTGCTGCCGTTTTTATCATTCCCTTCTTGGTTTTACTCGCCATGTTTGTAGGTGTTGCCGGTGGTGCTTCTATTGCCATTCTCAGTGGTAACGTTTCCTTTGCAGATTTTGAATATGGTGCCCAATATGACTTTCGAATTTGGGATGTTGCCTACTCCGTAATTAAAACGTTATTCTTTGCATTCATCATGACCAGTGTGTCCTCTTATCATGGGTACAATACCCAAGGAGGTGCGCTTGAGGTGGGACAAGGTAGCACGCGGGCCGTGGTGTATTCTATTGTCATCATTTTGGTAGCTGATTTTCTTTTGACTCAATTGCTTTTGTTATGATTCAACTGAAAAACATCCAAAAATCTTTTGGTCAAAATCCCATTCTCAAAGGCATCAATTGCACATTTGAGACCGGTAAAGTGAACTTTATCATTGGTAAAAGCGGCGAAGGAAAAAGTGTATTAACCAAATGCATGGTGGGATTGGTTGAAGTAGACGAGGGAAGTATTTTTTACGACACGGAAGACTTTACTTCCATGGATAGATGGGAGCGAAAAGCGGTTCGAACAAACATTGGTATGCTCTTTCAAGGGTCGGCACTATTTGACTCAATGACTGTTGAAGAAAATATTCAATTCCCCATGCAAATGTTCACCTCCATGACCAAAGGTGAGCGAAACAAAAGAACTGAAGAAATTCTGGATCAGGTTGGTCTACAAGGGAAAAATAAACTATTTCCAAGTGAACTTTCGGGAGGAATGAAGAAAAGAACCGGTCTTGCGCGAGCCATCGCGTTAAATCCCAAATATCTTTTTGTTGATGAACCCAATTCGGGATTAGATCCTCTCACAAGTATCATGATTGATAAACTAGTTAGACAGCTCACGGATCAATACAACATGACTACTGTGGTTATCAGTCATGATATGAACTCCGTAATCGAAGTAGCGGACACCATTCACTTCATGAGCAAAGGGGAGTTTGTCTGGGAAGGGGATAGAAAAAGTATTTTAACCGCTCAGCATCCATTGCTCAACGACTTTGTTTTTGCTTCCCAATTCATGAAGGAAATCAAAGACAAGTTCAAGTAATTACTTCAAAACACTCCAGCGCTCAGAGTCCAGACGGACCATGATAAAGAGCAAAAGCGTAAATGCCATCAACGAGGAACCTCCGTAACTAAAAAATGGCAAAGGAATACCGATGATGGGTGCCAATCCGATTACCATCCCAATATTGATCAGAAAGTGCATAAAGAAGATAAAGGCCACACAATATCCGTAGACACGTGAAAACTCTGACCGCTGCCTATCTGCAATCAGCATCAAGCGAATAATCAAATAAACATAGGTAGCGATGAGTATCAAACTACCCAAAAAGCCCCACTCTTCTGCTACCGCACTGAATATAAAATCTGTCCATTGTTCGGGAACATAATTGTTCTGTGTCATTGGACCATCTAGCCATCCCTTTCCAAAAAAACCACCCATTCCCACAGTGATTTTGGCCATCTCTGAATTGTAGTCGGCATCCTTTCTTTCCACCGGCAAAGACAGCATCACATAAATTCTCTCCTTGTGATGTTTCTCCAAAATATTATCAACGATATACGAAACGGAATAACTAAAAGAAGAAGCTGCAATTGCCCCAACAGTAACCAAAACATACATCTTGCGTCTATTTCTCGGCGGAATAAAGTTGCGCGTATACAGCAATAACAAGAGCATCAATATGGCGATCACAATGATCAAAACCCAAACGCCACTCTGCTCACCATAAAAAGGAATTTGCGCTACGCTCGCCCCAGATACGATGGACAAGACCCCAAACAAGATAGCTGCAAATCCGACAATTAGAACGTTACCCGAAAGTCCCTCGCGGTACATCACAAATACAAATGCCACAAATGTTAGCAAGGAACCCACGTCTGGTTGGAGCAAAATAAGCCCTGCTGGTATCCCAATGATGCCCGCAGAGAAAAGTCGAGCTCTATGATTCTTCAACTGACCGCCGCCAATAGAAGCAATATACTTTGCGAGAACCAATCCCACACCAATCTTAGAAAACTCGGAAGGTTGAATACCAAAACTACCCACGCCAAACCAAGCCTTGGCGCCATTCACTTCCTTACCAATTACCAATACCAAGGCCAAAAGCAGAACAAAAAATCCATAGATTACCCAGGCGAACTTGGCAAAAAAATCACCCTCAACGTAAAGCGTAAAAATGGCAAGCACCACAGAAATTCCTATCCACATCATTTGCTTGCCATATTCTTTGGCAAAGTCGTAGGGCATGGGATGCTCACTATCGTAGGCAGCACTGTATATGGTCATCCAACCAAAGACAACAAAGAAAATCCAAATGCCAATCACCGTCCAATCCACAGGACCTACAACACTTGTATTTCTATTTCTGCTCATTATTGATTCAAAAAGTTTTGTTCCATGATATGCTTCTCTCTCTCCACATTTTTGATTTCCCCATTGAGATATTGTTCAATCATCAAACTGGCGATAGGCGCAGCCCACGTTCCTCCAAAACCACAATTCTCTACATACACCGCCAATGCAATTTTGGGATTGTCTTTGGGTGCAAAGCATACAAATACGCTATGGTCTTTTCTGGGTTCGTTCTGAACCGTTCCGGTTTTTCCGCAGATAACGATATCCTGCAATTTGGCTCCATTGGCTGTTCCTCCCGGTCCCACAACCTTCTCCATGGCTGAGATAACCACATCAAAATATTCCGGGTTCACTCCAACATCATGCTTTTCCAAAAACTCAGGTCTTGCCTTACCACCAATTCCAACACTTCTTACCGTATGTGGCGAAAAGTAAAATCCTTTGTTGGCAACGATGCAAGCCAAATTACACATCTGAATGGGGGTTACCAACATTTCACCTTCACCAATACTGATTGAATAAATGGTACTGAAGTTCCAAGACTCTTTACCGTATGCACGATCATAATATTCGGAACTTGGAACCAAGCCTTTCTTTACTCCTGGAATATCTGTATTGAGATTGGTACCAAAACCAAACTTCATGATTTGCTCTCTCCACAATCCCAAACCTACATGAGCATCTTTATTTCTGCTACCCTTGACTCTTCCTCCTTCAACTACGCGCTGCAATACCCCTCTGAAATAAGGATTACAAGAATGAACTATCGCCATTTCCAAATCATCCATGCTGTGATTTCCATGGCAGCCAATCAAACCCCTGTTACACGCAATTCTGGTTTCCTTGGTGATAGCCCCCATCTGAAGGGCTGTCAAGCTCTGCGCTATTTTAAAAATCGAACCTGGACGATATTGTGCTTGTGTCGCGCGATTAAACAAAGGCTTTTGCTTGTCTCTGCTCAAGGCCAAAAAGTTCTTACCTCTTGCTCTACCCAACAATAAGTTGGGATCAAATGTTGGTGAAGACACCATGGCTAAAATCTCACCTGTTTTGGGCTCTATGGCAATCACACATCCCCTTTTGTTCTGCAAAAGTTTTTCACCATATTTCTGCAACTCTACATCAATGGAAGAAACGACATGGGTTCCTTCAATGGCCTTGACGTCCAAACTACCATTGGCCACTTGGCGTTCAACACCCAAGTTGTCTCGAAATACATATTTGATTCCGCGTTGCCCACGCAATTCATTTTCATAGGCCTTTTCAATACCACTCAATCCAATGTAATCACCCTTTTTGTACTCTGGGTATTTCTCCATCAAAGATTTGGTCACCTCTCCAACATCACCCAATAAAAGCGCCCCTGCCTTTTCAGGATAAACGCGCAAAGTTCTTGCTTGCGCATAAAACCCCTTGAATTGATATAGCTCTCCAGCAATGGGAGCATACTCCTCTGGCTTCATCTGCTTGATTACAGGAGAGGGTTTGTACTTTACGTTGGGATAAGTTACTGCCTTCTTTAAAATGGCCTTCAACTCTTTTGGCGTCAAATTGACAATCTCACAAAAACGAGCCGTATCAAATGGAAGAACATCTTTGGGCAAAACCATCAAATCGTAAACCGTTTGGGATGTTACCAATACTTTCAAATTTCGATCATAGATTACTCCTCTACTCGGATATACGACAACCTCTTTTTCTGTGAGCGCCGTTCCACGATCTGACCAGTATGAGCTTACAACTTGTAACGAAAAAATTCGAATCAAATAAATTGATGCGACAATCAAGACAATCAAGATTAATGTATAGCGACGACCATCCATTTCTTAACCTCTACCTTTTTGAACCGAAATCAAATATTGACCAATGAGCATGAGCAATACCGTGG
>JACCDM010157416.1_pt1 | contig 20049 bp, 19 predicted proteins | sample 7445851 | NCBI WGS metagenome assembly JACCDM01 (sample SAMN15323438, study PRJNA562643) | freshwater metagenome | isolation source: river surface water | place: USA:Blue River Watershed | collected 2017-08-16
AGTAGTGTGGCCCATGCGGTTTTTTTGCCCGTGATGAAGTTGATGATCGAGTTCACGTCGTTGTTCCCCAGTCTTGAAATCTTTGTACTTCAAGGCTAACTGGAAATAACGCGAACTTATTTCTAGTTTCTTGCTAAATCTTTGGATAGCTGACGTATGCGAATTTGGCCTCATGCGGAGACCAGCTGTTTACATTTATGGTTCCCTGACCACCAAAGAGTTTGACCAGGGTTTTTGGGTTACCCCAGTCGTCACCAACCGCCAGGCGTAATTCGACATCGAGATTCTCTGGATGCCCCACAGTTTCGCTTGGATAGCTTAGGTAAACCCAATGCAGACCGTCTGGTGATTGGTGAGGAGACCAATTCACCCGGTTATCGAAGGTCAACTGTTCAAAGTCTGCGCCGCTTCGTCGAGCTCGAGCAATCTGGGCATGACCACGGCGAGTCGAAAAATGCTCGGTGTTGAAATATACCCACTCGCCATCAACCGAATATTCACAACCATCCTCTGGACCGTTGCCGTTAACCAGCGGCATGACCTCGCCGCTTGAAACATCAAGAAGCTGGATTCGACCGGAGCTGAAAACATCATCTGCGCCAGCGTCTAACTGAACAAAAGCAATCTCCGCTTTATTGGGGTGCACTCCGTGCAGGAAGTGCAGCTGGCTATTTGGCCCGAATGAAACACGTTGAGTCCGCCCTCCTGAAACTGGGACTCGGTGAATGCGCCAATCGTTGTTTGTGGAAATGTAAATCTCGGAGTGATCGGGAGATAAGACGTGATCGTTGTTTAGGGGGTTCGCGCCATCTAGTTCAATCTTCTGCAATTGAGGGTTATCGGCAACATCCAATTTCCACAAAAGCCCGTTACCGTTTAGCAACAGATAGTTGTTTTTGTGCCAGTTTGGCGCCTCAAGAAGCAACTCGGTCGTAGAGAAAAGTAACCGGTCTTCACCTGTCGTAATGTCAAAAATGTGAATTTCGCACTTCTGATTCGATCCGAGTTTTCTTGTGAAGTCCCCGGTCAAGTCAGCCATTAGATGTTTCGCCCACCGGAAATCTCCAGAACAATTCCGGTCAGATAGCGAGACTTATCACTGGCCAAAAAGACAACAGAATCTGCAACTTCTTCGGGTCGCCCAAAACGCCCCAATGGAATCTCAGCAAGGCGCGAGGCTTTCACATCTTCAGGCATACCGTAAAGCATGGGTGACTCGATAAGCCCTGGCTGAATCGCGTTAACTCGAACACCCGCAAACCCGACTTCTTTGGCAGCAGCCTTGGTAAGGCCTACCATCCCAGCCTTCGCGGCACTGTAATTGGTCTGCCCAGGGTTGCCTACTTTTCCGGAAATCGAAGAAACATTGATGATTGAGCCGCCACCGTGATCTCGCATGTAATTTGCTGCGGCTCTAGTGCCCAACCAGGCGCCCTTCAAATGAACATCAATAACCAAGTCGAAGTCTTCAACCGGCATCTTTCGCATGGTCGCGTCTTTGGTGAGTCCAGCGTTATTTACCCAGACATCTAGTGCGGCAAATTTTTCGTTAGCAAGCGAAACAATTTTGTCGGTGTCATCTGCGCTAGTTGCATTAGCAACTACTGACAAGGTTCGGTCCGGCTGACCGAGTGCTTTTTCCAAATCTGCCAATCTTTCGGCACTCAGATCGGTGAGCACAAGCTTTGCGCCTTCTGCTAAAAACGCCTCTGCCATAGCTTTGCCGAGCACACCTCCGGCACCTGTGATTACTGCAACTTTGTTGCTCAAAAGACCATTCGAAAAAGACTCAGCCAAAGTAGCTACCTCCGTTTGCATGCAGCGTCTGCCCGGTAAACGCTGAACTCTCATCGCTTATCAAGAAATTGATTGCCGAGACTACTTCGCTCGAATCCAAGAAACGACCGACTAACATTTGGGTCAAAATGCGCTCACGGTTTTCTGGGGTCAGAGAATCAGTCATCGGAGTTGCAGTCGCTCCAGGAGCCACCGTATTCACACGAATTTTGTATTCGGCAAGCTCGCGTGCGTAAGAACGCACCATTCCCAGCAGAGCCGCCTTTGAAGTCGAGTAAGCACCTCTGCCCATCAACCCACCGCCGTTGAACGCCGCCACGCTACCCAAAACGACAATCGAACCCTGTACTTGGTTCTTGACCATGGTTCTTGCGACAGAAGCTACAACGTTGTGCACTCCAACCACATTTACCCCGATGACTTTCGAAAACTCGTCTCCAGAGATGTCGATAAGTTTGGCCTGGGAAACAATTCCAGCAGACACCACTAGCCCAGTTATTGGCTGCACGGCCGCAAGTTTCTGAATCTCTTGATCGACCAAATCGTGCTTGGTAACGTCAAGCACCAAACCTTGATGCCCACTCCCAGGCAATGCCTCAGCTTCCACGAGAGTATTTGGGTTGAGGTCGATGATGGAAATCCGGGCGCCCTGTGCGGCCAAAGTTTTTGCGGTTGACAGCCCGATTCCGGATGCGCCACCTGAAATTACTACGTGTCGATTGTTCAATTTATCTCCCTTAGATAATCGCAAGTGCGTTGGCCGGACTTCCCACTCCGCCTCGAATGTTGAGCGGTTCTGCAGTAATAAAACAGTCAAATCGTCCGCTTTCGCGAAGTCGCGATGCTAGCTCGTCTAAAACCCACAGCTCACCGATGGTTATTCCAAGCAGAGGAATCAAGATTCGATGCAGCATGCCTGTGTGGCTTGAAAGCTCAAAATTGCCTGACTTTTCAGCATTGGTCGGAAGAGCATTGCGGTCGGCAGGCCATGCCTCGAGTGCAACGTTATCGGCTGCAGCCACTGCAATTTGATGGTCCCATAGCCATTCAGCGATTGATTCGTCTTGTGCTAAACCAGGAGATTGCAATACAGAGCCGCGCGCCGCTTTACCGGAGAGAATTGCGCCTAGCCAACCAGTTCGAATCATCAGAATGTCGCCAGGCAAAACTGAGGACTTTTGAAAATTACAGGTGGCTTCCAAATCGTCAACCGAAATCTGCTCTGCAGTTTCTTGATTGATTGGTTGGCCAATTGATTCGCGGTATGCGGCCACGTCGAGAAGAAGTCCGCGTCCGGCAATGCCTTTGTGTGCAACGTTTTGAATACCCAACGCCTCGGTACCAGCGGTCAGAAGCTCGCCCGAGAAGCCGTTGTAGAACCCCTTGTCTGGGTGAGCAAAGTGACGAAGGCTGTCAATCTGTGTCGAAGCCTGCAGAAATAGGTTGTCTATTCGATCGTCGCGGTGATAGACGTTTGTGCCAAAAACTTCATGTTTTGGCACTCCGCGGTGCGCAATTAGGGGTGGGTCAAAAGCGTCAAGTGAAAGATTCAAGTTCACTGTTAGACCCGTTTTGATGCTGCCTTTTGCAGCTAACAAACGCTCTGGGGTGAGCTGGTTGAGAGTGCCCAATTGGTCATTCTCGCCAAAAACACCCCAGGCGTTTGGGTAAAGCTCGCCCGAATCAACTGGAAGTTCCCGATATTTAGGAATCGATTTTTCAGGCATTGTTGATTTTTAGGCTCTAGGCCTGGTCCATGACCTGGTGAATCTCAATCATGTTGCCAGCAGGGTCGGTCAAGAAGATTTGGTACCAACCCTTAACCGACCAGATACCCCAGTCGTCAAAAGGAATTCCGTTTTCGGTAAGAGTTGCCTTGACCTCTTCAATGTTGTCGGTACGGAAGGCGAAGTGTCCGCCAATAAGTGGGTTGACAGAGTGACCTTCTAGCAAGGCCAAGTAAGGCTGGCGCTGAGTGACGTGAATCTGAAGCTCGTTTGGGTCGCCAGCCTCGAAGAATTTGGCTGCGTCATCCCATTCAGCGTCACCATCGGTTGAGCCGCTAGATGCGGTGGCAATCATTTCCGGGCTTGGAATTTTCGAGAGCCCTAGAGCTTTTTCGTAGAAAGCTACGAGTGAAGCCATGTGATCTGAGGTCACGTTTACGTGGTGAAGTCTTAGTGAAGCCATTAGTGATTCCTTTCGAGTACTGCGAGTTTGCCATAACCATCTGCTATTAGTCCAATACCTAATAGCTAATTTTTTATGTAGTTTTTAGTGATCAATAGGGAGCTTGTCACTGGTCGAAATCGACGTTGGCGGTTTAGGAAAGATATCTTCGGCGACCTCAACCACGGCTAACACAGCTGTGGACTTGCTTTCAGCGCTCCAGGCAATCGCCGATTGCAACCGCGGCAAATCTCCGCGAATTGGAAGGTAAGTTACGCCAGGTTGGTTGATGTTCGACGTCGAAGAGAACGCTATAGATACGCCTTGCCCTGCCGCGACCATCGCGTGAATTGTGTAAGAGTCTGGTGCCTCCTGAACCACTCGCGGGTTGAAGCCCGCATCCCAACAGACCTTATTGGTGATAGCTCTCAGAGTCGATCCGGCATCTCGAGGAAAAGTAACAAACGGCTGGTCGGCCAAATCCGCAATTGCCACGTAGGGTCGTGCGGCTAGCTCATTGGCAGTTGAAACGACGCACACCAGCGTTTCTTCTTCAATCGCCCGATAAGCCAACCCCGGAAGATTAAAGGGCAGGCGTACGAAGCCAAGATCAATTTCCCCTCTCGCGACGGCTTCCTGAGCGGCATTTGCGTAGAGATTTCCCTGTAGTTGCAGTTCGATGTTTGGATACCTGGTCTTAACCTCCCGAGCTAGGAGTGGCAAAAGATGGCGAGTTGCAGCTCCAGCAAAACCAATTCGAACTCGTCCAAACATTCCTGAACCACTCGCCTTGGCTGCCAGCTCGGCTTCTTCCATGGCAGAAATGACAGTCCGTGCATGCTTCAGCAACGCTTCGCCTGCAGACGTCAATTCGACAGATCGGGTTGTACGCAGAAAAAGCTTTACCCCGAGTTGCTCTTCAATTAATCGAATCTGTTGACTCAGCGGAGGTTGCGCCATGTGTAGGCGACTAGCTGCGCGCCCAAAATGCAGTTCCTCCGCTACCGCGACAAATAGTTTTAGCTGCCTAATCTCCATATCCCAAACCTATTAGAAAAACCTAAATAATAAAAAGCAAATTAGGTATTGGACTTGGCTGAATTTTTTGCCGATACTGGCATAGTTCGCATCCGAAAACCAGGAGGTTAGCTTGAGTAATCAAAGTGAAAGCAACCGCACATCCAAAGTGATGTCGATGTCTGATGCCATTGCAAAGTACGTTTTCAGCGGGGCAACGGTCGCAATCGAAGGATTCACACACGCTATTCCTACAGCAGCAGGTCACGAAATTATTCGCCAAGGCTTCAAAGACCTGACTTTGGTAAGACAAACCGCCGACATCGTGGTGGACCAGATGCTCGCAGGTGGGTGCATCAGTACGCTGGTCTCCTCGTTCGTTGGAAACTCTTCGGCTGGCTCTCTGGGGGAGATCCGCAGGCGAATTGAAGACTCCGATCCCGTGAAGCTTAATTTCGTTGAATACAGCCACTACGGAATGGTTTGCCGCTATCTTGCTGGCGCTCAGAAGCTACCTTTCTATCCGCTCAAATCGTTTTTTGGAAGCGACCTACCAAAAATTAATCCGGAGATTAGAAAAGTCACCTCCCCATACCCAAACTCGGACGGCGGGTTTGATGAAATTTATGTTGTTCCCGCGATTAATCCAGACGTAACAATCGTTCATGCTCAGCGCGCAGACCAATGGGGAAATATCCAAATGTGGGGCCTCACCGGGTTGCAGGCAGAGGCTGTTTTCGCGGCCAAAAATGCCATCGTCACAGTTGAAGAAATTGTTTCCGATGAGGTAGTCCGATCAGATCCAAACCGCACAATCATTCCTGCACATGCCGTATCAGCGGTGGTAGAGGTGCCATTCGGAGCTCATCCTTCTTTCACGCAGGGCTATTACGACCGCGATAATGCTTTTTACCGCGAATGGACCGGCATCAGCGGCGAGAAAGAATCGATTCAAAACTGGCTTAAGACGTGGGTATACGGCACAAAAAACCACGCCGAATATGTGGCTTTGATGTCGGAAGAGACGAAACAACGGCTCGAGGTAGGGGAAGCGATGAGCCTTCCAATTAACTACGGTTCAAGGCTATGAGTGAGGTCAATATGGAAACTCAAACAAATTTTTCAATCGATGAGTTACTTACCGTCACCGCGGCACGCGCACTGGCCGGTAAGAATGTAGTCTTTGCGGGCATCGGTTTGCCAACACTTGCCGTATCTCTTGCGCAAGAGACCACCTCACCCAACATTGAGGTCATCTATGAATCAGGTGTATGCGGCGCGCACCCGTCAGCACTTCCAGCAACTATCGCAGACTCGGTGCTAATCACCGGATCAGAAGCGGTGCTGAATTTGGCAGCGCTATTTGGCTATGTCCTCCAGGGTGAGCGAATCGACGTTGGCTTCTTGGGTGCCGCCCAAATCGATAAATTTGGAAACCTGAACTCCTCGGTAATCGGTGACTGGCACAATCCGAAGAAGCGACTACCTGGTTCGGGCGGAGCACACGAGGTGCTGGCCAACGCCCGCGAAACATTTGTAATTATGCGCCGGCACACAAAACGATCGTTTGTGACCGAATGCGACTTCATCACATCAGCATCACCAGATCGCGCAATCGCTGAGGGTGCCAGATCAAACGCCAAGGGAGTTACCCGGGTATTCACCCAATTTGGAGTTTTGGCCCGCGAAAACGTCGGAGAAGAGTTGATCTTGACCGGAATTCACGCCGGCGTAGACGTTGCCGAGGTCATAGCCGAAACCGGCTGGGACCTCAAAGTGAGCCCAAATTTGGAAATACTGCCGGTGCCTACCCAGGCAGAACTCGAGCTGCTACGAAATGAAATAGACCCCAACGGAATGTACCTGAGGCCATAAGTATGATCATCAAATCAATTGAAGTTATTCCATACGCAATCGATTACAAAAAACCACTTAAATTTGCAAGCGGAATGGTTAACGTGGCCGATCACGTGCTACTAAAACTTGTCACCGAAGATGGCGTAGTTGGTTATGCAGACACACCACCGCGACCCTACACCTACGGCGAGACCCAAGGCTCGATCGTCTCAGTAATCGAAACGCTATTTGCACCAAAGTTGGTGGGTCTCAAACTAACCGACGCCGAAAGAATTCGAGAAGTTTTGCACAAAACCATCGGAAACGACGCAGCCAAAGGCGCAATTGATATCGCTATCTGGGACGCACTCGGCAAAACACTAGAGTTACCGGTTCACCAACTACTTGGCGGGTATGCAAACAGCCTAAAGGTTTCACACATGCTCGGCTTTGACGAACCAGCTGTGGTTCTTGATGAGGCACTTTCAATGCGGGAGCAGTATGGCATCAACGCATTCAAAGTCAAGGTCGGCAGGTCCCCAGCAAAGCTGGATCTAGCAATCTGCAAGGCACTTCGTGATGGCCTGGGCGATAGTGCCGACATTTATGTCGACGCAAATCGTGGCTGGACTGCTAATGAAGCTTTGGCTGCATTACCAGCCCTTATGGACGCTGGAATTAGCACCTTTGAAGAGCCATGCGATGCCAAAGACGCAATGGGGCGACGTGAACTAGTTAAGAAATCGCTTATCCCGATTGTTGGCGATGAGAGTGTTCCTACCCCAGGTGATGTTTCTCGTGAACTGCTTTCAGGCGGATGCACCGCGATCAGCATAAAAACGGCCCGCGGTGGCTTCTCAAATGCCACTCGAGTCTTAGACCTATGCGAGGGCCTCGGCGTTGAGGTAATGATTGGCAATCAGATCGACACTCAAATCGGAACTGCAGCCTCGCTTGCGTTTGGCGCGGCAAAAAAAGCAACCACCAAAAAAGCTGCAGAGCTGTCTAACTTCCTTGACATGGCCGACGACTTGGTCGCTGAACCACTGACGATTGCCAATGGTGAAATGCGAGTTTCGGCGCTACCTGGGGTAGGCGTTGAAATCGATTTAGAAAAACTCGAGCGATACCGACTTCGTTAGAAGCTTAATTTAGGAATTCTGCAACCAGGTCAAAGATCACTTCTGGAGCTTCCTCGACTAAGTCATGCCCAAATGGAACTTTCTTGGTTATCCAGTCAGGTCTCTGGCTGAGCTCTTCATAAATCGGTTTGAACGGGCTCAACATTGCAGGGTTGTGAAAGTACTCTTCGGCAAAGACATAAAGTTTTTTGGGACCACTAAAAATAGCCTCGTCGTAGTTCAATGGTTGCAAAATCGTCCCTAACGGGTGCGGCATCAACCTTGGTCTAATAGCTTTGAAGCCTGGGTCTGGGTATGAATTTAGGCCATCAAATGCAGAAGCCAGAAAACCGTTTCTGAAATCATCATCGATTAGATCCCAAAGTCGCTGGCCAGGTTTGGGCAAAATTGCATCTAGGTAAATCAACCCCGAAACCTTTGCAGCAGTTTTAGCTGCTACCCCGGTGCTAACCATGCCTCCATAGCTGTGTGCTAAAAGCACCACATCTTCGAGTGAATTTTTTTCGATTATCTCTAAAACATCATTTATGTGAGTGTCGAGATTTACCGGACCATCAGTTGGGTTTTCATGGTCAAGCCCACTCAGGCTCGGTGCATACACGCGGTGACCCAGATCACGAAGTCGATCAGAAATCGGATCGAACCACCAACCGCCGTGACCGCTTCCCGCAATCATTACTAAATTTGCCATTAGATCAGCTCCTTTGCCGGCTGCTTTCTCAATAACAATAACGAAGTGGCGGCAAGCAGGTAGACGACTGCTATAAAAATTGAGAGTGATTCCGAGCTAGTTCCTACCAAAACAGTAATCAGCGCAATAGAAAGAGCGCCTGAGGCCGAGGAAATCAAACCGAGAAGGCCCGCGGCTGTGCCTGAAGTTTTACCCTGGTTTTGCATGGCTACCGCGGTGCTGGTCGGCGAGATGAACCCAACAGCAGCGAAACAAATAAATAGCCCGATTTCAAACAAAACAAAATTCGATGGAAAGACCGCAGAGACCAGAAAGGACATAGCTGCAAGTGCTGCGACCTGGATACCAATTTTGTAGGTTGCCAAAGTTTTATAGCGCTTTATCAGCGCCTTATTGAGAAAGCTTGCCCCTAATAAACCGAGCCCGTTGAAAACCAGGAGAAGGCTGAACTGTTCGGCGCTCAACCCAAAATCAATTTGAGCTGCAAACGAGCCGGTAGAAAGATAGCCGAACAACCCGGCTGTCGTAAAAGCGCTCCCGATTAGCCCTGCGATGAAATTTCGATCTTTGAACGCATTTGTCCATCCAGAAGTAATCCCGGAAAGCTTAAATTTTACGCGCCTTTCCTGGGGCAAGGTTTCTGGAATGCCTAGGTATGCAGCGACAAAAATTACTGCGGAAACGGCAGCCAGAAAGATAAAGATCCCCCTCCAGTCAGCCACCAATAAAAGTAATCCACCAATCGCCGGGGCAATGATTGGAGCAATGCTCTTAACAATCATCAGCGACGAGTAGATGCGAGCTGAAGTATCACCAAAAGTAGAATCACGAACCATCGCCATTGTCACCGTCATTCCGGTGGCCGCCGAGAAACCTTGGATAAATCTCAAGACCAGTATGAAGCCGAGATTTCCAGCTACTGCTATCAAAATCGAGGACAAAAAGTAGCCAAAAATTGAGAGCAAAATCAGCGACCGCCGCCCTTTTGCATCACTGTATGGGCCGGAGACAAACATTCCCGCAATCATTCCGACGAGGTTTATGAAGATGGTCATTTGTATGCCAGCTTCTGAACTTCCAAGATCTTTTGCCATCTCTGGCATAGCTGCGATGTAGGTGTCAAAAGTGAATGGGCCAAGCATTTGCAAAGCACCAAGCAGCAGTACAGTTTGTTTTCTCAAGATGAGTGCAACTCCAGAAATTGGTCTGCAACACGGTAGCAGACAACTGCATCCAACTTTCTACTAAACTGCAACTCCTGTACTAAGCAAAGGTGCCGACTATGGAGCTCACCCACTCATTTACAGAGGCTGATTATTCTCAGGTTCTCGAAATCTTCAAACAGATCAACCCTGATGAAAAAAAATCACAGTTGGTTATAAAGGTCAAAGGTAAAACGGTAATTGATCTTGCGGCGGGCGTTAGCCCTGACAATTTGACAACTGTCTTTTCAGTTAGTAAGGCACTGTCTGGGTTGGCCATTGCAAAACTAGTTGGTGACGGCTTACTAAATCTTGACGAAAAAATGGCGCACTATTGGCCTGAATTTGCGGCTGAAGGAAAGGCTAATCTAACTGTTCGTCAAGTACTCAGCCATCAAGCTGGATTGACTGCAACCCATCCTCAACTTTCTGAGGACCAAGTACATCACGACCACGCCGCTGCCGCAGCGCTTGCAAAACAGAAGCCTCTGTGGAGACCCGGTAGCGGTTTTGGATATCACGGTCTAACCATTGGCCCACTCATGAGTGAGCTTTGCTTCAGAATCACCGGAAAGACGATTCAACATTATTACGATGCTGAGATTCGCAAGCCTGCCAACGCAGATGCTTACCTGGGGCTCCCAGAAGAACTGGAGCACCGCGTAACGGAGCTCGATCTCTCTGCAATTCCGATGAGCACTGAGAGACAAAAACAGTTTGCCCGGCCCGCCGATTACCATTCAAGTGGTTTGGCTGAATGGAGCAAAGGCACAATTAGCTTCGATTTTCTTACCGGTCGTGAGGGTCGAGCTTTTGGCCTACCTTCTGCAGCCGGCGTGGCCTCAGCCCGAGGCCTGGCTGATGTAATGCAGTGGGCGGTTGGCTTCGGCTCGAATTCAAGTGGTGTGCCTACTCGGGTGCTCGAAGACATGTCGCAGCAGCAGGTGTACGGTTACGATCTTGCTCTGGAAGTTGACCACAGAGCGTTCGGCACCGTATTTCAGAAACCTACTTCAAGTCTTCCATTTGGCTCTTACGCAGCATTCGGCCACGACGGTGCCGCAGGCGCCCTACTGTACGCAGACCCCCAGGGTGAAATCGTGCTCGGCTATACGGTTGCCAAGTTCGTTGCTCCAGGTGGTTTCGATAGGGATTTGCAACCGATTATTGACACCGTGAGAAGAATTGCAAATAGCTAGTTTGTAATTCGTAAGTTCGAGAAATAAGCTTCACTGCCAATGTCGACTCGCAGACCTACGCGTCCTGATGTTGTTTTGCAAAGTGAACCAATTACCTCAAGCGACTTATCGCCATTTACGTAAGCAATTACACCCGCCTCACTCACGTCAAGACGTAACGTAACCCACTCGTTGAGCCCGAGATTAGCGGCTGCTTCGTAAACTCCTGGAAAATTTTCGCGAAGGTAATCGAATTTGGCGTCGGGAAACGCAAAATACTGGATTCCGCGTTCATTTCTCGGGGCTGGTGGATTTTCTTTAAGTCCGTTTGTGCCACGGATGTATACAGATTCGAAATTCTTAATATCTTCATCGATGTGGTACGCCAGACCTGAAAATCCGCGGTCTTCGGGCGTTGCATCCGGAGCAAGCACTGTGTAGATGTCAACCTCGAGAGTGCCGGTAGAAAATTCAATTGGAAGCAAAACAAAATTTTCGGTGTCAATGTAATCGACATTTGCGACACCATTTGTTCTGATGTCACTTGGCAGCGCCACCCACAGGCAGTCGCGGCCATCAAAACTACGTGGCTCAGCCACAACCTTGCTAAGTACAGATCCGGCTGGCAGCACATCTAGTTTTAATTCGGTCAATTTACTCTTCTCCAAAACTGTTCAAAAGAACTACAAATCGACTCATACGCTATCGGATGTGAGTTAGCAAAACTGATAAAACCGGCTAAGTTCTGAGTTTTGAGGCCGTGTTAAAGAACTAAATGTGACTACAGCCTCAGTCCGAATCCAAATTTAAACAACGGATTTTCAGTATCAAAAGGAACATCTTCACGACTGGCTTCGACGGCCGCCATCGAGCTCGGTAAATCGAATGGCAACTTCCCCTCCGGTTGTTCTTCACCAAACACAACTTTGAGTAGTGCGCTATCAGCCGCCCCGTAATCGACGATGATTGCGCTCATTTGATCAGCAATAGGGGTGAGAATTGCCGGACGATCCAGGTAAACATTGAAAATTGTCGGAACTGTATTGGCAATCAGATTAAAGTGCTCAACTTTGTTTGTTGGAAAATCAAGTGAACCTGCATGAAAAAATGACTCAAAACCGGCGCCACGCGGTTCAAATGGTGCTTCGGTTCGGATAATCGCGAAATCTGCAGCTTCTGGGCTATCGACTATTTCGCCGTAACCCTCGAGCGAATCTTGATGCACGCCCTCGACATAAAGCTTCAACCCACGAGCAATCGGGAGAATCTCATTTTTCAAAAGGGTCAGTGACCTGCGCTGCGCGTCTAAACCGGCTGCCCGGTATTCAGCTGTGCCAGCGAGTTCGTTAGCCCGGGAGGCATCGACCATGGCATTTTCAAACATACCTAGAGCCAATTTCTGTGCGACGATACGTTTAACAGACTCGTCAATCCGTTGCTCGGTGACCAAACCATCGGCTAACGCCTCCAGCAAAATTTCCGTGCAGTATTCGCCACCGAATTGATCGACGCCCGCGTCAATTGCTTTCACGATGCGTTCTTTCGGCGATAGGTGCTCGGCACCCCAGGCCCTTGCCGGCCACATCTGGCCCAAAATTGCAGCATCGGTCAGAATTCCCCAGTCAGCACAGACAACGCCATCAAAGCCGAGCTCGTCGCGCAGTAATTCCGAAATAATCTGCCTGTTGAAACCGAAAGCTACTTCTTCATATTTCAATCCGATTGGCATCCCGTAGTAAGGCATAATCTGCGCCGTGCCAGCTGCAATTGCGGCTTTGAACGGCTCTAGGTGATGGTCAAACATCCCTCCCGGATAAACCTGCTCACGACCGTACGCAAAGTGTGGATCTTCACCATCTTTCTGCGGGCCGCCACCTGGAAAATGCTTAGTCATGCAAGAAACCGAAGCTTCACCAACTACTTCGCCTTGAAAACCTTTTAGATAGGGCACCAGCATTTCAATTGTGAGCTCTGCACTTTCGCCAAAGGTTCCAGATCCGCGCGCCCATCGTGGTTCGGTCGCCAAGTCGATCTGAGGGTGCAGTGCTGTGCGCAGGCCAACTGCCAAGTACTCTTTTCTGGCTGTGTCTGCAAACTGGAACATCAAATCAGGATCGCCAATGGCTGCCAAACCAAGTGTTTCCGGCCACTGCGAAAAAGCTTCCGCTCGCGAGGCTGCTCCTGGGTTATGAGTGAAATGGTTTCTTGGATCAGAACTGATCGTGATGGGAACCTTGAAATTCGCTTCCTTAGCGATTTCTTGCAGTTGGTTGTGCCACTCGGCCATCTGTTTCGGTGTGGGTGCCCCACCAACCGCGTTGAAATGGCTGATTCGTTTCTCTCTAATTTGATGTTCAACCGAAGGGCTATCCAGAAAGCCATTTTTACCCGTTGGGTCACCGACAGCCGCCATCGAGTGAAACATTTGGCCAACTTTGTCTTCGATTGGCATTGTTGCGACTATTTCAGCAGCGCGCTGATACATGTGAGAGAAAGGTGAAGTCATAAGACCTCATCCTAGTTTTAAGTTCAAAACCCCACTCGTGGAGGAGTGGGGTTTCGTGGCTAGTGAGGGATTCGAACCCCCGAAGGCTGTGCCGGCTGATTTACAGTCAGATCCCTTTGGCCGCTTGGGTAACTAGCCAGTGCGGTTGAAAAACAAACGCTTGAAGAGTCTAACTGAAAAAACTCAGCCGGCGTAATCGAAGGCTGAACCGCTGATAACAATAGACTTCTAGTTATGGCTGATTCATCATTCGACATCGTAAGCAAAGTTGACAAAATGGAGGCGTCTAACGCCCTAACCATGGCGCAGAAAGAAATTGACCAGCGCTATGACTTCAAAGGCACCGGTGCGAGTATCGAGTGGAGCGGCGACAAGATTTTGATGATTGCCAACTCTGATGATCGCGTTCGAGCCATTCTCGATGCTTTTCAGTCGAAGCTGGTTAAGCGCGGCATCTCGCTAAAGAGCCTCGACGCGGGTAAACCTTTTCCTTCGGGTAAAGAGTTCAGAATTGAAGCGACCCTAAAGCAAGGCATCGAGCAAGATCAAGCAAAGAAGATTTCCAAAATTATTCGGGAAGAAGCCCCGAAGTCAGTCAAGGCTCAGATTCAAGGTGATGAACTTCGTGTTCAAAGCAAGAGCCGCGATGACCTGCAAGAAACTATTGCTCTACTGAAAGGCAAAGACCTAGAGGTCGACCTTCAGTTTGTTAATTTCCGCTAATCCTGCGGCACAATCGCCACAGAACCGGTAGGCGGGAACGAATTTGCAACGGCTTCGCTACGCTTGGCGCGCTTTGCCACAATTCCGGCGATCCATCCGGCAATAAACATCAAAATTGTCGGGAACATGAATGCCGCCACTAGGTCAACGCCCTCGGCAATTGCGCCCATGATGTACTTGGCCAACATGAAGCTGAATGAATTGATAACCATCATGCGTGCGACCGCCTGAGACGTGGTTAGCCCTTTGATGTAGCCTGCTGCCGTCATAAAAGATGGCACCATCGACGCCAGCCCAAGACCTGCGACAAACCAAAGCACTGAAACCACTACGAGTGCAAGAATTTTGTCGAGACCGGCTATCCAGGGGCCACTGAGAGCTCCTAGGCCAAACAAAGCACTGCCGAAGAGGCCCCCATATTTCGAAAGTTCAGAAATATGAAACGCCTTGGTAAGCCTAGAAATTGATAATCGCCCGATAATCATCGCGGTCACAAAAGCGATATACGGTATAGCCCCAAGCGAAGCGTTTAGACCCAAAACCTCGCGAGCATAAAGTGCGCTCCAGTCCATCATTACGCCCTCAGGAAATACACCGGCAAATAACCCGACGGTGACCAACCAAAGCTGACCAGGTGATTTCCAGAACAGCATTTTCTTGCCGGATTTTTTACTCGAAGGAACCGGCTCGTCTTCGCTTGGCAAGAGTAGGTGTCGCCCGTAGTAGATGAAAATTCCAATGGCCAGCCCCTGGACGATAAGCATGTGTAACCAAAAAGGCATAAAGCTAACCAGCAGTCCGCTAACCAAAGCCGATACTGCAGCGCCAATGCTCCAGAGGGCGTGAAACTTTCCGATGATGGTCTTTCCAACCACGGCTTTTTGCAAGGCCACCGACTGCGACTGCATTGAAATGTTGTAAACGCTCATCGAAAAGCCCGAGGCAACGTTTAACAGAAAAAACAGCAGAGGTGACGAGGTGAGCGGATAGCAGGCAAAGAACAGCGCGGCTGCGGTACCACCCCAGAGCGCCATTTTTCGGGTTCCAAATCGTGCCACAATTTTGCTGGCCATGGTCATACCAACCAGCGAACCCAATCCGGCAAAACCAATAATTAGCCCCCAGGTGACAAAACTGACATTGATCTGGTCGATCATTTCAGGGACGCGAGGAATGATTGTGGTTGAGATAAATCCCTGGGTAAAAAACAGAACCAAAAGAGCTACGTGAACTTTTCTGATTCGTTCTGCGCCAACGGTAGGTGTCAAACCCTTACCGCCTCAATGAGCATAGATTGCTCAGGTCTCAGCACTGGCGAGCGTAGACCAAGACTGCCAAGTGCGCGTCCCGAAACTCTAACACCAGATAACCAATGTGGTGGCTTCAACTGCATCACCGCGGCTGCTCCGGCTGGTTCAATCATGCGCACTAGGTAGGTGGAATATGGGTCTAGGTCGGTAAGCCTGATGTTGAATGGTCTGCTGTAATCACTGGTTTTTAGTTGAACCGCAGAGAACAACCCTCGACTACGGTCGTGGCTAACAACTCCGTGAACCAAGGCAGTTTCGTCTGACTGGTCGACGCGAACTGTCTTGCCCGAGTGCAAGAAATTGCGTTCCTGTTTATAGAAATCGACCCAGCTCTTCAAGAAAACAAGCTCTTCTTCACTTGCTTCGGTCAAATCCCATTCGAGACCGGCGTGCCCCCAGAGTGCTGTGATTGAGCGGAATGTGTCAGTGTGCGTGCGACCTGACGAATGTGCTTTGCGCGGACCAATGTGGGTACCCAGCAATTCTGGCGGAATCACAATTGAGGTGTTGCGAAAAATCATCTGACGCTCAAGAGCGTCGTTGTTATCGGATGTCCAGAAGCGATCGACGTGGTCAATCATGCCGAGGTCAATTCGGCCGCCACCTGAGGCACAGCTTTCGATTTCTAAGCCAGGATGCGCGGCCTTGAGCGCATCAAACAGTCGGTAAATTGCCTGTACCTGTCGACGCACAGCGGCCTGGCCGAAGTGTGATGCCTCGGTCAGAACGCGGTTGTGATCCCACTTGATATATGCAATTTCATACTCGTTCAAGATGGCATCGACCTGCCCAAAGACGTGATCGAATGCGCCAGGGTGGGCAAGATCAAGAACCTGTTGGTTTCTAAAGGTAGGTGGGGTGCGCTCAGCGGAGTGCAAGATCCAGTCGGGATGGGCTCTGTAAAGGCCACTGTTGGCGTTGACCATTTCGCCCTCAAACCATAGACCAAACTCGAGGCCCAAGGAACGAACCTTGTCAATAATCGGGTGCAGGCCTTCAGGCCAAACATCTTTGGCGACAACCCAGTCGCCCAAACCGGCGTGGTCATCGCGGCGGGCCCCAAACCAGCCATCATCTAATACAAAACGCTCGACACCAATTTTGGCGGCTGTTTCAGCTAAGGCAGAGAGTTTCTCAAAATGGTGGTCGAAATAAACGGCTTCCCAAACATTCAGGGTGACTGGTCGAGGACGCACATTTGTAGGATGCGTGCTGCGTGCGCGCAACATGTTGTGCAGCCGCTCGCTGACACCGTTCAGGCCATTGGCCGAATAAACGGCAACCACCTCTGGCGAATGGTGAGATTCACCCTGCTGCAGCACAACTTCACCGGGCAGCAATAGCTCTCCCGCTCCGATGCTGGTTCTGCCGATTGGGGTGCGCTCAACAATGTGTCGATTGTTGCCAGACCAAGCCAGGCTCATACCCCAGAGTTCGCCCTTTTCGTAGCTCGCACCCGCGGTTCCGGCTAATTGAATCAGGGTGTAATCGTGCCCAGTTCTGCCTTCTCTACCCTCGCGCACCCAGTTGCCGACGCGAATTGGCAGACGCTGTAGCTGGCGCTCTTTCATCCACCGGCCATGAAAATCGATAATGTCAGCAACGTGATCAGGCAACGGCATGAAGCTAGTTAGAGCCTCAAGGTTAAATTCGGTCAGACCCAAATTGGTTACCGACTGCTTGATATGTAATACACCGTGCTCGTCTAACGTGAGACTTAGGTCTACTTCTAACTCAGCCGCTGCGTCGACCGAAACGAAAACCACCTGGTTTACGGCGGGCTCGACCGTTCGAGTTAGCTCAAACTTGTGGCTCCACTCTCTACCGAATCGGGAACCCCTCAGTGAAGGCTCACCTAAAAAGCCACGAGAATTTTCGCGCCAGCTGCCGATCAATTGTGGCTCGTCGAAATCGCAGTGCGGAGTTGTTTCAAGCTGGGTTTGCAGCAGGTCTGCAACTTCGCCGAGTTCTTCTCCCCAATAGATGACGTTTGGAGTATTCGCCGTGGTGTCTATTACAACCGAAATGCCTGCCGACTTTAGGTGATAAATCTTTTCCACGAGAGCTCCTTCTCAGGGAGGAGAATCTACTTTGCCGCAGCCATAAATTCTGAACGTTCGTACAACTTTATTCGCTCTCGACCCTGTGCTTCACCGAGGGAGCGTTCTTTCTCATCAATGCGAAGCCATGCTTTCCAGTCAATTACCTCTATGCCGCGCTGGCTCAACAGGTCTTCAACTGCAGACTCTTCAGGGTTGGCAGGGCTCCACCAAAGTGAGCGATCGCCGATGACGTGGCCGATCGTTTCTAGAGCATCACTTTTGGTGTGGCCAATTAGACCAACCGGACCGCGTTTAATCCAGCCGGTTGCGTAAACTCCGGGAATTTGATTTCCAGACTGGTCAAGAACGCGGCCACCGTCATTCGGAATAACTCCGGCTTTTGAGTCAAACGGAATCTGGTCGAGCTCGCTTCCGAAATAACCAACTGCTCGGTACACGGCTTGAACCGGATACTCTCGGAATTCACCGGTCGGAACCGCGCCGCCATGGCCGTCTAGTTTGGTGCGTTCAATCTTCAAGCCGACAACTTTGCCGTTTTCGCCTAGCACTTCGACAGGTGCTGACATGAAGTGCAGGTGAAGTCGACGCTTTCCGCCGCTCTGTTTTTCTTCTCGCAACTGCTCAAGAGTGTTAACCATTACGCGGGTCTGGTTATTTGAATCAATGGCTTCCTGGCTGCCTTCGTCATACTGGAAGTCTTCGTCGTAGACGATGGTGTCAACACCTTCAATGTGGCAAGCCTCACGTAATTCGAGCGGAGTGAACTTGACCTGAGCTGGGCCACGCCTTCCAAATACGTGAACGTCGGTCACCGGCGAAGCCTTTAGGCCCTCGTAAACGTGAGCCGGAATGTCGGTTGACAGCATGTCTTCTGGCAGTTTGGCGAGCACGCGGGCAACATCTAGAGCCACGTTTCCGTTACCAATTACCGCAATCTCCTTGGCGTTCAAAGGCCAGGTTGCGGGAAAGTCAGGGTGAGCGTCATACCAGTTCACGAAGTCTGCGGCACCGTATGAACCGTCTAAGCCAATACCTGGAATGTTCAGGTTGGCATCGCGAATGGCACCGGTCGCAAAGATGACAGCGTTGTAGTGCTGCTTGAGGTCTTCTAGTGTGATGTCTTTTCCGTATTCAACGTTTCCGAAGAATCGGATGTCGCCACGGTCGAGAACTTCATAGAGCGCGCGAATGATCCCTTTGATGCGCGGGTGATCGGGAGCCACGCCGTATCGAACCAAACCGTAAGGTGCTGGCAGCAGATCGAATAGGTCGATCGAGACGTCGAAATCACGCAACTCAGATTTGATCAGCAAATCAGCAGCGTAGATACCGGCCGGGCCAGCACCAATAATTGCAAGACGCAATTTAGACATTAATTTGATCCTTAGTTGTTACGGTCAACTACCGCTTGTGCAAATGTGGTTAGCGCAGCTTTAACTTTGCCATCGGGCAGGGGTGCGAGATCTTCGATGGCATCAGCGGCCCAACGCTGGGCCTCGGCAAGCGACTCTGAAAAGACGGCGTGCGACCTTAGATCGCGCAAAACAGCCTCTAGAGCTGAATCTTCTTCGAGCCCGGCTTCAATCGCTGCCAGAATCTCTGCGGCCTTGGCATCTCCGGCTTCAGCGGAACGCTGAAGCAAGAGGGTTGGCAAGGTTGGCACACCCGCGCGCAAATCTGTGCCAGGGGTCTTACCCGATGGCCCTTCTTCTGAAATGTCAATTACATCGTCAATGAGCTGAAAGGCGACTCCGATTTTTTCACCGAAACTGCTCAGCGCCGGAATGAAGTTTTTATCGGCGTCAGAAAGCATTGCTCCAAGCTGCGCAGATTCTGCAATTAGCGAACCGGTCTTATCTGCAAGCACCGAGACATAGTGATCATAGGCATTCTCTGCAGAATTTGGACCAATGGTCTCGTGCAGCTGACCGAGGCAAAGGCGTTCAAATGTTTCTGATTGCAGTTTGAGCGAATCGTCGCCCAGCCCCAATCCGACTTTTGAAGCTCGCGCGAATAGCAGATCGCCGGTCAGGATTGCAACCGAATTTCCCCAAACTGTCTGAGCGGTAGGAACACCGCGTCTGGTTGGTGCTTCATCCATTACGTCATCGTGGTAGAGGGTTGCGAGGTGAGTTAGCTCGACCACCACTGCGGCCTTGATCACATTTTCGCTAATTCCGTTGCCGAGCAGCGAGGTCAGTAAAACCAGGGTCGGCCTAACCCGTTTGCCACCGGCATCGACCAGGTGGCGACTAGGCCCGTTGATGACGCTTTCTGCGTGTGAGGATGCAATTCGTAGCTGAGTTTCGACCTGCTCCAGCCCTGCCTCAAGGGTTTTCATCAGGTCGCGATCTGCAACCTTTCGAAGTTGCTTGGGCAAACTCACTGGGCTCAATGCTTAGCCTTTCTTGCCGG
>JACCDM010273659.1_pt1 | contig 20022 bp, 19 predicted proteins | sample 7445851 | NCBI WGS metagenome assembly JACCDM01 (sample SAMN15323438, study PRJNA562643) | freshwater metagenome | isolation source: river surface water | place: USA:Blue River Watershed | collected 2017-08-16
AGATCACTTTCTATATCTGCCTGAATTTTCCTGATGGTTCCGTCAAAATCTTCGATGTTAATTTGAGTAAAACCACTCGCATTAAAAATCGAATCTGCATTTCCTGCGCCCCAGTAGAATGGATAGCTCAACCCCAAAAATGCGTCACCTAATTTTTCAGTTATCACATTGTGCCGCGATTGATTCTCTAAAACTATGGTGTACTTGAATGGTGCAATCGCTTCCCATTTTTGCTCAACAGTATTCACGCCATTTCCAAACCAGGCTAGTTCATCCCCAAAGTTTTCACTGAGTTTTTTAACAAAGCGTAGTCTCATTTTGTGAGTAGGTGACAGATCCTGAGTCGAGCAAATCACTGAGATTAATCTGCTCTTTTGAACAAAATCTAGTTTTTCAAAATATGCCACATCTCTCTCGTGCTGTTGCCATACACTTTCTCCATGATTTGAGTTAATCATCCATGGCAAAAAAGGGGGCTGTGAAATACATCGCTCGTCTAGATATTGATGAAATGTAAAGACTTTGCTGAACTGGCTTAAGAATGCTTTCAATGAGATCGATTCTTCTATGTGCCCAAAATTCTGCGCAGTTTCAGCCGAAAGAAAGAAGATATTTTCTGGGTTTACTCTGCAGTAATTGTCAAAAAGATTAACACCTTCAATTACACACCAAGCATCAGCATTCTCTATACTTGCATTATTCAAATGGATTTCCCATTTTTTCAATAATGGATTTGAATGATCGATGTAGCTATTAATTTTGCTCGAAATAGACAAATCCGGGATACTCAGCTTCAGAATTTTCTTTTCCACTAGTTAATTCCCAACCAAGGCGGCGAATCCAATTCTGCAAGGCTTTCTAGCTCAATCTTTTCTCGTAATGTGTCCATTGGCTTCCAAAATCCCGGGTGATGGTAAGAGCTTAGTTGTTCTTCTGCTACCAATCTGGGAAGCGCTCCCGTCTCGAATGGTTCAGACATGTCAAACACATATTTCTTTACAGCGTGTTCTAAGACAAAAAAGCCTCCGTTGATCCACCCAGCATCTGCTTGTTCTTTTTCTCCAAAGTGAGTCACAAGTCCATTTTCTGATTTTATGTATCCAAAGCGTGCGGGCGGGCGTACTGCAGTGACTGTTCCTAGAGCACCCTGTTTATAATGAAAATCGAGTAACTTTGATATATTTATGTTTGCAAGTCCATCGCCATAAGTTGCCATTACTGTTTCGTCGCCGATGTAATCCATGCACATCCGAATTCTTCCGCCTGTTTGGGTATCAAGTCCTGTGTCTAGAACCTCAATGTTCCAGTTGGATTTGAGGGAATGTGCCCATTGCTCAATTACTTCGGATTTGTAACCTGCAGCAATTACAAAATCATTGATTCCATTCAACTCAAAAATTTTCATAAGATGCCAAAGAAGCGGTTGTCCATTCAACAAAACCATAGGCTTAGGTTTCTCCATAGTTTCCTCGGAGATTCTGGTTCCCAGACCGCCTGCTAGAATAATTACTTTCATTTATTCTTATACATCTCAAAAAAAGATGCAACCATAAAATCAAGCATTTGTTGTGAAAGCCCTGGCCAAACTCCTATCCAAAAAGTATCTCTCATTACTATGTCTGTGTTCGTTAACTCACCTACGACCCTTCTTGGTGTATTCAAGAAACCAGGCTGCCGTAAAAGATTACCTCCAAATAGCAATCTTGTACCAATTTGCTTCTCATTGAGCAACGCAACAATCTGATCCCGAGTTAGAGGGGATTCTGGTAGAACAGTTATTGCAAAGCCAAACCAAGAAGGGTCACTGTTTTCCTGAGCCTCGGGAAGAAGTAAGAAATTCTCGAGTGGCTTCAAGTTTTCTCTGAGAAATTTCCAATTCTTTCTTCTTGCTTCAATAAACGAATCGAGCTTCTCAAGTTGCGCATTTCCAATAGACGCCTGAATATCTCCCGATTTTAAGTTGTAACCTAAGTGTGAGTACGTATATTTGTGGTCATAGCCAGGCGGCAGTTCCCCAAGAGTCCACTCGTATCTCTTTAGACATGTGTTGTCACACCCAGGGTCACACCAGCAATCACGACCCCAATCTCTGAATGATTCAATTATCGGTTTGTGGAAAATGTTTTTTGCTAACACTGCACCACCTTCACCCGTGGTTATATGGTGAGCAGGGTAGAAACTCAAAGTCGAAAGATGTCCGAAACTTCCTAAGGGCTCGCCATTGTAGGTTCCGCCAAGGGCATCGCATGAATCCTCTATAACCCACAAATCAAACTCGTTGGCAAGATTCATTACTACTTCCAGGTCGAATGGATTTCCTAATGTATGCGCCATCATAATTGCCTTAGTGCGAGGAGAAATTGCCTCACGCAGGGCGGCCGCATTTGCCGTGTATGTTTCTAAGTCAATGTCTACGTAAACAGGAGTCAATCCATTTTGTAGAATTGGCGTTACTGTGGTTGGAAAACCGGCAGCAACAGTAATTACTTCGTCACCAGGACGTAGCTGTTTCCCTTTATGAGCTGGACTTGTTAACGATGTCAGCGCTAGCAAATTCGCTGAAGATCCTGAGTTAACCATAAATGCAGCTCGCATATGCATTACTTTTGCTAGCTGGGATTCAAATAACTTTGTATGTTTGCCGGAGGTTAACCAAAATTCGAGGCTGGCAGAAACGGCCGCTTTTATTTCCTCAGCATCAAATACTTTCCCGGTGACTGGTACAGAAGTCGTGCCCGCAACAAACTTTTCCTTGGCATGAAAATGAGAAATCGCAGACTGAACAAGCTCAGATATTTCTCTATCTTGGAAAATCATGCTTATAGATTAGTGGTAATTTCCTACCAACACATAAAAGGACACTTGAAACATTTGATGAAAATGGATTAATTGCTATAAGTTTAAAAAATTCTGTGTCTGGTGTTGAGTTACAAGGAATGGATCTTCACCTGTTTCTACCCTTTTGTACCAATCAGTTGTTTCCTTCAGAGCTTCTGTAAGGCGGTACTTATTTGACCATCCTAAAGAAGCTCTTGCTTTGGTTGAATCTAGATTCAAAAAATTCGACTCTATCAAATCTGATTCTTCAATAAACACTCGATCTACGGGGATACCAAGATTTGTCGCGACCATCTCTTGAATTCTTTTGACAGTTGTTTGTGAATCAGAGTCGGGGCCAACATTCCAGATATTCCCTGAGCCACCAGACACTAAATCTCTTACGCAATACATATATCCGTTGAGACAGTCCAATACGTGCTGCCAAGGTCGTGTCGCGTTTGGAAACCTTAAAGTAGGTGTGGTCCCTGACAAGTAGTTAGATACAAGCTCAGGAACTAATCTCTCGGCACAAACATCGCCGCCCCCAATGACATTTCCCGCACGAATGATTGAGGTTCGATTTAAAGAGTTATTACTAATCCAGTACTGTGATATCTCATCAGCAATTGCCTTAGACATGCCGTATGGCTCTGATCCTTTAAGTGGATCATCTTCCCTAAATGCCTTGTTTTCATTGCTGTTTAGGTAAACCTTGTCAGTAGTAATAATCAACGAAGCTGAACAGGAATCCCTAGTCTCAAGAACACGCAAAACATTCAAGGTCCCGAGAACGTTTACTTCGAATGTATGCATAGGATTTCTATAGGATTCTCGCACTAGAGATTGGGCGGCAAAGTGAATCAATACATCTGGATTCACAAAATCAACAAAATCTCTAAACGAATCCAGCTGCCTAATGTCGCCGAATGCTTCGGCTGACATCAATTTATGAATTGCAGCACTCTCGTAGAGAGTTTTGGAATCAGCCTGCAGGGAGAATCCAAACACTTCGTGACCCAATTCCTTGAGTAGAACAGTCAACCAAGAGCCTTTAAATCCAGTGTGGCCAGTAATCAGAAAGCGCATGTCTAACTATATATCCCCGAATGGACATGATTACTTGTGTAGTTATTGAAGGCGTAGAATCTCACCATGAATCAGCTCTTACCATCGGATATCTTGATTGTAGTTTTCCACACTCGTCAAGAACCTTGGGAGGAAATAGTTCAACAGGGCCAATTTGAAACCTGGGTCCCCAAATCAATCCATGAAGGGTATAAAGTTTTGTACTGTTTTGGTCCTAACCCGAGTCAATTTTCAAAGAAAGTTGACTATTGGAATGAAAAATTAAGATGGGATAAAGGAGCGCAAGTATCAACAATACGAAACTATATAAACAAGCTATTAGCAACGCCGTTTATGGGCTACTTACCGAGGATAGAGTTTTCGAAATACCCGGGCGCCCCCGAGGGAGTCAACTGTCTTAATCTGAAAATCTGGGACTTGTATCTGATAGGGCGATGGAAGACGTTAGCAATTTTTAAACATTTCATCGAACAACAAGAACAGAAATTCCTTGTAATTCTGACAAGTGCGGCTTTTTTACAACCAGAACTACTTAGAAAAAAACTAGTTGAACTAACTGGAGATTTCATTTACGCAGGACCTCTGATCCAAAAAGAAAGCGCAAACCCATTTGTATCTGGAGCACAAATCGTAGTTAATAGAAAGTTTGCTGAACTAGTTTTGAGAAACCATGCCTACTTTCCAGCTGAAAAACTAAATGATTTAGGTTTAGCAGCTGCTGCAAAGGAAATGGGGATTTCGCCAGTCGAATTACCAACTGTAAATTTCACGAGTGTTGAAGAGATTCAAAATGCTAGTGAAATTTTGTTAAAATCCAACTATCACTTCAGATTGAAGTCATTAAAATTGGGCAAAAGAAATGATGTGGAATTGTTCCTAAAACTAGAGGAAAAAATTGAAAAAATCAAAAAGATTTGACTTGTACAGGCGTATGAAGTTCATACTCAAAACGACTCAAAAGTTTTTTCTTCGGAAATCAACTAATAGCCCCTACTTATCGGGAGATTCTATTGCTGAACTTTGCGAATATGTCGTTCCAAGCCCACTACCTGATCCAAATGTTCTCCACGATAAAGTCATGAGAGCTAAGTCAATTTTTGTTAACGGTCACAACCTGAAGGAGTTCACACGGACCGTCGGAGGTTTACTCACAGATAAAGTCTTGGTCTCAGGAAATAGTGACCAGAATTTCATCAGCCCTCTAACTTTAGAATCAAAACCAAGCCTAATTCTTTGTCAGAATAGTGCTAACCAGAGTAACAATGAGATGAAAACTTTGCCAATAGGAATAGAGAACCTAAAACTAGCACGCTCTGGTTTTAAACATCAACATCGCGATCGGAGCACTTTCAAGCATCTAGATCGTGTTCTGATTCCACCAATGTCACCAACGAATCCAACCAGGGTAGAGATAGTTAAATATGCCATACAGTTTCCATGTGTATTTGAGGTTCAAACTGAATTTCTGTCAACTAGAAGATATTTTAAACTGCTTGAAAACTATAAATTTATTTTCGCTTGTGAGGGAAACGGATTTGATACTCATCGATTATGGGAAATTTTGTACAAGAATTCTTTCCCAGTAGTGCTTAAGTCCAACTGGACTGAATCACTTCTTTGGCTTAATTTACCTATCCTTGCCATAGATAAAATAGAAGATTTAAGTCAAAGCACCCTCGAAGAATTTCATGAAAAAAACTCGAATTTTAGAGCGAAGGAAACCCCACAACTCTGGATTCCGTTCTGGGAAAGCCTAATACTTTCTAAGACCAAGAATGAAAACTAATCGAATTAAAACTTTTTGACAATATAAATTTCAAAATTTGAGACTTAAGAATTAAAGAAGAATACTTTTTGGGGATTGTGGCATTAGCCCACGGAGAGATAAAGAATTTATCAGGCTTCCCATAGAATAAACTTTGACCATAAAGTTCATATTCTATGCAAAGTGGTGATTGGACTGATAGATCAGAATTTTTTCTGCAGTACTCAATCAATTTGTCTAGGTCGCCTAAGCCGATTTGAGTAAGAATCTGACGAAGCAAGGCAGGCTGCATAATCATGTGATGTGTAACGAAGCTGTATTCCGGAATAACAGGGCTCATTATCAACTTATTCAAAAACTCATAGTAAGGCGGATTATATTCTGAACTTGGCATAAGGATTTGTCGGCCATTACCATCAAACCAAGCACGTCTTCTCAACAGCACAGTGTCAGAATCTAAGATCAAGACCGCATCAGACTTGCTGCTGACAACTGCCTCGACTTTCAACAATTGTTGCAGTACCCATGTATCGCGTGCTCCAAAACTTGCAGTAAGTAATGCAAATTGAGCTGTTGAAATCACAGATGCCTCATCAATTACCATGACATCTTCAGAATATGAATGAAACAAAAGTTTGCACTCTTCTACATCTCGGCTCGGAACAATTATCCGAACACCTCCTGATCTATAGTGACTTTTAGCCTTAAGGGCAAAAGTTACGGATTGATAGAGAATGTCAAAATCTTTCGCGGTAGAAACAACTACAAGTTCTATGCTTTTATCCACAGAACCTACTTTCGTACGTCCACCTCTAACCCATGATGCTCTCTCAAAACGCGAGGCATCAAATTGCAGAGATTTTCCTCTGAGCCGATTAATGAGAGTTAGCAGAGTTAGAAGTGTCTTAAAGAGCCATTTAGGGCGAGGTAGTTTGGAGCTGAAGAAAAACACTATTACTTCAAACATTCAAGGCACCAGAACCCTTCCGAATCAAATGTTGATCAAGAATTTGGATGTAAATACTGACTATCAACGCCGAATCTTGCAATAATACCGCGTGTTGAAAAAAAATGTACTGATATTAGGAGGGTCTGGGCAAGATGGTGCCTTTCTAGCCCAAGAATATTTAAATCTTGGATTTACAGTAGTAAGCGTTTCTCGCTCCGAGTCTTCCAGAATGTCTGCATTAGGAGTTAAGCAGTATAAACAAGATTTCTTGTCCAGAATCGATCTAAAAGAGATTCTCCTAACTACTAACCCCGAAGTGATAATCAATTTAGCGTCAGCAAGTTCAGTCGCATTCTGTGAGGAAAATCCTCAAATTTCAAAAAGAATCAATTTAGATGCGGTCCTGCAAATATCAGAATCTGTAGAGGCGTACGCCAAAACAGAGGGGAGAATCGTGAATTTTATTCAAGCGTCAAGTTCAGAAATGTTTGGTGACGGAGAACAAATCTGCAGTGAAGCAACGACGATGAATCCAGTTACTACTTATGGAAAGCATAAGTACGAGGCGCATAATTTTGTGGTAAGTCAAAAGACAAATCACGTTGAATACAAGTCAGTGATTCTCTTTAACCATGAGTCAGAATATCGAGCTAAAAATTTCGTTTCGAGTAAAGTGGCGAGAGCCGCCGCCGAAGTCCACGTTTTTGGGGAAACCAAGATCCAGTTCGGAAATCTCGAGAGCAAGAGGGACTGGGGCTTCGCAGGTGACTACATGAAGGCGTTACGGTTGATATCTTTGAAGAGCGATAACAATTGCTATGTTGTTGCTTCAGGTGAGGTACACTCGATCAAAGAGATGTTGACTACTGCCTTTTCCTTTATAAACAAACCAGACTTCGAAGAATACGTATCCGTAAATTCAGATTTTTACAGAGATATTGAAACCCCTCCAAAAATAGGAAACGCAGAAAAATGCAAAAAAGAGTTCAACTGGAATCTGTCGCTTAGTTTTGAAAAACTCATAGAAAGAATAGTGGGCCATCAAATACAGCACATTCAAAGGAGACCGAATGGCTAGGGCATATACAAGAATTAAGACCCTTTTTTGGAGCTTGCTATGGAGGTTAATGCGATTTGATTCGGTTGGGAATCTCATCGAATCTCATTTTAAACGATGGTCAGACCCGAACCACCAAAATCGAGAAGGATTACAAATAGCACTACAGAGTATTTCTGCCACTAAACCAACAATAGTTGAAACCGGTACTTCCGCATATGGAACGGATTCATCAAGACTCTTTGATTCGTATGTGCGCAGTTTTGGTGGAAAGTTCTTCTCGGTTGACATTAATAATTATCCTTCGAGAAGACTAAGATTTTCCAAGTCCAAATCTTCAAAATTCTTTGTGATGGATAGTGTGGCTTTTCTGAAACAGATTAGAGAATTAACTGGTGAAAGTAAGATTCATTTGTTTTATTTGGATAGCTTGGATGTTGATTGGAGCGACCCAATTCCGAGCGCTAGGCATGGCCAGAATGAAATGGAAGCCATCAAGTCATTCCTGATTCCAGGAACCATTCTAGTTATAGATGATACGCCAAATTCGATTAATTGGATTCCTCTGGCCGATCAGAGAGTGGCGGAAAAATTCAAGAATGAGTTCGGAGTATTACCTGGGAAGGGCGCGTTTCACAAAGTTGTACTTAGAAATCACGAGTATGACATTCTCCATCATGACTATAACTTGGTTTTAAAGTTTAAGTAGTGAAAAACCGAAGATGATCAGGGTTCAAGCCATGGGTGGATTAGGCAATCAATTGTTTATTTGGAACCTTGCGCATCATTTAGAGGATAAATACAACTCCCGGATTGTTATTCATTTTCCTGCAACTAAATCCGATAGAAAGTGTGAGATTCGAAAACTAGAAACTTACTGTCAACACAGAATCAGAATTGTAGAAAACGACTCCTTTAACCGATACCTGAGTCTACTTGATCGAATACAGTTATGGACCCCCAGGATATCTAAGTTTATTAACAATCTATTTGGTATTTACAAAACCGAATTACCCTCAGAGACTTTTGAACATCACTCAAAAAGACCTAAAGTTGTAAGGGGTTACTTTCAGTCATCTGATTTTGTCTCTAGAAATTCACACTTATATTTTCACGAGCTAAACGACCTAACAAGTAGTTTACGTGACGAATCAAAATTGAGTAAAAAACTTACAAGCGACCCCGTTATTCTCCATATTCGAAGAGGAGACTTTTTGAGTAACTGGAAAACAGTTGGATTACTAGAACTCGAGTATTTTAAATCTCACATCGGACCGAATACGACACCAGTAATCTTCACTGATGCTGATGCAAGTGACACGGAAATATCAGCTTACTTTGAAGACGCAAGTGTCTTTGGGGAGCACGTTGTTGATACCTGGACTAGTTTTGCGTTAATGTCATTTGCAAAGAAACTCGTAATGAGTAACTCAACTTTTTCTTGGTGGGCCGGTTTTCTAGCGCGGGCTCGTGGGGGGGAAGTCATAGCACCTGATCCATGGACCAAAACACCTATCTATGGAAAGAACTACCTGCATTTGGATGGATTCACTCATAAGCCAGCACTTTTTTTAGGAGATAAGAAATGAACACAATCGCTGTTTTTGTCCACCTTGGGAAGTACCCAGCAGGACACTTGTGGCTTAACTTACAGCGTCATCAAGACTTATTTCCGCATGTAAAAACCTTTTTGATTTTAGATGAGCTTCGTCATATCAAGAAGGTGCCGAATGGGGTTGAAATCTATTTCTTTAAAAGAGAAAACGACTTCCTAGATGAAAGTGTGTTTAGAGCACACGATCAAAGATTTCGCAGAGGCTTCTGGCGATTTAGTCTGGAAAGACTTTTCGCTCTATCCGAATTCCACAAAACCGTCCCACAGAATTCTATTCTGCATATTGAGTCCGATGTTTTCCTATTGCCAAATTTTCCTTGGGATTCTCTGAATAATGTCAGAGAACCTATGTGGAATAACTATAACTTTGAGCGTGATGTTTCAGCTCTGTTGTTTTATCCTAATTATCTGGCACATTTAAAAACTATAGGTCAGATTCAAGCTCTTCTCACGGAGAATTCAAGACATACAGATATGACAGTCTTGGCTGAGCTGAGAAATAGACACGTTGGAGAATTCAAGTTGTTCCCATCTTTATCAAGTGTGATACCAGAATTAAAAAATGCTTTAAACAGCACTGAAACAAAGTTTATAGAAAGAGTAAATAACTCAGAATATTTCCAAAATGGCGTATTCGATGCCGCACCTATTGGCATGTGGCTCCTTGGGCATGATCCTAGAAACAATTATGGAAAAGCATTCATTCATGATACTTCTCCGATTGTTTCGGGAGATTCATTGGTAGACCCAAGTAGTGTTTATTACGAAATGAATGATTATGGCCATCTATTTCTAGTCTCAAAGTCAAGTGGATTGAGAATCAATCTATGGTGTTTACATGTGCATTCAAAGTCACTTAAAATTTTTTCGAAGAACTGGGATCGAGAGCTCCGTAAATTCGTGAAGTTAACTGATAATCCTGTGCCAATTGCAACTTTTAGCATTTCAGCCCTTTGGAACATGCTCACCCAGAGCATTCAGGGTCGAACTTTTATAAGATTCGTCATTGGCTTACCGCTGATTCACAGAGTGCGGAGGTGGCTATCTCCTCTGAAGCACACTATACTTTCCCAAAACCGCACCTAAAATTTGGAGCAATAATGCGCATCTTGGTTACAGGTGGAGCTGGTTTTCTCGGTTCGCACATGTGTGATTCTTTGCTAGAAAACGGACATGAAGTAATTTGCCTGGATAATTTTTACACTGGTTTTAAAAAGAATGTTGAGCATTTGCGCGATAATCCACGTTTTGAATTAATTCGACACGATGTTACCGAGCCAATTCATCTAGAAGTAGACGCAATAATGAATTTAGCGTGTCCTGCCTCACCAATTCAATACCAACGCCATCCGGTTCAAACTATTAAAACAAGTATCATCGGTGCTATCAATATGCTGGAGCTTGCGGCAAAACTTCGTGTCCCAATAATGCAGGCTTCCACAAGTGAGGTTTATGGTGACCCTATTTCTTCACCTCAAAATGAGAGCTATTGGGGAAATGTAAACCCCATAGGAGTTAGAGCTTGTTATGACGAGGGCAAGCGTGCTGCGGAAACTCTATTTTTTGATTTTCACCGACAATACGGCATTCCAATAAAGGTGGCTCGCATCTTCAACACTTACGGTCCTCGCATGGACTTGCTTGATGGTCGAGTCGTAAGCAACTTTATTGTTCAAGCCCTAAATGGTGAGCCTCTCACAATCTATGGAGATGGAACTCAAACTAGATCATTTTGCTTCGTCTCAGATTTAATTGAAGGATTGCAAAAGCTATTCAAGACTGATTCTTCTGTGACTGGACCTATCAATCTAGGAAATCCTCGTGAGTTCACAATGCTGGAACTGGCATCCAAAATAATCCAATTGACGAACTCAAAATCAGAGTTGAACTTCCTGCCCTTACCTTCCGATGATCCAAAACAACGCAAACCGGATATAGCGTTAGCCAAGTGCGAACTCTCCTGGGAACCAAGAATCAATCTGGAAGACGGACTGGCTAAAACAATTGAAGACTTCTCCGCACGATTAGCCTCAATTTGAGAATTAATGACTATAGTGCTTAAGAGACTTATTCCTGTACTCGGCTTCCAAACAATTAGGCGTGCATTACGGATTTTTTCTAAATCAGACAGAAGAAAAATTAGAATAATCACCGCTGTCCAGGTTTTTCTGGGAATCCTGGACCTAGTTGGGGTTGCCATAATTGGCGTTTTGGGAGCCTTGGCAATCAATGGCATCCAATCGCGCTCGGCAGGAGACAGAGTTCAACAGATTCTGAGCTTTCTCCAAATTGACGGGCTCTCATTTCAAACTCAAGTTGCAATACTAGGTGGACTGTCGGCGGGAACCTTGGTGCTACGAACAATTCTTTCTGTCATTTTTACTAGAAGAATCTTATTCTTTCTAAGCCGAAAATCTGCGTTGATAAGTTCGAATTTAGTTTCTCGATTGTTTTCACAAAATCTTTTGGAAGTGCAAACAAAAACCTCCCAGGAAGTTTTGTATGCGATTCTAGCTGGGGTTAACACTATTTCGCTGGGGATTATTGGAACTTTAGTCACTTTAGCCACCGACCTCTCATTGTTCGCGTTAATGACGCTGGGCTTGTTTATTGTGGACCCTCTGATGGCCTTAGGAACTTTTGTTGTATTTGGTTTGGTCGCATTTATCTTGTATCAATTAATGAATAAACGGGCTCTAGAAATCGGGATTCAGGCCGCCGAACTTTCTGTAAAGTCGAATGAAATGATTCTTGAAGTTTTGAATTCGTACCGCGAGGCAATTGTTAGAGACCGAAGGTCGTTCTACGTGACTGAAATTCAACGCGATCGAATGACTATGGCTAATAATTCTGCAGAAATGGCATTTATGCCAAACATCAGTAAGTATGTTTTGGAATCCGTGGTAATTTTCGGATCACTTATAATTGCAGCAATTCAATTCTTAACTCAAGATGCTACTCGCGCAGTTGCTGTATTGGCGGTTTTTCTTGCCGCCGGGACTCGAATTGCTCCTGCGGTTTTAAGACTTCAGCAAGCAGCAATTCAAATTAAAAGCAGCTTGGGATCTGCTCGACCAACACTGGACTTAATTGAAAGTCTAGAAAATCATTCTCCTCAACCCGAGACGACAAATAAGTGCAATTTTGTTTACCCAGGATTTAATCCAGAAATCAAAATTAAAAATTTAAATTTTGCTTATCCCAATTCGTTTGAAGATACAATTTCTAACGTGTGCGTAGATATTCCTAAAGGCTCTTCAGTTGCTTTTGTAGGCCCCTCTGGTGCGGGAAAAACAACTCTTATTGATTTACTTTTAGGGCTGCTAGAACCAAAATCCGGTTCGGTTTACATATCAAACATTGCACCGATTTCAGCAATAAAGAAATGGCCGGGTGCAATTTCGTATGTCCCACAAGATGTAATGATTGTAAATGGTTCAATTCGAGATAACGTCACGCTTGGGTTTCCAAATGAAATCCACCGAGAATCCGAGATTATCCGAGCATTAAAAATTGCTCAGCTGTGGGAATTTGTGGAGAGCCTTCCCCAAGGTCTGGATACGTACGTTGGCGAACGGGGTTCAAAAATGAGTGGCGGCCAACGGCAAAGGCTCGGAATTGCTCGTGCTCTCTTCACAAATCCGAAATTACTTGTCCTAGACGAAGCCACAAGTTCTTTAGATGGCATGACAGAGCAGGGCATCTCGAAGGCAGTGGAGGCACTCAGCGGCGAAGTTACCGTAGTGATAATTGCGCATCGACTAACTACGGTGAGAAACGTAGACCAAGTCGTTTACTTAGATAAGGGAAGAATTCTCAGCACGGGGACATTCGAAGTTGTTAGAAGTCAGGTCCCAGATTTTAATGCACAAGCAAAACTAATTGAAAACTAATTATGTGAAGGGATATCGATCTTCGCGATTTCCTCAGAGAGCCTTCTGAAATTTTTAGGACGACAGAACAAGTTAACAACAAGGTAGTAGAGGTATATCAATCTGTGACGTGGTCTAATTTTGAATACCGATTCCTCAAGAAGACCATTGAGAAACTTAATCTCCCTCACGTTCGGCAACTTACTTACAACCAAGGAATCTAGTGACCCTAGAGGCAAATTCAAAGGGAAAATGTTTGAAGATGTGTGCACGGCAAACTCATCAGTGCCACGATTAGAAACAAGATTCATACTTGGAATTAAGCATAATTTTCTATTGCTCAACATGTAATTTGCGAGAGGAATGTCCCATGTATCAACTTCGAGTGCTCTAACTCTCAAGGCTCCAACTCGCCAAAAATTTATGCGCTTGCTCAAGTAATTAGATTTCAAATCCAATTTAGAGTCCAAAATTCCTGCGCGTATTTCACCCCACTTTATTCGTGTCGTTGCCCAACCCCAAATAAGTGGATAATTTGTCCAATTCAACCCGTGAACAGCGGCTAACTCCTGATGGAATTGATTTCCAGAAATCATTAGCAAGTTGTCAATCGAATCAAGTAAATTCATATTCTTGGCAACAAACTTAAAGAAATTTTCTCCAACTTCCAAATCATCTTCAAGAACAACGCCGTAATCAACGCTTGAGAAAAACCAGTCTATTGCTGTGATGATTCCTTTTGCTACACCAAGGTTTTCTGTTCGCTGCCAAATTTTAAGGTTTATTCCATGCAGCGATGAGAATTGCTCAAAAATCTTTCGAATTTCAATTTGGGTGCGCTCCACCGCAAGTGTGGTGGGTCCATCAATCGCGACATAGATTTCCGAGATTTCAGATGGGTCAAGGGACGCTAGAAGCCTTTCAATGCCTTGAGTTCGAGAGAAAGCGATGATTAGACATGGTGTTTTCAAGGGCTTCTCCTTAATATCCTGAAACATCGCTAGAATGGAACGATAACAATTAAGCAAGGATCGGTGGAAATATACCAGTGCAAGAGAATCAAGCCAATCGAAAGAAGATTCTTATCGCAGGAATTGTGAGGAATATAGAAGGCTCAATTGAAAAAGATTTTGCAACCTTAACTGAAGCACTCTCTGCACTCGGTGATTTGCAATGGTTTCTAGTTGAGTCTGATAGTAATGATGAAAGTCTTTCGACCCTAGAAGCTTTGTCAAAAACCGAAAAAAATTTCTATTACAAATCTTTAGGTAATTTGCAAAAACCAGGAATTCCTCGAACCGTAGCTATGGCACGATGTCGCAACGAGTACTTGAGAGAGGTTAGAGAGAATCCCCGATTTGAAGGGATTGATTATGTTGTTGTTTCGGACTTTAACCAACTTAACGACAGGTTGACCAAAGAAGCAATCGAAAGCTGCTTTGTGCGCTCGGACTGGGACGCATGTTTTGCAAATCAGACGGGACGCTACTATGACATCTGGGCCCTTCGTCATTCAATTTGGTCTCCAAATGACTGTTGGGAACAACTGAATTTCTACAGGAAATATACAAAGTTTCCCGAATGGGCACTGCGCAACAGCATTGGTAGTCGGATGATTCGCATACCCAAAGAAAGTGAATGGATACAGGTCGATTCAGCTTTTGGTGGTTTAGGTTTGTATAGAAGAGATGCAATCCTGCGGGGCGAATATGTCGGAAGCAGTATTGATGGAAATCCAATTTGCGAACATGTACCTTTTCATACAAGCCTTATCCAAAATGGATTTAAACTTTTCATAAACCCTGCTCTAATTAACACAAAATCGACGGATCACTCTCAAAGAATGGGTGCCCCTCAAACCATTTTTAGGATCAGCAAATATCCAATCAAATTATTGACTCAATGGATTAGTAAAGCTTTAACGCATCAATAAAGTTGCTTGAAAAGTCGGGCAAGTCTGCATTATTCGGAGAGTTCTCAGCGTTATCAATAGAGGCATTTCTGCTGTTTAAACAGAAATCGGTTGCTCGCCTTACATAAGTAACTTCGACGACATCCGGAACTGGGACACCCTGAATCAGATGCAAGCTTGACCAATTATTGACGTGGATGTTGATCAAGTCATGAGACTGATTCAATTTTTCGAGAGAATTTGAAACTAGGTGGAAAAATTGATTGTCTGCGATTTGATGCAAATTATGAAATTCGGCCACAATCTGTTTGCAACGGCCGAGATCGGAAAAAAGAATATTGCTCAAAACTTCCCATTCAGATCCCTCGATATCCATTTTGAGAATTATGTCATTCTGAAGCGGTATATCCTCTAGAATTCTTGAAATTGTAATGAAGTTAGGTTGTACCGAAGCAGCAACCCCCATCTTGCTAAACTTTAACTTGCTACTCTTTAAATTTGGTTCTTCAATGGTGTGATCAAACATCCAAACTTCTTTACACAATTCAGATATCGCTAAATCAAAGGAATAGTTATCTCCAATTCCAAGCGAAACGCAGTAATCCTCCTCACGTATGTCATTGTGAAGTAGGTATCCGCCATCACCTAGGGAACCCAATCGAATTAAATCAAGATTTTTATTCATTGCTAGAGGAAATAATTGCCGTAGTTCGTCCAACCTATTTCGCGAAAGTCCAGGTAAAGCGTTCTCGATTGCCACTGGATATAGCTTGAGAATTAGATTAGATAATCCAAAAAAACTAATGATTCTCTTTGCTACGCGCCTTTTGATGCTATGCGCCATTACTTAAACTCAACTTTGCATCGTCCATCTTCAACCTCTTAACTGACATTGATGTAGATTGTAGTCATGATTACCGCGATAGTGCCTGTAACAAAAATGGCTGGCAGACTACAAAATTTGGAAAACTGGCTAGTAGACGCCGATGATCTAGGAATGGAGGTCATACTTGTCCATGATTATCGTGATCATGAGACACAAACCCAACTGGAAGCTATCTGTGTAAATTTTCCTAATTCCAGAATATCTCTACATTCGGGCAAGTTTGGTTCCCCAGGAGCAGCCCGGAATTTTGGCTTGAAGCAATCTACTTCGAAGTATGTAGTGTTCTGGGACTCAGATGACCTACCGAAACCACAAGGTTTAGTAGGCGAGGTTGCAAGAAGGGATGGAGCCTTCGATATTCTTGTCGGGCAATACTTGATAAAGCATAAACAGGCTAAATCGTCAGATTCACGCAAATCTTCAGATTACGATTTGAATGCTATTGCGTATAGCCCTGGTTTATGGAGAATGGTTTTTCTAAAAAAACAAATAAACGACATTGAATTTGACAATATGAAAATGGGTGAAGATCAGGTCTTCTTAGGAAAGTGTCTCAAGAGAGCTCAAAAGATTTGTTTCACAGAAACGTTGTTCTATGAGTATTTTCTTGAGATCGAGGGTCAACTGACAGGATCAAGAAATAGCAGACTCGAGCTTGGTGATGCATTTGATGAAGCTATCAAATTGAGAAGAAAAACAGGTGGCAATCAGTACCAGTTTCTTTCCATAGTTTTGGCGAGAATGAGCCTCTCGCTTGTCAAGATTAATCTACATGAGACATTTCGGCCAGGAGTTATGAAGAAGTTTTTCAGAAGCGAAATATTGTTCCCACGCCATCCAGTTATACAGTTAAAAAGCATCGTTTATGTTTGCTTGAGGTTGATTGGAGCGAAATGAGCATGAAGAAATTTGTTGTTATCACAGGTGGACTGGGAAATCAGCTGTTTCAAATTGCAGGCGCACTAACTCATACATGCGAACCTGTAAATGTGATTTCATGTCTCGGGAATCCGAGAACACATCATGGAAAGTTAGAAATTTCTACACTAAATTTTGGGGGCCAGATCGTATTCAGGAACTGCCACAAGCCCCACAGAATCGCTAGGACGATGTTTGCTGTGATGCTATCCTCTGCAACTAGGCGTAAATTTCTCCAGAATAATTCAATGAGTAGAGCGGCACTCTCATTTCTAGGGTCAGTTATTTTTTCACTTCACTTGCGTTACCCAGTTTATCCTCGAGTATCAACTGGTATTGGACTCGATGAAAATTTTCACTTGAGAAAGGGAAACTTACTCATCGGATATTTCCAAACATATGAAATGGATGGTCGAGTTCGAAAAACTCTTCTTAATGCATTAGACGAAGTCGTGCCGATTAAGACTCATAACCCCGAAAAAAAACCTGATCTAATAATTCATTCCAGACTTGGTGATTACAAGAATGAAAGGGACTTCGGAATCCTTAACGCAGACTATTTTAACAAAGCTATCTCTTCACTAGAGGAAAAACAAGATATAGAAAACATTTGGCTTTTTTCGGATGAACCGAGATTGGCTTTGATGCTTATGCCAACCAGTTTGAGAGAGAGAATTGAAATTATCGGTGGAGAAGATGACCCCTCAATTAAAGTTTTGAAAACCATGATGGAAGGCAGTACCTTTATTATCTCAAATTCAACATTTAGTTGGTGGTCAGCATTCTTGACGGATTCAGAATTAGTTTTATTTCCAAACCCTTGGTTTGCAAACGGGGAAATACCAAACAGGCTTATTCCAGAATATTGGAAAAGTATTGATCGAACCTAATTCTCTAAAGGTTTTCGAATTTGCTTTGCATACTTAATTGATGGCTTTTCAACCAATTGGAACAGTGCCTCAGTGGAGCAGACAATCAGAAGTATTGCGGTGCCTAAATAGAAAAGGTTGTTATTCAAAATACTGTTAGTGATAGATATTTTTTCATACATTTCAGAGTGAAAACGAAGTATTGGACTATGAACTGCAAAAAGCGAGTAAGTTCTTTTACCTAGAAATCCAGAAATATTTTGAATTCTTCCATGGAATTTAAGTTGGTCAAAATAGATCAGCGTGAACGTGACTCCAATTACATCAACGAACCTAGGAGCGGACAACGATATGTCTATTATTGGAAACAGAATCCAGTAGCAAATAACGAATGAGCCTGAAAGGCCGATCCAAATTCTTGAATCACTGTAGCTAAGAGATCTTTTGGCTCTAATTTGGTAGAAAACGATTCCGATAAGGAAGAAAGTAAGCCCATTGATTACAGGCTGAAAGAGAATGGTATTGATAACTTCACAAGCAAGAATGCACAGCACATTCGTTTTTACTGACTTAAATCTACTTATCATTACGAGGCTTAATGAAAGAATGAACTCAACAGAAAGTGACCAGAGAGGCGAGTTTGCTCCAACTAGATAATAGTTTGCAAATAATGATTGAATTCCGGCAATACCTAACCAAATGCCTATCGTTGGATATGAGTAAAATTCTTCAGGCGCCATTACTCTTACCAAAATTAATGGGGAAATAAAGCAAATAAAGTAGACTGGCATCAGCCGTACAAATCTAGCTTTAAGCCATCTTGAATCGACTTTGGAAGTGGTCATCGCTAACACAAAACCACTGAGTGTGAAGAAGTATAAAACCGACTGGTCTCCGGTTCGAAGAATTTCTAGAAGCGAATTCTTTTGTAGATTCTCATAACGCTGATTGAACCAGAGCAGATGACCGAGCAATACGATAATGGCAGCAAGAAATCGAGATAAATCCAGGCTAGCTTGCCGGCCAACTTCTTCGTGGTTACCCATATGGCTTATCTTGTCCTATATCGGCTCTCAGGTGAAAAACGACGCGGTTTCCGTCATCTTTGATTATGATTCTTCCTTTCGATAATCAGTGCGTTGATTGAAATTTCAGACGGTTTCCATTATTGGTGTTGTTGTTGCCATCATTAGCGGAGTTGACTGATGAGCAATGCTGTATTGGAAAAACTGCTACGCAATCAGGCTGAGAATACATTCACAGACAATATTTCCAGATTGCGTTAGTTACTCTTTTGGTCTTCCTGTAAGCGGATAGATGACTAAATGAAGTGTTAAACAAAGGTAAAGGGTGGCTAAAGACTTTATTCGGTCAGATTTTTTCATGCGCGAACTCTTGAAATAAATGGCATCACCAAAAAAGCCAGGGTGAAGAGGACCGTAAAGCATTGAGAAACCTGATCTTCTTAAAATTCTATTTACCTGTGCCAAATTAGCCTTCCTATATTTTGAATCATGTGTGTCCACCTCAACTTGAATTAGAACTATTGAATTCAAAGTTTTCTCTGCCCCCATTAACACATAAGCAGCCGATCCTTCAACGTCGAGCCACAAGAGCCCGTCACCGCTCAACTCTGGGATTTCCAAATCCATAGTGGAGCACTTCATTACACTCGAAATGCCCCCTGGATAGGATTGTATGTCTTGAGAATGTTTCACCACACTTGTTCCATCTCCAAAATTGCCTGTGGGTGAACTAATGTCAATAAATCCGGGGTAGTCCATCAGAGCAATCCTCTTTAACTCAACTCGCTTCCCGTATTCGGCAAATTTTGTTTGGGCTTTATCTGCGGCAACTTCATCCGGTTCAAATGCGTATACTTTCTCGACGTTAACTAATTCCAAAAACTTTTGCGTGTCAGTGCCGTCATGACACCCAGCTTCAATAACCCAGTCATATTCCAGGTGTCTTTTTGAAGCCACCTCCAGTAGCCCAGGACTTTGGAATCTGGCGTAGAATGAATCTAGAAGTTTTCCCATGATGTTTATGTTAAGCCCAACCGAGACCGGTTGCGAAAATGTCCGATTTATCCCCTTCCCGCTACAAACTAAGATGGGATTCGTAGTAAGGGATAGAGGCAGCGACGGCTGGCTCTGTAAGTCCAAAACCGGTTAATGAAGGATCAATAAAGTGGCACTTAGCGTATGGACAGTTGCTGAATTGGGGGCTTTTTACACTGAGCACCGTTCAGAGCTACTCGCGCATGCCAATCG
>JACCDM010773091.1_pt1 | contig 20012 bp, 18 predicted proteins | sample 7445851 | NCBI WGS metagenome assembly JACCDM01 (sample SAMN15323438, study PRJNA562643) | freshwater metagenome | isolation source: river surface water | place: USA:Blue River Watershed | collected 2017-08-16
CCGTGACCTGCTCCGCGGGTAAATCCACCCGGCTTAAACGAAAACGGATTATGTGCCTGGTACGTAAATGGCCCGAAAGGCTTGTCGGCCGTGTACACCCCATCCCCATAAGATGAAAACTCTGTCCCAGGCGCACCATATTGCAGGTAATATTTCCCCTTGTATTTATTCATCCAAGCACCTTCCATAAATGGTTTTAAGAACGTGTTGTCCTGGTATTCCCCAAATCGCTCCCAGCCATGCACGTCATCGTGCAAACGAATTAACTCATGCCGCTCGCCAATGGGCTGAAGCGTTTTTCGGTCGATTTCCTGTCCGTACATGGGGTAAAAATTACTGGAGCCGTGGTATAGGTAAACCCGTTTGTCGTCATCTTCAAAAAAAGCAGGATCCCAAGCGCCGGCAGTAAAGGCATGTACGGCTTCTTTCCATGTATCAGATTGGGGTTGTTGGCTGTACCACAAGGTAAAATCTTTGGCATAGGTAGACCCGATCACCAACAAACTATCTCCGAGTACCAGTGTGGCTGGTGCACAGAGTTCATCATACACTTTGTGGTAGGGTTGTAAAAATTTACGTGAGATAAATTTCCAGTCGACTAAATCATCACTGACCCAATAGCCCCATTGATTCGTCGAGAACAAATAATATTGGTCCTTAAAATAGGCGATAACTGGGTCTGCGGTGGCGCGGTGCCGACCTTGCTCTGAAAAATTCGGGATGGGCGTAAAGCCATAATCCAAATTCATCGGGTTGCAAAAAGTCTTTTGGGCGTAGGTGGCGGAGCTAAGTGAAAGAATGAATACGAGAATGGAAACAATTTTCATCTTTAATTGTATTAATTTTGAAGTCGACAGTTTAGGATGAGCAATTTAAATAAATTCAAGGGAATATTTTGGGGCATATTGTTGCTGACCCTTTGGACAGCACATTTGGTATATTTATTATCGCAGCCGCTCGACCTCGCTAGCCCATGGACTTACGTAGGCATTCTGGTTCAAATGCATCTATACACCGGCTTATTTATTACCTCTCATGATTCCATTCATGGGGTGGTGAGCGTGGAATATCCGTATATAAATAATATGCTGGGGCGGATTTGCACACTACTTTTTGCTTTCAACAATTATACGGTCCTACGTAAAAAACACCATGAGCATCATGCCCATGTGAATACTGAAGGCGATCCGGATGTGCATCAGGGAAATTTCTTTGTGTGGTGGTTTAAGTTTATGTGGCAGTATGTGACGTGGCAACAAGTTCTTGCGATGGCTATTACATATAACATCTTAAAATTATGGATTCCGATGTGGAATTTAATTTTGTTTTGGGAGTTGCCCGCTATTTTGAGCACGTTGCAATTGTTTATTTTCGGAACGTACTTACCGCATCGTGGGGAACATACACCGGGGAATAAAACGCAATCGCGGAGTCAAGCGCGTAACCATTTGTGGGCCTTTATTTCGTGTTATTTTTTTGGCTATCATTATGAACATCATGATCAACCGTATTTGCCTTGGTGGAAATTAGCTGCGGCTAAAGATCAGGCGGAAAATTTTACCAAATAGCCGATAATTTTTCTAAATTTGCACCGCACAAATCACGACAAACACCCTTTCCCATGCAAGAAACTAAATACAAACGTATCCTCTTGAAGCTTTCGGGCGAGGCATTATCGACGAAAGATGAAGTGATTGACCCTGTTATTTTAGGTCAATATGCAGCTGAAATTAAAAAGGTACATGATTTAGGGGTTGAGGTTGCGATTGTTATCGGTGGAGGAAATATTTTCCGCGGTGCCAGTGCTGCCAAAGCGGGAATTGACCGTGTGCAGGGAGATTACATGGGGATGTTAGCGACTGTGATTAACGGCATGGCTGTTCAAGCTGCCTTAGAAAAACAAGGATTGTATACACGGATGATGACGGCGTTAAAAGTGGAAGCGGTATGCGAACCATTTATTCGTCGGCGTGCCATTCGTCACCTCGAAAAAGGACGTATTGTCATTTTTGGCGCAGGTACAGGAAACCCATATTTCACCACAGATTCAACTGCTTCGTTGCGTGCGATTGAGGTGGAGGCTGACGTGGTTCTAAAAGGAACGCGGGTAGATGGTGTCTACACGGCAGACCCAGAAAAGGACACAACGGCGACACGATTTACTCAGTTAAGCTTTTCGGAGGCGATCCAAAAAGGCTTAAAAATCATGGATACAACGGCATTTACTTTATGCCAAGAAAATAATTTACCGATCATTGTTTTTGACATGAATAAGCCTGGAAATTTGGCAGATTTAGTGTCTGGCCAAGATGTGGGAACGTTAATTAGTTAATACAGGATGGAAGAATTAGAGTTTTTTATTGAAGCGACACAAGAGACCATGGAGGGTGCGATCAAGCACCTGAATATTGAGTTATCTAAAATTAGAGCGGGTAAGGCGAGCACGTCTATGCTTGATGGATTGATGATTGACTATTACGGGATGGCTACGCCTATTTCGGGTGCGGCATCGATTACAACACCGGATGCGCGTACCATCGCCATCAAACCTTTCGAAAAAGGAATTTTTGGTGAAATTGAGAAAGCGATTCGCAACTCAAATTTAGGTTTAAATCCGATGAATGACGGAGAGTTAATTCGCCTATCGATTCCGCCGTTGACAGAGGAGCGTCGCCGCGACTTAGTGAAGCGAGTAAAGCAGGAAATTGAGGTGGCGAAAATCAACGTTCGGAATGCACGTCAAGATGGCAATAACAGCATCAAAAAATTAAAGGGCGATGGTGTATCCGAGGATGCGATCAAAGCAGGTGAAGATAAAATTCAAAAAATCACGGACGGGTTCGTCGCTCGGATCGATCAGATATTTACAGAGAAAGAAAAAGATATTATGTCGGTGTAAACCTTCTGAAAAGCCCGGTCGCCGACTGGGCTTTTTAGTTATTTTTTACCTGTGCATAGCCTACTTCTAGCATCCGGCGAATGTCCATTTTGGTAAAATGCTGCATATCCACTGTAAGCGGTTGCAAGGGGCGAATACTCACGATATTGACGCGCTGAAATCCAGCAAAATCGCCCGAAGGCTGAGGACTTCCATCCTTTGGTAAGGAATTATTAATCAGTAAGGTTTCGCGCAAATCAGCATTTAAAATTTCATTAACGGCTATGTCCATCACACGGTCTACGAGTGCGAGTAAATCCCCCGTATCAAACGTTCCCCCTTCAATGGTTTCGGGATGGCAACTGACACACACGATTTCGGTTGCGCCATCATCAAGCGCCTTGCGAATAGGCGTAACATCCCGCAAACCTCCATCCAAGAAGCTGCGCCGTGTTTCCCCATTAATTTGAACAACAGGCATTAAGATGGGAATCGCAGAAGATGCCATCAAATAGTCAAAAAATGAATCTACACTGGGATCTACGTAATGAATCCCTCCATCGATGACATTAACTGCACCTATTTTCAGCGCAACTGGACTTGCATTCAAATTGCGCATGCTCAATTCCTCCTCGAGTAAGGTGCGCAGCGGTTGGGTAGAGACGAGGCCTTTAAACTTTTTCCGCAGCGCGGACCAGCCCAATTCAAAAATAGACAATGGCTTGGATAAGCTATCCGGACTGCTAATCCGTGTCTCCCAAAAATCCCACAAATCTGATGCGGCTTGGGCAAATGAAACATGGCCCATCTCAATGGTTTGTTGGCCTATTCGATTCACTAAATATGCCGCATTTAAACTACCAGCTGAAATCCCATAAATTGCATCTGGCTGAAAACCTTGTTCCGCTAAAGCTTTGATGACACCGGCTTGAAAAGCTCCTTTCACGGACCCACCGGCGAGAACTAAAATCTTGCTCATATATTTTGCTTTATTTAACGGGGTGAAAACAATTTATTGCAAATAGTCGTTAAATTTACACAAATAATAACGCCGCCTACAAGGCCCTTCCCCGAAAATATGTCCTATTCCATCTCCTCCATTCAGGCGCCCATTGCGGAACCCATGAAGGCATTTGAAGGCAAGTTTCGGCAGTTCATGAAGACTAAGGTGATGTTGCTGGACACGATCATGAATTACATCGTGCAGCGCAAAGGCAAGCAAATGCGACCAATGTTCGTGTTTCTGATGGCTGGAACAGTAGGTACCATTAGCGAGAAAACGTATCGAGGGGCCGCATTAATCGAACTACTTCATACCGCAACGCTCGTACATGACGATGTTGTGGATGAATCAGATTACCGCCGCGGTTTTTTCTCCATCAATGCGATTTGGAAAAATAAAATTGCAGTTTTGGTGGGCGACTACCTCCTATCAAAGGGATTATTACTTTCCGTGGATCACAAAGATTTTGATTTATTGACCTCCGTCTCGACCGCTGTGCGGGAGATGGCAGAGGGTGAGTTATTGCAAATTGAGAAGGCACGTAAACTGGATATTACCGAAGACGTTTATTTTGATATCATCCGTAAAAAAACGGCGACGCTGATTTCGGCGTGTTGTGCTGTCGGGGTTCAATCGACTGAAGCCGAAGAGAAATATGTGGCTTTAGCGTCTGATTTTGGCGAGAAAGTAGGAATTGCTTTTCAAATCAAGGATGACTTGTTTGATTATGGCGATGCGGAAATCGGGAAACCTTTGGGCATTGATATCAAAGAAAAGAAGATGACCTTGCCACTAATCTATGCACTTCAGCATACAGACCGATCCACGCGCAAGGAGATGATCCATAGAATCAAAAACGATTCTGAAAATCCAACGAAAGTTCGAGAGGTAATTGCATTTGTCAAGTCTACAGGCGGCCTAGCCTATGCGACGGCTAAAATGCAAGAATTTGCTCAAGAGGCAAGGCAAATACTGGCTCAATTTCCAGCATCGGTTTACCGGGATTCACTCGGTGATTTACTATCGTATACCATCGAAAGACAGAAATAAGTAGATTACAAATAAAAAAGGAGACCACGATATGGGTCTCCTTTTTTGATTAATCTATTTAGAAATAACTTAGCGCGGGCCACCGAAGCCTCCGCCTCCGCCTCCCATACGCATGCCTGGCATACCCATCGGTGCAGGAGATGCTGGAGCGGCATCGCCACCTCCATCACTTTTTGTATCATCGTTATTCACCGACTTCTTCTTCTTCGTTGGGCCGAAGCTCATCTTTCCAATTCGGTATGTGAAATTAATTTTAAAGTTCATGTTACGTAACGTATTCTTCGACTGCTGATCAATCGTAGGCGTCTTTGTTTCGCTACGAATCACAAAACCATTCGGCGTGAAGAAATTCTCTGCACCAAAACCTAAACTTCCTTTTTTGTTTTTAAAGTCTTTTCTAAAGCCTAAGCTGTAAATTCCGAAACCTCCTTGAGATCCTTGCAATTGAATTTGATTCACACGGTAGAAAGAGAATAATTGTGCAGCCCATCCATTTCCGATGGTGTAGTTACCAAACACACGGAAGTTAGATTGTAAACCTTCATTACGAGCTGCCAACATCTTATCGGAAACATTATTTGCCAACACCATGTAGGAAAGATCTCCTCCACCACCCAACATAAACTTGTTAGATAGATTGATGTTCACATTCACGTTCATACCATATGCATCCTCATTTCCAATGTTCATTGCAGTGGTTTTCACCGTATCTCCGTAAACTTGGCGAATGTTACTAATTGCACCAGTCGTATTACGCATGAAGAACGAAGTAGAAATATAGGTCTGCTTGATAAACTTACTGTATGAAACTTCGTAGTTATTCGTAAACTCAGGCTCCAAGTTTGGATTTCCTTGCGAAATATTCAATGGATTTGTTGCATTGATATTCGGATTTAGGTTTTGAATACCTGGTCGCTGAATACGGCGGTTATAACTAAATCTCCACGTACCTGATTTAAATGTCTTTGACATGTTGAAACTTGGAACTAATACGCCATATGGAGGAATCTTGGTATTTTGACCTTCATTTTTCAAGAAGCTAGCAGTAATGTCTGTTTGCTCAAAACGGGCACCGGCCTTGATACTCCATTTGTTTTTCGTTGTTAACGTATACGAAGAATAAGCAGACCAAATACTTTGGTTGTAATCGAAAACGTTACTTGGTAGAATCAAATTATTCACAGGCGTGTAAACCCCATTTTTATCTCCCGTAAAGGAAGCATAATCCGAAGTCACATCACGTGAAATTGCCTTTGCACCAAATTCAATCATCGACATTTTGTTAATCGGCGTTTGATAGTCCATTTGAATTGTCGCCTCCTGATTGTATGAATCATTCACGTTTTTGATCGAACTCATAATTTCACTCATCGTTGAATTAGGATTCAAAATCGAGTTGTAAAAATCATTTGTCCGGTTGTTCCGACTAAACATCGTTAATACAGAAAACTCTTTTTGAGCTTTCTCAAAGGTCTTCGTATAATCAATGTTGATATCTACGTTAGCTGACTCATCCAATGCATTTGTATTACGTAAACTAAACAACTTATCGTTACGAATCTGAGATAAGCCGTCTTGCCAGTTGGTTCCATTACGTAAACCAAAACGTACACTCGAAGTCACTGAGTTATACTTGTTGATGTCCCAATCAAAACCCAATTGGTAATTTCCGAAAATACCTTCTCGACGTGTTTCTGCCGTTTGAATATTGGTATTCCGGATTCCACCTGCACCCTCAGTGATTTGTGTGCTCTCAAACTTTCCGTTCACATTGTATTCCGAACGACCAAATCCACCTAAAGAAAGACCCCAGTTTTTGTTTCTAAAGTTTCCATTCAAGGATAAATTTGATCCTCGTAGACCAGCACTTGTATCTAAATTCAAGGTTAAACCTTGTAAGGTATTCTTCTTAGTTACAATATTAATGATACCTGCAGAACCTTCCGCATCATAACGTGCTGATGGCGAAGTAATAACTTCCACCGTCTTAATCATGTCGGCAGGAATTTGTCTCAAGGCATCTGATAAACTTGATGCCATAATCGTAGAAGGCTTATTGTTGATCAACACCTTTACATTGGAAGAACCACGCAATGAGGGGTTACCATCAAGGTCCACAGATAACATCGGTACCTTCTTCAAGACATCCGTTGCATCACCACCGCGGTTTGTCACATCTTTTTCAGCATTATACACCGTGCGATCCACACGCTCCTCAATCAAAGCGCGCTGACCTTCTACGGTTACTTCTGCCAACATCTTTGTGCTTGGTTGCAAAGAAATAACACCTAAATCTTGGTCGTCATTTTTTGCTGAAATAGAAACCATTAATGTTTTGCTTTCGTAACCAATGAAAGAGACTACTAATTTGTAATCACCCACGGCTATTTTGCTGATAGTAAATTTTCCGACTTGATCAGCCACCGCGCCATCAACTGGCCGGCCAGTAGCTTTGTTGATCAAAGCAACCGAAGCAAACTCAACTGGTTTTTTATCGGTTGAATCAAGTAAATAACCCACGATTTTTGCGGAGCCTTTGGGAGCTGCCTGGGCGGTGCCCGGAATAACAACTTCTTTTTTGGCAGGAGCCATGCCGAATCCACCCGGAATTTGGGCATTCAGTGTAAATAGAGTACTTAGGAATGTAAATAGTACGATTACGTATTTCATAAATAATTTTTGTTTGGCACTAATTTTGGTTTCAATCATAAATCGGTCACAAAAATCTATATACATTTAGTATACATTTCAAATTTGCGACCAAAACAGGTAATTTGTAGGTCAATATGTACAACCCTTCATGATCTCGTTGACAACTTCACGGCTGCAGTTAATCCCACTAGACCATAGTTTATTAAAATTATGGCATGAGAAAGGGCGTGAAGTCTTGGAAAAAGAATTACACTTGAGACCAAACACATTTTTATTGGAAAAGTTTTATTTCCAAGAAATGAATGATGCAATGGTCAATTTTTGGCTACCCATGACCCATAAATTCCCGTTAGATTTTATGTGGTACACAAATTGGGAAATTATCCTAACGGATTCATCCTGCTCTATCGGGGGGATTGGCTTATCGGGATTGCCTGATAATCAAGGAACGACTGAAATTGGATATGCACTGGATCAAAAATACAGAGGAAACGGATATGCAGCCGAGGCCGTGAAGGCGCTGACTTCCTGGGCGTTTCAAGATCCAGGCTTGCGTATTGTCCGCGCAGAAACGCCTTGTGATAACCTGGCTTCACAACGGGTCTTGCAAGCTAATCACTTTATACAAACGGGTGAAAAAACAATTCAATGCCCTGATCCACTGGACGTCTTCCTATGGGAACGCCCGCGATAAATTTCATTTATCTGCTAAAAATGGTAATTTTACCGAATTGCCAATATTTTAAGGTCAAGTGACCACCATTTATATGCAGCATTTTACTTCCGTTAAAGACGCGTACAACATTGACAAATTAATCAATGAGGCATTGTTGATGAAAAAATCACCGTATGCCGACAAGCACATTGGCAAGAACAAAACCATGGGGTTGTTGTTTTTTAATTCCAGTTTGCGGACGCGCTTGTCCACGCAGAAGGCGGCGCAGAACTTAGGCATGGACGTGATGGTGATGAATGTGGGCACGGATGGATGGCAATTGGAGATGAACGAAGGAGTCATCATGAATGGTGATAAAGCGGAACATGTGAAGGAGGCAGCAGCGGTTATTGGCCAGTACTGCGACATTGTGGGCGTTCGGAGCTTTCCAGGCTTAGTGGATCGTGACTTAGATTATTCAGAATTGGTGATTAATCAATTCGTAAAATATACGGGTAAACCAATCATCAGTTTGGAATCAGCCACACGGCATCCCTTACAGTCACTTACCGACTTAATTACAATTACCGAAACGAAGCAAGTGGACCGTCCGAAAGTGGTATTAACGTGGGCGCCACATGTAAAGGCCTTACCACAATGTGTTCCTAATTCGTTCGCGGAATGGATGAATATTGCTCATGTAGATTTCACAATTGCACATCCCAAAGGCTATGAATTAGCACCTGAATTTGCTGGAAATGCGAAGATCTGTAACGATCCACAAGAGGCGTTCATAGGAGCAGATTATATTTATGCGAAGAATTGGTCATCCTATTCAGACTACGGAAAAATCTTGTCATCTGATCCTGCTTGGACGGTTACAAAAGCGAAGATGGATTTGACAAACAATGCTAAATTCATGCATTGCCTTCCGGTTAGAAGGAATGTAGTGGTAGAGGATGCGGTGATTGATTCGGAGAATTCGATTGTAATCCAACAAGCGGGAAATCGGCTTTGGGCGGCGCAAGCGGTCATTAAGGAAATTTTATTGTCCCAAATGCGGGTCGAAAGTCCGTATCTATTTTAATGAAAAAGCAAGCCTTACATATCGTCAAAATTGGCGGGAACATCATCGATGCTCCTGAGGCTTTATCTTCTTTTTTAGCCAATTTTGCCTCGATCGAAGGGCCAAAATTACTCGTGCATGGAGGTGGAAAAATCGCTACATCCATGGCAGCAGATTTGGGCATTCAAAGTCAAATGATTGACGGCAGGCGCGTCACAGATACTGAGAGCCTACGCATCGTAACCATGGTGTATGCTGGCTGGATCAACAAGTCCATCGTAGCATCTTTGCAAGCCTTGCAGTGCAATGCAATTGGATTAGCTGGTCCAGATGGAGGATTTGTCGTGTCGAAAAAAAGAAACCCATTGCCGATTGATTATGGGTTTGTAGGTGATATTGAACAGGTCAATGCCACGGGTTTAACTGGTTTAATCAGCACTGGATTAATTCCAGTTTTTGCGCCAATTACCGCGGATACCTCGGGCCAGTTACTAAATACGAACGCGGATACGATGGCACAAGCTTTGGCAATTGCCTTAAGTGAGGATTTTGAGGTGACGCTTACATACTGCTTTGAAAAACAAGGGGTTTTACTGGATCCCAACGATGATCATTCGGTCATTTCACAAATTAATCAAACGAATTTCACGCAATTAAAAGCGGATGGTATTGTGTCAGCCGGCATGATTCCTAAACTGGAAAATGCCTTAAAAGCAATAGCACAAGGTGTTCAAACGGTACGTCTTTGCCATGCAGATTTTGTTTCACAGCCCGACAAAGGCACGTTAATTCAAGCCTAGATGTATACGGAACAACAATTTCTAGATGCTCAAAACTTGCTGGCTCAGCTCGTAGCTTGTCCTTCCTTAAGTCGGGAAGAACAAGGAACAGCTGCTATCATTCAGGATTTTTTGCATGCCAGAAACATACCCTTTCAAACGGTGGGCAATAATGTGTGGGCAAAGAACAAGTTATTCGACGCGGCGAAGCCTAGCATATTGTTAAATTCCCATCACGATACCGTAAAACCCAATGCTTCTTGGACACATGATCCGTATGCGGCCACAATCCAAGATGGTAAGCTTATCGGTCTGGGTAGCAATGATGCAGGAGCGAGTTTAGTCTGCTTAATTAGTGTTTTTTGCACCTTTTTCGACCGAGAGCTCCCCTTTAACTTAGTGTTAGCTGCTACCGCTGAAGAAGAAATATCCGGTACGGGAGGAATTGAATCCGTAATGAAGTCTGCGGATTTCCCGGTGATTTCGTGGGCGATTGTGGGGGAACCGACGGATTGCCAACTAGCCATTGCGGAAAAAGGATTGATGGTGATTGACGCAGAAGTAAAAGGCCTCGCCGGTCATGCCGCGAGAAACGAGGGAGTCAATGCGATTTACTTGGCATTAGAAGATATTAGCAAAATTAAGGCATTCGAATTTCCGGAGGTTTCAGAGCTACTCGGACCTGTAAAATGCACCGTAACGGTGATTAATGCAGGAAAACAACATAACGTCGTTCCGGACGTATGTCACTATACGATAGATTGTCGGGTGAATGAATGTTATTCGCTCGAACAAGTCTTGGAAATTTTACGCGGCCTAGTTCAAGCCGAATTAACACCTCGGAGCATTCGCTTGCAATCAAGTAAAATTCCCGATGGACATCCGGTGCTCGCGGCAGCCTCTACTTTGGGCTTGACGACCTTTGGCTCTCCTACGCTTTCAGATCAAGCATTAATGCATTTTCCTTCCGTGAAAATTGGTCCAGGACATTCAGGTAGAAGCCATACGGCAGATGAATTTATTTATCTGGAGGAACTGAAGCAGGGAATCCAAACCTATCAAAATTTATTATCACAATTAATCTAATACGATCGTGGCAAAACTTTGGCAAAAAGAGAATCAAAAAACAGACGCAATCATTGAGCAATTCACGATTGGGAACGACCCTGTATACGATTTGCAGCTGGCGCGCTACGACGTCATGGGCTCCCTCGCGCACATCACGATGCTTGAACATGTGGGCCTTTTGCCTGCAGAGGAATTAGAGCCATTGTGCATTGAGTTAAAAAATATTCTAGATACCATCGAAGATGGGACGTTTGTGATCGAAGCAGGTATGGAAGATGTCCATTCCCAAATCGAATATTTACTAACAAAAAAACTAGGTGACCTAGGCAAGAAAATTCATGCGGGTCGGTCACGTAACGACCAAGTTTTAGTTGACCTAAAACTATTCATGCGGGCTGAAATCATGGAAATCGCGGATGCGGTGGAGGATTTATTTGACTTGTTAGTGACCAAAAGCGAAGCACATAAAAACGATTTATTGCCTGGCTATACGCACTTGCAAATCGCCATGCCCTCCTCATTTGGTTTGTGGTTTGGTGCGTATGCAGAATGCTTGGTGGAAGATGCTGAATTATTGCAAGCCGCGTTTCGCTTGGCAAATAAAAATCCATTAGGTTCAGGGGCAGGTTATGGCTCTTCGTTTCCACTAGACCGGAAATTAACCACCCTTTTATTGGGTTTTGAGGCGCCGCATGTAAATGTGGTCAATGCCCAAATGTCACGTGGAAAAACAGAATTATACGTATTAAACGCCATCAGCCAAATTGCAACGACGCTTAGTCGGCTTGCTATGGACGTCTGTTTATACAATTCTCAAAACTTTGGCTTCATCGAATTACCAAGTTCGTTAACGACGGGGAGTTCGATTATGCCACACAAAAAGAATCCGGATGTCGCTGAATTACTTCGTGGCAAAGCTAATAAATTAAAAGCTGCACCGAACCATTTGCAATTGCTCATGAGCAATTTACCGTCTGGGTATCATCGGGAATTCCAATTGACCAAAGAAATCTTGATGCCAGCCATCGATGAAATCAAAGATTGTCTGGAAATCACACATTACATGGTCACACACATGAAGGTAAAAGCGGATTTATTGAAAGATTCGAAATACGATTTACTTTTTTCCGTTGAAGAGGTAAATAAATTAGTCGTTGCCGGAATGCCATTCCGCGAGGCCTATGTGGAAGTGGGTAAAATGATCGAAGCCGGTAAATTCAATAGCAGCAGCCGCGAACTCAATCATACCCATTTAGGCAGTATTGGAAATTTAGGTTTAACTGAAATTCAAGCCCAAAAAGATTTGGTTTGGAGTCGCTTTGGCTTCGAAAAAGTTGAAGATGCGATTGACGATTTATTGAGCTAATTGCTGCGCCAATAATTTCTGCATATACTTTCCAAGAATATCGAATTCCAAATTCACGCGATCACCTATTTTCAATTGGTGAAAAATCGTGTGTTCATAGGTATATGGAATTATTGCCACGGAGAACGTATCTACGCCAGATTCAACTACCGTCAATGAGGTACCATTGACGCAAATCGAGCCTTTTTCAACCGTTACATGGCCTGCGGGATATTGAAAATGGTATTCCCATGAGCCATCATGTGTTTGTATGGAGGTACAAATTCCGGTCAAATCCACGTGTCCTTGCACGATATGACCATCGAATCGGCCGTTTGCTGGCATGCAGCGTTCTAGATTTACCTTTTGGCCTACTGCCAAATCACCCAAATTTGTTTTTTGAAGTGTTTCTTGAATCGCAGTTACGCGGTATTGCGGGGATTTGATTTCGACCACAGTGAGGCAAATACCGTTGTGAGCCACCGACTGGTCTACTTTCAGTTCGTCTGTGAATGGGGCTGAAAACCAAAAATCAACATTCGTTCCATGCGCTTGCTTGCTTTCCAAAACGCCCATTGATTCCACAATACCTGTAAACATGTGATTAATTTTATATTTTTACGAACCCAAATTTACACGCATTCCTATGAAATTCAATCGCTGGTTCTTGATTCTCCTACCAATTCTGGCCATCATCACCTATGTGAGCCTTCCGGAACAAAGCACTGCACCTTCACAATCAACGACCGACTCCCTCGCTATCATTGCATCGCGAAAAGAAAAAGACGAAAATTTAAAAACGGCTGAGGACTCTCCTATCCCAAATAAAGAAACATTCAAAGGCTTAAGCTATTATCCATTTAACCCATCTTGGTCCATTTTGTTTGACGTATCACGCACTACGCGGGTAGAAAAAGTTGCTTTGAAGATGACAGATGGGAGCTTAGATTCATTGATTTCGTTTGGGAAAATTTCAGCAACAATTGAAGGGAAATTGGTTTCGTTGGTGGTGTACCAACACGACTCTGGGGATTTTTTCATTCCATTTAAAGACAAAACCGCCCCCACAGAAACCTATGGAGGCGGTCGTTATTTAGAGATACCCCTATCAAATTTGAAAGAAAACCAACTGCGTGTTGATTTCAATCAAGCATTTTTTCCTTTTTGCGCTTACAATAGCACCTTTGCATGTCCGATTCCTCCCAAAGAGAATATGCTTGATATTCGCGTGGAAGCGGGTGAACGCAATCCTTAATTTGCTCTTCTAACAAACGAAGCGCCAGATACATCCTGACTAACGGCCGGATTGCCACGGTAAGTAATTTTTGAGGCGCCAGATGCTTCTACCCGTAAAGATTTTTGAACATTCAATTCGACATGGCTGGCACCACTCGCATCCACATCCACATCGCGAGCAACCATTTCATTTAAATCAATGTGACTTGCGCCCGAAAGATCGATAGTTAATTTCAGGACTTGTCCATGCATGTCAACCTTCGAGGCACCAGAAAGATCTAGTAAAAGCTTATCGGCAACCAACTTCGTCGAACTCAATTTTGCCGCCCCACTAACGTGTAAGCTCATTTCCTCCTCATCGACAAAGCCCTCCAACGTTACTTTTGATGCACCCCCAAATTCCGCATCGCGCAAACGTGGCATGGTTATATTGAGGATAATTTTTTTAGTGCCACTTTTCCAATTTCGCCAGTTGGTCCAATACGACTCTTCCAGCGAAACATCGAGCGTGGAACCATTTAGGTCAACTTCAATTCGCTCCAAATCATCGGCATTCCCGGTAGCTGAAAGTGCATAGGTGCTTCCTTTAAAAATATGTACTTCAAAGGCATGGCCAATTTCGAGTGAACTAAAATTGCCAACTTTAAATTTTTTAGTGGTTAGGTCGGCAGAGGCCATCATCTGAATGGAGACTCCGAGTGCCGCAATAAGAAAGTAGATCGATTTTTTCATATGATTATTTATAACGGTTGGCAAGATGTTTCTTCCCTACTAAAGGTTGCATCCTACTTTAAAATTGCCCAAATTTCTTTTTTACCGAGCGCCTGTGTATTGGTCACATTCGCCGACGCATATTTTTTCCCGCGTAAAGATTCAGTCACATTTAAATCCATGCTCGCTTTTTTATCAATCCAAACCGTCGCATTCTTTACCTGTAATTCTTTAGCATCCAGCTCTGATTGATCATACGTGGACGCAGCGAGTGCATCTGTACGACCTACTATTTTTAAGCTATGGAAATCACGCAAGACCACTTCCATTTTTGCCGCGTCGAAACCCGAAATCTCGGTACGACCGTTTCCCCCCAATTCTACTTTACGCACATCTGGAGTTTCGATGGTAACCGTTACGTTACTAGGCAAAGACTTGAACCGCAACAAACCGCCGTCGACCGTGGCAAGTTGGCCCCAATTCTCCACAGGTTCCGAAGATTGCATGGAAATTTTGTATTCAGATGCATGCTTAATTTGAATGGATGCCGCATCTGTTTGGTTTATTTCTACTTGTGTGAATGGGTCCATTGTCTTCGAAATAGAGAAATTAGAGGTATTCTCATTATCTTCTTTCGAATCATTAAATTCAGATGAATCACTCGATTGATTTGGCTCACGATTTAGGCAAACCAGACCTTTATCTCGGGAGAAGGTCCATTGCGAGCCAACGAATAAATCAGCACCATCCTCATTAAAATAGCCTATATCCAACATGTTTTCCATGAAGTGTCCAAATTCCCGTGTCATCCCAAAAGTCACACCGTATGGAATCAAGACCTTCACGCGCATGCGCTGATTGCGGAATTTTAAATTTTTCAGTCCAAAATGACTATCCAGTACGACCTTTTTTCCTTTAATGGCATAGGCATATTGAATTGCGCGCGCATTGGTTTCTGCTTCTGCCCGCGTGCGTCCGTTGGATTTTGCAAATTGAATAATTTGAATGGTTTTCCCGTCATACCCTTCCAGCGTAACTTGTGCACGTGAAAATCCACCGCGGTTAAAATCATGTTCTTCATCTTCATCCAACAACTCATCCGTGATGATGTTATTCCCAAGAAGCTTTTCCCACAAGGTCTCATTCGATTCCCGATTTACATCGAACACGTAGGCTGAATCTGCTGTAATTTCCCTCATCTGATTCAGCGTTGCAGTCCGCTGGAAGTTGCGACCAACTAAACTAAACGCTGCGAATAAGCCAATCCAGCCAATAATAGCTATGGTCGTAGAAGTATAAGAATAAATTTTATTGGTCAATTTCCGATTCATCAATAAGGACAATCCGCCAATACCAATTCCTATGATCATAGGAACCACTGCCGCATATACCGCCCAAATGGCCCAGGCTGGTAAGTCTTGCGCTAATAAAAAAACAGGAATTCCGGTTTCTCCGAAATTAAGACCAACTAAACCATGATCCATACCTGAAATTCCAGATGTCGTGGTTACGAACAATGCCACAGCAAAGGCGATCGAAATGATGAGTAATAAAATTCCTATTAAATATTGCACAAACCACTTAATTCCCATCAATACAGGCTTGAACGCCGTGAAAATAGTGGCCAACGTACGGAATGGGAAAAGTAGAACACGCGTCAAAGGCTTTTCTTCTCCCGAATCAGGTTGGATGGTTTCTTTGATATTTTTTTCAATGTTCTCCAGGGTAATGGGTTCCCCCGACATCGCCATTTTATCGGTCACTGATTTTGCCTTTGGCGTAATAGCCATTATGATGATGTAAGCAACAGCTCCCGAGCCAAAAAAGAATAGCGAAAGTACAGCCAACACACGCAATAAACCGACATCCCAACCGGTATATGCGGAGATTCCGGCCATTACGCCACCAACTACCTCGTTCTCGGGATCGCGGTAAAATTTGCGGTATGATTTGTTGGCTTCAGCGGTATATTCACCAGGAATGGCGATCCAACAAGCAATATACCCCCAGAAAACTAGATTTGCCGCATGTAATAATGGAAATAGACCGAAGAGGCCAACGATCAAAATCAATCGAACCCAGATGGGATCAATTTCAAAATAATTTGCAATTCCGGATGCGACCCCGCCAATTTGGGTATTGGTTAAATCGCGACGGAAAACTTTTTTCGTTCCCGTATCTGTTGAACTTGTATGCGCTTTCTCTTGCGTTCCTTCTTCCGATTCGATTTCCTTAAAATCTGCGACCGTTCCCAACGAGGCAATTAACGCATCTACGTGTGCTTGGGTAATGGCTTCCGTTTTTTCTGTTTCCCGGATGCTCCAGAATTTCTCTGCGATACGCGCTTCGATATCGTCTACGATATCTTTGGCCCCTTCGAAATTTTTGAAATAGGCATGGATGGATTTTAAATAAGCATCCAAAGTCGCAAAAGCATCTTCCTCGATGTGAAATACAATGCCGGCTATATTAATTGATAACGTCTTTTTCATGTCTGAAAAGTTTAAACTTGAGGAGTTTGTGGGTGAATAATTTGGGAAACGGAGGCATGCAAATCATCCCATGTCCCATGAAGCTCTGCTAAAAAGGATACTCCCTTTTCAGTCAAAACGTAATACTTACGTGGCGGACCTGAAACAGATTCCACCCATTTGTAGTCGAGAAATCCCGCATTTTTTAGTCGGGTGAGCAAAGGATATAAAGTCCCCTCCACGACCATGATCTGAGCAGATGTTAATTCGGTTAGCATGGTAGATGCATAAACCTCGCCCCTCGAAATAATTTGCAGAATACAGAATTCTAAGATTCCTTTCCGCATCTGCACCTTGGTATTTTCAATATCCATCGGTTGTTTATGTTTTTTTGATAGGACAAATGTATAAAAGGTACTATGTATTACAAAGTACCTTAGAAAAAATATTTTTGATTTGTGGATAAACGGTGAGTAATTTGTGACGAATGGCTTAATCTGCCCTACTCGAAACCAAACGCATGTTTAAAGAAGTCTCCTTACCACTCGCATTTTACAATCGGGATACCTGGTTGAAAGTGGCGTTTTTTGGGGTTTGCGTATTCATGGCAGGCTTCTCCCTTTATTTTACCGATGGCCTCGTTAGTAAATTGGAAGAACGCGAAAAGCAGCAAATCGAATTATATGCGGAAACTATCCGCTATGTGATGACCAGTGATGAGAATGCGGATATCAATTTTTTCTTTGAGCGCATTAAGAAAATCAACGAAAATAATACGATACCTGTCATTTGGAAAGATGGAAGTGGGCACTTGAATTCCATCAATATTGCCATGGCTGAGACGCTAACGACGGAAGAAAAGCAAACACTCTTGCAATCTAAACTCCAAGAAATCATTGCAGAAAACAATAAACCCATCGAAATGGACATGGGTTTCCAAAAGGAATACATCTATTATGGCAATTCTAAATTGCTGAAGTTGTTGCGCTACTACCCGCTATCCCAACTATTAGTTGTCCTAATTATAGGCTTTTTGGGCTATATCTTCTTCTCTTATTCACGTCGTGCAGAACAGAATCGCGTTTGGGTAGGACTTGCCAAAGAGACCGCACATCAGCTAGGTACGCCACTTTCTTCCTTAACGGCTTGGGTGGAAATATTGCGGAATGAGCCCACGATTAATCCTGAAATTGTCATTGAATTATCAAAAGATATTCAACGATTAGAAACGATTACAACCCGTTTTTCGAACATCGGTTCCATGCCTATTTTGAAGGAAGAAGATCTAGAGGAATTAATTACGAGCTTTATTAATTACCTGAAAATCAGAATTTCAACCAAGGTACATATCGAAATTAAGTCGGCATTAATCTCTAATCAAGTGGCCAATGTCAACAAATACCTATTCGAGTGGGTGATTGAGAACATATGCAAAAATGCGGTGGACGCCATGGGAGGAACGGGTGACATGGTCATTTATTTGCACGAGGGAAAGAATAATCAGATTCTTATCGACATTAGTGATACCGGAAAAGGGATTCCGACTGCCAACTTGTCGAAGGTATTCTCCCCTGGATTTAGTACCAAAAAACGTGGTTGGGGATTGGGATTAACACTAGCTAAACGGATTATTGAAAATTACCATGAAGGTAAATTAAGTATCAAATCATCTGAGCTAAACAAAGGGACAACCTTCCGAATTGCATTACCTAAACCAGCGGTTTCATGAGTTCGTCCAACGTAGTTTTTGGTTCTGCCCTACTCGTTATCGCCATTGGATATCTGTTAAAAAGCGCTGGATTGATTCAGGCACATGATGCTAAATCGGTCTCTAAATTCCTGATGCATACCACTTTTCCGGCATTAGTATTCGCGACAATGACACATATTCAGTTGTCGGCAGACCTGATGTGGCTTCCGCTCATTGCCATGGTTTTCGGGATGGTATCGTCTTACATCGGGTTTTTGATGTTTAAAAAAGAACCGAGTGAATACCGCGGCATTTTAACCATGGGATCGGCCGGTTGGAATCTCGGATTATTCGCCTACCCGCTCATTGAGGGCATATGGGGTTGGCAAGGCTTGACCTATGCGATTATGTTCGATTTAGGTAATTCAGTCATCAATTTCATGGTAAATTATGGCATGGGAACTTATTTGTCGGGCCAAAAACAGGAAGGGAATACATTGGTACATGTGACTAAACGAATCTTTTCGCTACCTCCATTTTTGGCCATGTTAATTGGCTTAGCGCTAAACATAGGGAATGTGGAAGTACATGCCTTAGCGATGGACATTATTGATACCATTGCCAAAGGCAATAAACCGATGGTATTATTGCTCATGGGAATCTATTTTAGCGTTCGCCTTCCTAAGCGAACCTATGCCAAAGTTTTTCAAGTACTGAGCTTTCGATATGTTTTTGGCTTGAGCGTAGGTCTACTGCTGTATTATACGACTCCATTTGCCTTCGAATACCGCAACATGATACTAATCTGCTTGGTACTACCTGCAGGTATGACACTAATTACGTATGCCGATGAACTGAATTTCGATACGGGAATCGCAGCTGCATTAGTGAATTTCTCTATGCTGATCAGCTTTGCACTCATGTGGATGCTCGTTGGCATTTTCCAAATGACCACCCATTAAACCAAATAAAATTGGTATTTTTGCCTGAACAATTACGGTCTAAATCGGTTAGTAATTGGTAAATCAACATATTTTATGGTCGTTCCGTATAAAAACCAGAGCAAGGGCAAAAAAGAGCAAGTTGCCGACATGTTCAATTCCATTTCACCGAAATACGATTTCTTAAATCACTTATTGAGTGGCGGGATTGATATACTCTGGCGCAAGAAGGCCATCAAATTACTGCAAAATAAAGGGATAAAAAGTGTGCTAGATATTGCTACGGGTACGGGGGATTTTGCGATCGAGGCACTAAAGATAAATCCTGATAAGATTGTGGGCGTTGATATCTCCGCTGGTATGCTAGCTTTTGGAAAAGAGAAAATCAAAAAACTAGGTTTGGAAGATAAGATAACCCTACAGATGGGTGATTCAGAAAAACTTCCTTTTTCCGACAATAGTTTTGA
>JACCDM011428946.1_pt1 | contig 20000 bp, 10 predicted proteins | sample 7445851 | NCBI WGS metagenome assembly JACCDM01 (sample SAMN15323438, study PRJNA562643) | freshwater metagenome | isolation source: river surface water | place: USA:Blue River Watershed | collected 2017-08-16
CACGCCCAAGCCATGCAGGCCGTGGCCGATTTGCTGGGCCGGGCGCGCCAGCCGCCACAACAACACGCTGCTGCTCCATGTCAGCGCCAACAGCCACAGGCTTTTGACCTGGAAAGAGGTCGATGCCAACTGCTGCGGCCATTCAGCGTGCAAGCCCCAGCCCCACACCACCATCGCCAAGGTCAGCGCCAAAGTGACTGTCACTGCCAAAGGCAGCTGCCAAGCCGGTGGTTTGGACGGCAGGGGGTCGTTGACCAATAAATGAACAAGCTCTTGGGTTTTCATGCCAGTCTCCAACGTTCTTTCAGGGTTTTCAGGCCTCGGTGCACATTGACCTTCACAGCGGCCTCGCTTTGCCCCGTGGCCGCGGCGGTTTGTGCAACGCTCAGTCCATGCAGCCGGGTGTGCTCGATGGCCAGGCGTTGTTTCTCGGGCAACTCGGCCAGCATCAGCGACAGATCGTGGCGCGAGTCGCTGTCGGCGCTCTGGCTTTCGGTGTACAGCACATCGGCCCAGTCGTCGATGTTGTCCATGTCTGGTGCCCGACGACCCTGCGCCCGCAAATGGTCGATCCATTTGTAGCGGGCAATCGCGTAGACCCAAGCCGTCAGGGGTTGCTGGGTGTCGTAGGTGTGGCGTTTCAGGTGGATGGCCATGAGGGTTTCTTGCACCAAGTCTTCGATGTCGTTGGGGTGTGTTTGCATGCGCCTGCGCATGAACCGGCGCAACAACAGGCTCAATCGGGTGAGCAACGCCCGATAAACCACAGCGTCCCCGTCAGCGGCCCGAAGCCATTGACCGTGGAGCTCTGTTTCTAGCAAGTCCAGACTGTTGCGCATGGTGGTTATTCGGTGACCAGGGCCGACAAGTTACAAAAAACACCTTATGTGTCTTTTGTGTTATTGATATTGACAATATTACGACTCAAAAGCATCTATTTGACGATTTGCATAATGCTTTATTTGTAAATGAGTCATGTATACTGAATCGGCAAAGGCATGGAAACAACGCATCAAACGTGGGCCATGACGCGCATTTTTGTCCTGTGCGCAGGTGACTCAACAACAACTCTTCGCATTTATGAAACAACACATTCTTGGGCTGGTGCGGTGGCTGACAGTGTGCTGTTGGATCTGCCTGACGGCGGCCCATGCCCAGACGCCCTGGCCACCGGTGCAGGCTGAGAATTACCCGACGGTCGATGGCATGCGCTTGGTTCGCCACGAGCAATCTATCTTGCTGGGCGAAGGCCCCTATCAAACCGGTTTGTTTTTCTCGGTCTTGCCCAATGCTTTTTCAGCGCAGGTGCAAAACCTGTTGTTTGAAGATGCGGTTCGCAAATCCTGGGTTTTGCAATCGGTGATGCGTCAAGGCACACGCTACGTGCTGGCTTTCACCAAAGGGCCTCGCTTGTTGGACATCCGACTGACCAACATGCCAGACGGCGTGGAAGCGGTGTATTCCATCGTCTTGAATCAGCAAGGCCCAGCGACCCCCTTGCCGCCAACCCCCGTCAAAACCAGTCCGCAGGATGCGACCGCACCTACCTCAGATGCCAGCGCACCTCGCCCCTAACCACCCCTCCAACATGCAAAGCGAGTTCATGTTCATGCTCAAGCAGATGTCTTTTCGTGCCGGGTGTGTGGCCTGCGTGGTCTTGTTGCTCGCCGGTTGCAACGTGTCACCACTCAATGTGTATGCGGACAACACCCAAGACATTCCACCACCGCCCCTCATGACCCGGCAACCGCGTCTGTTGACCGTGCCCGATGATTTGCGCCTGCCGCGCGCGACGGCCAAAGAGGCCACGCCAACGCCAACACCATCAACAGCCACAGCCCCCGTCGCTGCTGCGGCACCAAGCCCCGCCGCGGCCCCTACTGCTGCTGTCGCCCCTGCTGCTGCGCCAAGTCCACCTGTCGCGCCAGCCCCGGCGGCTGCACCACCGGCCCCCGTTGCCACCACCGCGCCCATCGCACCGCCGGTTGTGGCGGTCCATGCCGCTGCACCAGTGACCTTGTTTGCCCCCTACATGCCCTCGACGGTGGAGACAGCACCGCCCAAAAAATGGGAAACACTGCCTTCACACGACTTGCCTTGGGTGACCGGCGCCTTGCCGACGCGCACCAATGAAGAAACCACCATGGGTGTCGGTCAGCGTTTGTTCGGTCGTTTGTACGCCCAAGTGGCGTTTGGCAGCGCACCGGTGCGTTTGGCCTTCCCCAAGTCCGACAACCCTGCCGCTGCCCAGGTGCAATGTGAGACGGTCACCTGCCTGGACGCCGCGCGCGACATGTTGCTCAAAGATGCACAAGACAAAGGCTGGCGTGTCTTGCTCAACCGCCGCGTCAGCTTGCACCAGTCCTTCCAGTTTCAACGTGACGACCGCGTGGTGTGGGTGGAAGTCAATGTCACTGGCAAAAACACATTGGAAATGGAATACAACTTGATGCCTCGGCAGCAATGAAGCGACACTGTTTATTCAAAGCCAAGGGGTTGAAACCCGCCATTCTCATCAACCCGCCTCTAGTGACAGCCACCAAAGCGCAGGCGTCGCTGCCCACTCCAGGCCCATACACCGCCATTTTTTGTTGGTTGTTCGCAGGCCCCTTGTGGCTGTGGCCGCCCGGGGCGCATTCACAAGCACCCTTGGCATCGACAGCACAACCGTCAATCCTGGCTTCGCCTGCGACGCCAACCCCCATCCCTGTCAACACGGTCCGACCACCGGCACAAGCCGCATGGCTGCGCGACTTGGTGCAGCAGGTGTTGTTGCGCCAGCCCGAATTGGGGCAGGTCAGCGCCGAGCATGCGCAGGTCTTGGCCCGCTTGCGCGAGGCGCAAGGGGCGGCGTTGCCGCAATGGAGCTTGACCGCGTCCTTGGGCCATGAAAACCAAAGTCTGGCGGGCCGCAGCAACGACTATCCCGAGCAGTGGAATGTGCTGTCGCGGGTGGCGCAACCCTTGTTTGATCCGTCGGTCAGCGCCCGCACACGCCAAGCCAGGGCCCAGATGTGGGGCGCCGATTGGTCGGTGGTGCAGGTGCGCGAACAAGTCATGCTGCGCACCGTCGAGTTGTTTGCCGAATTGGTGCGCCAGTCGCGCTTGGTGGAATTGGCACGCACCAATTTGCGTTTGCACCGCCAGTACGTGTCGCAAATGAAAGACATCGCGCGCTTGGACCTGGGCCGCGCCTCCGATTTGCCCGTGGCGCAGTCGCGCGTGGCCTTGGCCGAGTCGGTGCTCACCAGCCGGCTGCAGCGCTTGGAAGCCGCACGGGTGCAGTGGCGTGCCCATACCGGCATGCCTTCCCCCGAAGAGTCACCTGCGGTGGCACCAGAAGAAGTCATGCGCGACTTGCCCGACACCGATGTGTCGCCCACTTTGGAAAGCGCGGTGCAAGAAGCCTTGACCGTGCATCCGCTGTTGCAAAAAGCCTTGGCTGAAGTGGTGGTGGCCAACGAGGGCATCGGCATGGCCGGGGCCTTGTCCAAACCCAAGTTGCAGGCCGAAGTGACCAACCGCAATGCCAACAACTACGGCGGCGTGTTCAATGGGCAGCGCACCTGGTATGCCGGGGTGAATGTGCAATGGAGTTTCTCGGCCAGCAATCCCCACGCCGAGCGCGCGGCCATCGAGGCGGTGCGAGCCGCGCAAGAAACCGTGGATCGACAAGCGCTGGCGGTGCGTGCCATGGTGGAGTCACAGTGGTATGAAATGAAGGCGGCGCACGCCTCTTTGAAAAGTTTTGACGCCTATGCCGAGCAGGCGGAATTGGTGGCCAGCGCGTATGCCGAGCAATTCAAAATCGGGCGGCGTTCTTTGCTCGACGTGTTGAACGCAGAAAACGAGTTGTTCACAGCGCGTTCCAACGTCACCACCACACAAATGGACTTGCAACTCGCGCGCTGGCGTTTGACCGCCCTGCGCGGTTTGCTGGTGGACGAGTTGGGGCTGTGAGCAAGATGCCATGGCAAGCCCTGCAAGCGCTGGCTTTGGCGCATGGCCGACGGCTGTCTTGGCGCGATTTGCGCGCCTGGGCACACACCGTGCCCAACGCGGCACTGCCCGAGGCGGCGGTGCTGGCCATGCAGGCACACGGCTTGGCCGCCAGCACTCTCCACCTGGATTGGCATGCCGACACAGGCCGCGTGCTGCCTACGCCTTTGGCCGCCCGCATGCGCAGTGGCGACTGGCTGGCCTTGTTGGCGAACCGACCCGACGCACAAGGGGACCAAGAGGTGCAGGTGCAGCAGTGGCACGACGCGCCAGAAGAGGGTCTCGGTGAACCACCGCCCACCTCCCAGTGGTGGTCCATGGCCACCTTGGCCCAGCGCTGCGACGGTTTGTGCATCCAAGTCCCTGTCCAGGGGGACGCCATGAACACCGCCACATCAGTGCAGGTGCCGACGCACGAGCAAGATGTGTTGAGCGAGCCGTCAACCGACAGCGCCAGCGCGAGCAACTGGTTTTGGCAGGCTTTTCGGCCCTTGCGCGGGCACTACGGCGACTGTGTGCTGGCGGCCGTGCTGATCAACCTGCTCGCCTTGGTCAGCTCCATGTTCAGCATGAACGTGTACGACCGCATCATCCCCACCGCCGCCATGCACTCTTTGTGGACCTTGGGTGTGGGTGTGTTGTTGGCAGCGGTGGTTGAGTTGGGTTTGCGCAGCCTGCGTGCTGGCGTGCTCGATGACGCAGGCAAGCGGGCCGATTTGGTCTTGTCCTCCACGGTGTTTCGCCAGTTGCTCAATTTGCGTCCTGTCGATCGACCCGCTTCCAGCGGCCAATGGGTCAGTCAGTTGCGCGACTTTGATGCGGTGCGCGACTTTGTCAGTTCCACCACCTTGGTCACCCTCACCGATTTGCCGTTTGCGGTCTTGTTTTTGGCGGTCATGTTTTGGATCGGTGGGCCGCTGGCCTGGATCACCTTGGCGGCGGGTGTGCTCACGGTGTTGGTGGGGGTGTTCATGCAGTGGCCGATTCGCCGCTCGGTCGAACGCTACCAACACGAGAACACGCAAAAACACGCCTTCATGATCGAAACCCTGGAGCGCTTGGAAACCATCGATGCGCTGGGTGCTGGCGCCGCCATCCAAGGCCGTTGGGAGCGCTTGTGTGCCGCCGCCTCGCGCAGCGCCATGGTGTCGCGCATGGCGTCGGCGCTGACCAGCAACAGCGCCCAATTCATCGGGCAACTGGCCAATGTGGCGTTGATTGTGGCGGGGGTGTATTTGATCTTGGCCGGGCAGTTGACCGTGGGCGCCCTGATCGGCACCAGCATCCTGGCATCGCGCGTGTTGTCGCCTTTGGCCCAAGTGGCGGGCTTGTTGGCACGTTGGCAAAACACGCGCATGTCGTTTGGCCAAATGCACCGCTTGATGCAGTTGCCGTTGCGCCAAGACCCGTTGCGCACCTTTGTCGCTTGGCCTTTTGCGCACAACCCCATGGCCCCAAAGGGTGAGGTCGCCCCGGGTGCGGTCGATCTGAGCGTGCAGCAATTGCGTTTTCGCTACCCCCGCACCCAGGTCGATGTGTTGCAGATCGACGCGCTGACCTTGCACGCCGGGGAATGTGTGGCGGTGACCGGCGCGGTGGGTTCGGGCAAATCAACGCTGTTGCGGGTGTTGGCGGGATTGCAGTGGCCCACCGAAGGGCAGGTGTTGGCCGCGGGTGTGGCCGCGTCCCAAATTTCACCCGCGGAGTGGCGCGCGCATGTGGCCTGGGTCGGTCAAGACGCGGTGCTGTTTCGCGGCAGTTTGCGCGACAACCTGTTGCTCGGTGGCGAACAGGTCAGTGACGCGCGTTTGTTGCATGTGTTGCGCTTGTGTGGCTTGGACCGATTGGCGGCGGCGCATCCGCAAGGCTTGGACATGCCGCTGGGCGAAGGCGGGCAGGCGCTCTCGGGTGGGCAACGCCAATGGGTGGCGTTGGCGCGCGCCCTGTTGGCACAGGCCCCCGTGGTGTTGTTGGACGAACCCACCAGCGCCATGGACATGGGTTTTGAAAAAACCTTGCTCGAGCGCTTGCGCGCCGAGTTGCAGGGCCGCACCGTGGTCATTTGCACCCACCGTCCCGGCCCCTTGGCTTTGGCACAGCGCCTGTTGGTGCTCGATGCCGGACGGGTGGTGGCCGATGGTCCGACCGAGCAAGTGTTGCAAGCCTTGGCCCAGGGCCAGGTGCAAAGGGCGGCCGCCATGCCGGTGGCGCAGGCGGCGTGATGAAACCTGACATGCGAGACCCCTATCCTTTGCAAGCCCCGCCGCCCTTGCCGCGCGGCCATGGTGTTTGGGCGCTGCTGGAGCGCTTGTTCAATGCCATGCTGGGTGCCGCACCGCTGCCCCTGCCGCCCGCGACACCAGAGACACCTGGCCCGCCCCCCGATGCGGCGCTGCAAGCCAAGTTGCAAGCCTTGCGCCAAGCCAATGCCCGCCAAGCGCAGCGCGACCAAATCAACGACATCTACATCGCGCGTTTGCAACCGCAACCGCGCTGGTGGCGCTTTGGGCTGTGGGCCGTGGCGCTCACCTTGTTGGTGCTCATCGCATGGGCGGCGCTGACCACCTTGGACGAGGTGACCACCGGTGTGGGCAAGGTGGTGCCCACCAGCCGCGAGCAATTGGTGCAAGCGGTGGACGCGGGCGTGGTGTCCGAGGTGCTGGTCAAAGAAGGCGAGTTGGTGCAAGCCAACCAAGCCTTGGTGCGGATTGACGATGTGCGCGCCGGGGCCAATGTGCAAGAAAGCCAGGCGCGCATCAACGGCTTGCAAGCCGCGGCGGTGCGTTTGCGCGCCGAGTCACGCGGCAGCGCCTTGGTGTTTGCCCCCGCCTTGCGACAACGCAACCCCGAGTTGGTGCGCACCGAAGAGCAAACCTATGCCGCACGGCGTCATTCGCTGGACGCGGGGTTGGCGGCTTTGCAGCAAAGCCTCAAAGGTTTTCAAGACGAGTTGGCGATCACCGAGCCGATGGCGGCCAAAGGGCTGGTCTCGGACCTGGACGTGTTGCGCATTCGTCGCAGCATCACTGAAACGCAGGGGCGCATGGCGGAGTTGCAGAGCAAGTACCGCGCCGATGCCGCCGCTGAATTGGCCCGCATCGAGGGTGAGTTGGGCTCACAAAGCGCCACCTTGGCCGGGCGCAGCGACGCGGTACGCCGCACCGTGTTGCGCGCGCCCAAGCGCGGCGTGGTGAAAAACATCCGTGTCACCACGCAAGGCGGCGTGGTGCAAGCCGGGCAAGAAATCATGGAGATCGTGCCGATCGACGACACGCTGTTGATCGAGACCCGCATCCGCCCCACTGACATTGCCTTTTTGCGCCCTGGCTTGCCCGTCACCGTGAAAATCACCGCTTACGACTCGGGCATCTACGGTTGGCTCGACGGCGAATTGGTCAGCATCAGCGCCGACACCTTGCGCGACGAGGTGCGCCGTGAAGAAACCTATTACAAGGTGATGGTGCGCACGTCCCGTGCGGCGCTGACCACCCGCGAGGGCCGCGAGCTGCCCATCATCGCGGGCATGCAAGCCTTTGTGGACATCAAGACCGGGCAAAAAACCGTGTTGTCCTACTTGTTCAAGCCCATCTTGCGCGCCCGCGAAGCGCTGCGCGAGCGTTGACCCCATGAACACACCGCGCCACGCCACCCCCGCCTTGAACCCCGGACGCGCCGCGCGCAGTCTGGTGCACCGCTGCTGTGTCTGGCTGGTGGGCGCAGCCGCTTGCGCCAATGCATGGGCGCAAGCCTTGCCACCCCCCCCAACGCCACCCTCGACCCTGAACAGCCAGCGCGAACGCACCCGCCAAGCGGTGGAGGCCGTGCAGGCCGATCAGCGTGGCGAATGGGACGACGCGCGTGGTCTGGGGGCCGCATTGGACCTGGGCAGCGCGCGCCAACGCGCGCAGATGTGGCAAGAACGTGCGCAAAGCAGCGCAGCTGTGGACGCTGCAAGCCTTGAAACCACGGCACCGCCCAACCCCGCCAACTATTTGCAAGAGATTCAATGGCCCACCCCCTTGTCCAGCGGCAAGCGGCGCGTGCTGGCGCGCCCACCCAGCAACCCCGATGGCTTTGAGCGCCTCGCCTTCACGCCCGATTTTTCCAGGCAAAGCCTGACCTTGGCGGCCTTGGCCCAACGCGCGGTGATCGACTTGCCGCAGCAGGAATTGGCCGATTTGGTCTCGGCCCCCACGTTCGCCGCCAAAGCCTTGCCTGACGACAGCGGTTTGAGCCTGCACGACTTGGTCCATGTGGGTCTGTCGTTCAGCCCGGTGATGGACCAGGTGATGGCCCAACTGGATGCGGCCACCAACCAAAGCAAAGAGGCACGCGCCGATTTGTTGCCGCGCGCCTCGGTGCGTTTGGCGCAAGGCCCCGAGCAGTCCAAAACCGTCAGCAGCAGCAGCGAGACCAACACCTCGCAGACCACCAGCAGCCAAAACCTGCGCCTCACACAGCCGTTGTTCAATGTGCCCTCGTTGCAAGCCTGGGCCAGCTTGCGCAACACGCAAGTGGCGGCCAGCTGGCGTGTGCAGGCGGCGCGTGAAGCGGTGGCGCTGGCCGTGACCCAAGCGACCTTGAACCTGGTCAGCGCCCGCATGGTGCTGGAGCAATCGCAAGTGCAATTGACGCAGTTTGAGCGCTTGCTCGCCTACGTCACCACCCGAGCCAGCACCGGCGCGGCCAGCACCGTGGATTTGGAGCGCACCCGCACCCGGGTGCTGCAAGCGCGCCAAGTGCGCCTCGAACAACTGGCCGCTTTCAAAAGCGCACAGCTGGAGTTGCAGCGCTTGACCGGGCAAAACCCGGTGGCCTTGCGCCTGCCTTATCTGAACCAATTGCCCGCGCTGCCGGCCACACACACCGAGATCCGACGCCTGGCGTGGTCGCAAAGCCATGAATTGCGAGCCTTGCGCGCCGAGGTGTCGGCACAGCAACACACCCTGACCTCCAACCAAGCCTTGTTGCTGCCGCAAGTGGGCTTGAGTTTGGAGCGCGACCAAACCAAAAATGTGCGTGGCGACAACGGACCCTTGACCGACAACCGCTTGTTGGTCACCGCCACCTGGCAGGCTTCCTTGGCCGGCAAAGAGGGTTATCAAGCGGCCGCCGCCGCCGCCGAGTTGGGCAACCGCCAAGCCAAGCTGACCGAGCAAGGTGAACGCTTGATGCAGCAAGTGGACGCCGACTTTGCCTTGCTGCAATCGACCAGCCTGCGCGTGGCCGCGGGCCAGGCCGAGGAGTTGGCCAGTGCGGCGGTGGTGAAGGCCGTCGATGAGCAACTCCAAACAGGACGCATGGGTTCTTTGCTGGAAGTGCTCGATGCCTACGAGCGCCACTTTGCCGCCCGCCAACGCTTGATTCAAACGCTCTCGCAGCAAATGCAGTCGCAGGCCCAGTTGCTCGCGCGCATGGGCATGCTCAGCACCGTGGAAGACGCCACCCTGGTGGAATTGGCAGCGGCGTCAGCCAGCATCCCGCCCACGGTGCCCGCCCTGCCCAACACACCTCAGCCAGCCAGCACACCTCAGCCAGCCAGCACGCCTCAGCCTGCCAGCACGTCCACACCCCCCCCAGCGCCACCGCTCTTGAAAACCCAGCCCATCCCGGCTGCCACAGAGCTGTCACCAACCGAGTTGGCGCCGATGGGGAACCCCTGACCCACCGGAACACATTTGCATGGCCGCCTCTTCAAACTCGGATGACGCATCGGATATTTTTTGGCCGGGCTATGTCGACGCGGTCACCAATTTGGCGATCAATTTGTTGTTCGTCATCGCCGTCATGTCGATCGTGGTGATTGGCACGGTGCTGCAACTGAGCAAAATGAGACCGAGCGACGAAGCCGCGCCCCAGCAGGCTGCCAAGACCCAGCGCTCGGCCGCATCGAAGGCCCGTGAACTCCAGGCGTCTGAACAAGCCTTGCAAAACCTGCAAGCGCAGGCCAAAGCGGCCCAGGTGTCTCAGTCGCCCGCTGCGCCCCAGTTGCAACAAGCCGCACAGGCCTTGGCGGCATCGGTGCGCCAGCAACGTTTGTTGGCGCAAGAGATGGCGCAGATGCAGGCCAGCATCGGTGCTTTGGAGGGGCGATTGGCCGCGCTCAAAAGCCCTGACCGTCCGCAACCGTCTCAGGCCCCGCCCACACAGGAAGTCCGTGCGCGCGACAAAGTGTTGATGCCTGCGCCGGGCAGCAACCATGTGCAAAGCAACGCCTCGGGTGTGGTGGTGGTGTTTGACAAGGATGTGATTGAACTCTCCACTGAAGAGGGCGTGCAACTGATGCGCAGCCTGCGCGAGGGGGGGGCCTTGGACAAGGTCCAGTGGGAATTGCGGGTGGTGGCCCCGCAAGGTTTTTCGGAAGCGATCCGCATCGCTTTCTACCGTTTGACCAGCGTGCGCAACGCCCTGATTGAAAACGGTGTGCCCGCCGCCAACATCGATGTGCGCGTGCTCGAAGTGGCCTCGGCTTCGGCCAACAACAACCGCGTTCAAGTGCGCCGGGTGCCGGGATCATGAGCCCATCACCATTTGACCCAGCCGAACAGGTGCTGCAAGCGCGGCGCGACAAGCGCTTGTTGTGGCTGTTGCTGGCCTTGCTGCTGGCCTTGTTGGTGTGGGCATCCTTGGCCCCGGTGGACAAAATCGTGCGCGCACAAGGCCGTGTCATCACGGCGGCGCGTGCCCAGGTGGTGCAGCATTTGGAGGGCGGCATCGTGCAAGACATCGCGGTGCGCGAAGGCCAGCGGGTGCAAGCCGGCGACACCCTGATGCGCTTGTCCAGCATCAACGCCACCAGCAGCGTGCAGCAAGGCCAGAGCCGCTTGCTCGCGCTCAAAGCGCAGGTGGCCCGTTTGCAAGCCGAAGCCCAAGGCGGTACGCCGCAATTTGCCGCCGGCGTGCCTGCCGAATTGCGCAGCTTGGAAGGCCGTGCCTTTGACGAGCGCCGGGCACGCTTGGACGCCGAGCAATCGGCCTTGCAGCAATCGGTGGCGCAGCGCAGTGCTGAATTGCGCGAGGCGCAGTCGCGCATGCAAAGCCTGGCGGCCGAGTTGCAACTGGCCAAACAACAGTCGACCTTGATGGAAGGTCTGCACAAAAAAGGCGTGGCCTCGCAAATGGAATGGCTGGATGCGCAAGGTCGCAGCGAGCGCCTGAACACCCAGTACCGCGATGTCGTCAATTCACTGCCGCGCCTGCTCTCGGCCCAGGCCGAAACCCAAGCCCGCATGAACGAAGCCACCTCGCGTTTTCGCGCCGAAGCGCGCACCGAACTCAATGCGGTGAGCGCCGAGATCGCGCGCATGCAAGCGGCGGTGGGTGCCGACAGCGACCGCTTGCGCCGCACCGACGTGCGCGCCCCCACCACTGGTTTTGTCAACCGCCTGTACTTCAACACCTTGGGCGGGGTCATCAAGCCGGGTGAAGCCGTGCTGGAGATCACCCCCAGCGAAGGCCCGTTGGCGGTCGAGGCGCGGGTGCGCCCCGACGACCGTGCCGCGCTGCGCACCGGCTTGCCCACGCGGGTGTTGATTGGGGCCTATGACTACACCGTGTATGGCGCGCTCGACGGCGAAGTCACCGAGGTCAGCGCCGACACCTTGCCCGATGAGCAAGGCCAGCGTTATTACCGCGTGCTGATGCAAACCCGGGCGGCCACCGGGGCGCTGGCCAACGAGACGATTTTGCCGGGCATGACCGCCAGCGCCGACGTGGTGGTGGGGCAGCGCAGCGTGCTCAGTTACCTGCTCTCTCCTTTGCTGCGTTGGGGCTCGCGTGCCCTGCGTGAACCCCGCTGAGATTTGTTGCTTTGAAAGTCCACTGACATGAAACGACTCACCCGCTACTACCTGCTGATTGGCATCCCGTTCATTTTGTTGTTGCTCGCCGCCATCGCGTTCATCGACGAAATCGCCTCCACGGTGCAGGGCAACCCGCACCCGCAAATTAATTACGCGATTTTTGTGCTGTTGTTCATGGGCTCGCTGCTGATGCTCGCCCACGTGCGCCGCATCAACTATGAAGCGCATTTCGCCAGCAGTTTTTTTCGCAAACTGCCCGACCCCGAGATCAGCACCGATGCCCTGGGCAAGTGGTTGCATCTGCACTACCGCAAAGGACTGCAGCCACGCTACGACTTGTTGGAGTTGATGTTCAGCATGGTCGCCGTGCGGGACAAGCCCCTGCACGACATGACCCATGAAACCTTGAACTCCGAGTTGGATCGGGTCGAGTCGCAGCTGCACCGGCGCTTGATGGTGGCCCAATACCTGCCCGGTTTGATGGTCGGCTTGGGCTTGTTCGGCACCTTCATCGGCTTGTTGGGCGCGTTGAAAGAAATCGGCAATTTGATTGGTGGTTTTGCGATTGGTCCGGGCATGACCGACCCGATGGCGGCGGTGACCGATTTGGTGGCGCGCCTGACCGCCCCGATGCAAGCCATGGGCGTGGCTTTCTCGGCCTCGCTGTTTGGCGTGCTGGGCTCGATGGTGTTGGGCATGTTCGGGGTGTTTGTCAAAGGCGCGACCTCCGAGCTCATGGGCTTGATTCGTTCGCGCGTGTCGCGCTATTTCGACTTGTTGCCCCACTCGCATCTGCCAGCCGATGGGCTGGACGTGGCACCGCTGAACAAAGCCTTGGCGGACTTGGCCGAGCATTCGCCTTTGTTGCAATCGCTGACGGTGGCGCTGGACCAATCCGAGCGTCGGGTGCGCGCCTTGGTTCAAAGCAACACCAGCGTGGCCGCCACCTTGGAGCGGCAAACCCAGATGCAGCATGACCTGTTGACCCTGTCGCAGGTGCGCCTGCAGGCCGAGCAGCAATCGAGCGATGCGATGGCGCAGTGGCGGCTCGCCCAGCAAGACCAGTTGGTGGTGCTCGAGCGCATCGAGCAGCAGTTGCAGCACAGCCAGCAAGCCTTGGCCTATCAGCAAGACGTGTTGCGCCAAGTCTTGGCGCGCGAATGGCCCTGGGCCGACACCTTGGCGCAACTGGTCGCGCAACACCAACAACAACAAGCACAGCTCGGGCAACAACTGCAAACAGACAGCCAGCGCCGTTTGGAGTTGATGCAGATGCAACAGCACAGCATGGCCGAAATGCAGGACCGCCAAGAGCAGTTGGTGCACAGCCTGTTGCGAACCCGTGGCGCGGTAACCAAACCTTCCAAGCAGGTCGCCGCCGTGCCTTCCGCTGCGCCCTGACACCCACCACATCCCTTCACCTGAAAGAACCGACCATGGCCGATCAGACCCCCCTCAACCCATCCTTGCCCACACCCTCTAACGCTGCGGTGCCTGAGAAAGAGGTGCCAGCCAACCCCAATGGGCGTGTGACCATCGTTGAAGCGGCGTCATCGGGCAACGGACAAACCCAGTTTGCCTTGCCCATCGCCCCCTCGGCGGTGCGCGGCATCGAGTTGGTGGACGTGGACCTGGTGGTGTTGGGCGCGCAAGGCGAGCGCTATGTGCTGCCCCAAGCGGCACTCACCGCGGCCTTGAACCCCAGCCAATCGCGTTTGGTGTTTGCCGACGGCAGCAGCGAAATGCTCAGCGACCAACTCAAAAAAGTGGGTCAAGTCAAACCGGTGGAAGGCGGCTCGTTTCGGGTGCAGGCCACACCGCTCAAACCGGTGGTGGGTGTCAGTGAAAGCGCTGGCAACGACTTCAATGTGGGTTCAGACGCCAAAGAAGGCAATGCCGCGCGCGCCGAGATGGACAAGCTGGTGGAGCAGGTGCAGCAACTCAGTGAACGGGTGCAAAACGCCCAATCGCCGACCACGCCCAGCGCAGCAGTGGCTTTGGGCACAGCCGCCGCTCAGGGGTCTGGCAAACAGTCCAACCAGACCCACGACAACATCGAATCCTCGGCCGCCAAGCCCACCGTGGTGCCGACCGAAACCAAACAGTACGACGCCAACGCCATCGAGTCGACCTTGCAGGCGCAGCTGTTTCATGCCGACAGCGCCAAGCTCGCCAATGCGAGCTTGAACCTTGACCGCGCCTTCAAAGCGGTGCAGGGCAGCGAGTTGTTCGCCGCCAGTCCCCTCGCGGTGAACGTGGCGGGCAACGCCACCGCCAGCAACCCCACGGTGGTGGCGGCGACCTTGGAACTGGCCCCCAACGCCTTTGCCAACAGCATCCAGATCAGTCGCACGGCAGGCAGCTTGCCGCTAGGCTTGACCATCAACGGCAGCGCGCTTGAGGGCCACACCGTCACCGTGAGCGACGTCAGCCAATTGCGTTTGGCCCTGAGTTGGAATGCCTTGGCCGACGATGTCCCGATCACGGGGCACAGCACCTTCACCCTGAGCGTCAGCTATTTGGACGCCACGTCCAAGCCGCTCGAGGAGCGAAATTACACCTTCAGCCACGGCGACTTTCGCAGTGCCGGCGATGTGCCTGTGGGCACTTTGGGTTTGCCCGCGCGCGGCTGGAGCTATGCGCTCAACGGCAGTGCTGGCAACGACTTGATCGAAGCGGGCGCGGGCCACGATGTGTTGAAAGGCGGGGCAGGCAACGACACCTTGCGGGGTGGTCTGGGAGACGACACCCTGATGGGTGGCGAAGGGGCTGATGAACTCGATGGCGGCACGGGCCGCAACACCGTCAGCTATGAAAACGCAGCGGCCAGTAACGCCAGCACCGGTTTGGGCGTGGATGCAAGCTTGCGCACCAACAGCGGCGCGCAGGGTGAAGCCACGGGTGACACCTTCAACAATATCCAACACCTCAGCGGCAGCGCTTTCGCCGACGTGCTCGAAGGCGATGTCAACGCCAATCTCTTGCAAGGCTTGGCGGGCAACGACACCTTGATCGGCGGTGCGGGGGCCGACACGCTCGACGGCGGTGTGGGCAGCAACACCGCCAGCTATGCAAACGCCGCGGCCAGCAACAGCAGCACAGGCCTGGGCGTGAATGCCAGCTTGCGCAACAAAACTGGCGCGCTGGGCGAGGCTGCGGGGGACATTTACATCAACATCCAGCACCTCACGGGCAGCGCCTTCGCCGATGTGCTCGAGGGCGACGGTGGCGCAAATTTCTTGCAAGGCTTGGCGGGTAACGACACCTTGGTGGGCGGTGCGGGTGCAGACACCTTGGCAGGTGGCGATGGTGTCAACACGGTCAGTTACACCGCATCGGCAGAGGGGGTGGTGGTGAATTTGACCCAAGGCATTGGCAGCGGCGGCGACGCGCAAGACGATGTGCTGAGCAACTTCACGCACCTGATCGGCTCGGCGCAGACCGACACCCTCACGGGCGACGACCAAAACAACAGCATTCAAGGGGGGGCAGGCAACGACACCTTGATCGGTTTGGTCGGCAATGACACCTTGGATGGCGGCGATGGCAGCGACACCGTCAGTTACGCCAACGTGGGCAACGTGGCTGTCACGCTGGACTTGAGCACCGGTGGAACCGTGGGCGACGCTGCGGGCGATGTGTTCGTCAGCATTGAAAACGTGATCGGCAGTGACGGCGGCGACGTCATCACGGGTAACGACAGTGCCAACCGCTTGGAAGGCGGCGCAGGTGCAGACACCTTGCGGGGTGGGCTGGGTGCTGACACCTTGCTTGGCGGTGCGGGCAACGACAGTGTCGAAGGTGGCGCGGGTGGTGACACCATTGACGGTGGCGCAGACAACAACACAGTGAGTTACGCCAGTGCCAGCGCAGGCGTCACGGTCAACCTCAGCGACAGCAGCCTGAACGCTGGCAGCGACGCGGCGGGCGATGTGCTCATCAACATCCAACACATCACGGGCTCGGACCATTCAGATCTGCTCACGGGCAGCAGTGCAGACAACTTGGTCACAGCAGGCAGGGGCAACGACACCCTGGTCAGCAGCGCGGGCAGCGACACCCTGATCGGTGGTGAGGGCAGCGACACCCTGCTGTGGAGCACGGCCAGCACAGTGGCCGCCAGCGACTTTGTCGGGGCCAACGATGCACGCTACCAAAGCATCGAAGTGCTGGACTTGCGCAGCAACGCAGCAAGCGACACGCTCACCCTCCGCTCGGACTTGGTGCGCGCGCTGGCCGACAACGGCGACAACTCGGCGCTGCGCGTGCTGCTGGCGCGCGGCGACAGTTACAGCTTTGCTGACGAAACTGCCAACGGCATCACACGCGCCACGGTGGGCGATGTCACCACCTTCAAAAACAGCGCAGGTGTCACCATTGCCACCGTCACCCTCGACGAAGTGAGCACGCCCACCGAAGTGACCGACCCCAACCAAGTGGTCACACGTCAATGGCTGCACAGCGACGACTACAAGCTCGACCACGTGGCCTTGGCCGCCTCGGGGCAAAGACCGACCGATGTGTCTGTGTCCGCCATGCTCGCCGCCAGTCCTTTGCAGGTGCAAGCCAGTGGCAGCGCTGTGGCCCCGCCCACGGGCGCAGTGCGCGCCAGCGCGGATTTGGTGTTGCCCGGCCTGAGCACCGCCAGCAGCGCCACGCTCACCTTGCAATCGGCCAGCAGCGCCTTGTTGGCGCAGCTTGACTTGCAATTGAGTTACACCAACACCAGCGGCGTGCAAGTGCCCACGTCGGTGGCCAATGTGGGCGACGCCCTCACGCTGCCTATGAGCGGGGTTGCCTCCTCTCGCATCACCTTGAGTTGGCGCGTGGTCGACGACAGCGTGGCCGTCAACCCCAGCGATCTGGTGTTTGGCGTGCAAATGCGCAACGTCCAAGGGGGCCAGCTCAGCGCCTCGGGCAGCCAACTCTCAGACCTCACGTTTCGTTGGGCCGATGTGCGTTCGGCGGCCGAGATGGCCGGCTTGGGCAACGACAGCGCGGGCAACGCCAAACTCTTGTTGGCCGCGCGCGGCTGGAGTTATGAACTGATGGGCACGGCAGGCAACGACAACCTGAACGCAGGCGACGGCCACGACCGGGTGCGCGGCGGCGCGGGTGCCGACACCTTGAACGGTGGCCGGGGCGACGACACGCTGGTGGGGGGCGACGGGGCCGATGTGCTCGACGGCGGCACCGGCAGCAACACTGCCAGCTACGAGGGCGACAGCCAAGGCGTGAACGTGAGTTTGCTCAGCGGCCTGGGCAGCGGCGGTCACGCGCAGGGCGACACCTTGGCCAACATCGTGCACATCACCAGCGGCAGCGGCGACGACCGCTTGACCGGCAATGGCAGCGCCAATCGATTGGAAGGCGCAGTGGGCAACGACACCCTCACGGGCGGGGCGGGGGCCGACACCCTGGTCGGCGGCCCAGGCAGCGACTGGGGCGATTACAGCGGTGCGGGTGTGGGGTTGGTGGTGTCCATGGACACCCGCGTGGCGCAGGCGGGCGACGCCGCGGGCGATGTGTTTGACGGCATCGAAAACTTGAGCGGCAGCGCCAACGCCGACCGCTTGGTGGGCAACGCCAGCGCCAACATGCTGGCCGGTGGCGCAGGCAACGACACGCTGGAAGGCGGTGGCGGGGCCGATGTGTATTACGGTGCCGAAGTCACCGCCACCACGCCCGACCCGCTCACCTACAACCTGACCGACATCGATGTGGTCAGCTACAGCCTGTCCAGCACTGCCGTCACCGCCGACTTGAGCGACAGCACCTACAACCAAGGCAGCGACGCGCAGGGCGACACCTACCACGGCATGCGCGGCTTGATCGGCTCGGCGCATGCCGACACCTTGGTGGGCAACAGCAGCGGCAACAAACTCGAAGGCGGTACCGGTGACGACACCTTGCGCGGCGGCCTGGGCGCCGACACCCTGGTCGGCGGCGAAGGCAGCGACTGGGCCAGCTACGAAGGCGCCAGCGGCGTCACCGCCAGCCTGGCCAACGCCCCAGACAACCTGGGCGACCAGGCCCTGGGGGACCGTTACGACAGCATTGAAAACCTGCTGGGCAGCGCGGGCAGCGACACCTTGATCGGCAACAGCGCGAAAAACATCCTGGACGGCGGTGCGGGCGACGATGTGCTGGTCAGCAACGGCGGCGGCGACAGCCTGATCGGCGGGGCGGGCAAAGACACCGTGAGTTACGCCAACGCCCAGGTGGCCGTGCAAGCGTATTTGGACAACGCCCTGCAACAGTTCAATTCGGGCGCGGCGGTGGGCGATGCCTATAACGGCATTGAAAACCTCACGGGCAGCGCCTACGCCGACGTGCTTGCCGGGGACGCGCTGGCCAACGTGCTGGTGGGCGGCGCGGGCGACGACACCTTGATCGGCGGCGCGGGCGCCGATGTGCTCAATGGCGGTGCGGGCGTCGACACCGCCAGCTACGCCAACGCGGGCACCGACGGCGTCACGCTCGACTTGGCCACCGGCGGCAGCCGGGGCGACGCCAACGGCGACGCGTTTGTGGACATTGAAAACGTGATCGGCAGCGACGGCGCCGACGTGATCTCGGGCAACGACCAGGCCAACTGGCTGCAAGGCGGCGCGGGCGACGACAGCCTGATCGGTGGCGGCGGCAGCGACACCCTGTGGGGCGGCGAGGGCAACGACGAATTGCGCAACAGCGGCGCGGGCAGCCACTTTTTTGACGGCGGCGCGGGCATCAACACCGTCAGCTACGACGGTTTTGCCAGTACGCTCAACTTGAGCCTGTCGCGCACCGACGGCAACAGCAACGGCGCGGGTGGTGCCGAGTTTTTCAGCAACATCCAAAACCTGAGCGGTGGCACGCAAAACGACACCTTGATCGGCGACGGCCAAGCCAACACCCTGCGCGGCGCAGCGGGCAACGACAACCTCTCGGGCCTGGCGGGCAACGACGTGTTGATGGGTGAGCTGGGCAACGACACCCTCACGGGCGGTGCCGGGGCCGACACCTTGAATGGCGGCGATGGCAGCGACACCGCCAGCTACGCCACCAGCAGCGTGGGTGTGCGGCTCGATCTGAGCGCCCCCACCAGCGGCAGCGGCGACGCGCAGGGCGATGTGCTGATTGACATCGAAACCATTGTGGGCAGCGCACAAGCCGACACCTTTGTCGCCGGGGGCACGAAAACCGATTACACCTACAACGGCGGCAACGGCAACGACACCGTGAGTTTCGAGGCCAGCGGCACAGGGGTCGATGTGCGCCTGTTGACCAATGTTTCCAGCGACGGCTTGGCGGCGGGGGCCAGTTACATCAGCATTGAAAACCTGACCGGCAGCGGCAACGCCGACACCTTGCAGGGCAACGCCGTCAGCAACCGGCTGCAAGGCGGTGGCGGCAACGATGTGCTCTTGGGCAGCCTGGGTGCGAACGACACGCTCGAAGGCGGTACAGGCACAGGCATCGACACGGCCGACTACAGCTCTTTTGCAAGCGGCAACGCGCTCACCTTGAACTTGGCCACACTGGTGAGCGGCTATTACGCGGTGCAAGTGGCCGGTGGCAACCAGGTCGACCAACTCAAGGAATTCGAGCTCATCCGAGGCAGCCAGGGCAACGACAGCTTGGCGGGCGATGCCAGCGCCAACCGCTTCGAGGGCGGCTTGGGCAACGACAGCCTCAGCGGTGCAGCGGGCGAGGACAGCCTGCTGGGCGGCGACGGCGACGATGTGCTCGATGGCGGTGCCGACGCCGACACCTTGGACGGCGGCGACGGCTTGGACACCGCCAGCTACGCTTCGGCGCTTGCGCGAGTGGAAGTCTCTTTGCTGAATCTTTCGGGCAACAGCGGCGACGCCGCAGGCGACAGCTACACCGGCATTGAAAACCTGCTCGGCTCGGCGCACAACGACACGCTCGAAGGCGATGCACAGGCCAATGTGCTCGCGGGCGCAGCGGGCAACGACACGCTGCTGGGCGGCGCGGGCGATGACACCTTGCAAGGCGGTGCGAACGACGACAACTTGGTGGGCGGTGCAGGGTCGGACCGGTTCGAGGGTGGCGACGGTGTGGACACGGTGAGCTACGAAGGCATCACCGCTGCGTTGACCTTGGACTTGACCAACACCACGCTGGGCAGTGGCCAGAGCACAGCCGGGTCGGACGCGGCGGGCGACGTGATCGACAGTGCGGTCGAGATCGTGC
>JACCDM011579166.1_pt1 | contig 19992 bp, 18 predicted proteins | sample 7445851 | NCBI WGS metagenome assembly JACCDM01 (sample SAMN15323438, study PRJNA562643) | freshwater metagenome | isolation source: river surface water | place: USA:Blue River Watershed | collected 2017-08-16
CTGCTGAGAAATCATCTTTCGATGTAATCTTAAAGTCAGCTGGTCCTAACAAATTAGCTATCGTTAAATTAGTGAAAGACTTAACTGGTTTAGGTTTGAAAGAAGCTAAAGATGTAGTTGATGCAGCTCCTAAAGCTGTTAAAGAAGGCGTAAGCAAAGATGAGGCTGAAGGTTTGAAAAAATCTTTAGAAGAAGCTGGTGCTGAAGTTGAATTAAAGTAATCAACCTTCTGATAATCAAAAAAGGGAATGGCAACATTCCCTTTTTTTTGCTTAAATTGTCATTTATTCTATGCGCGACCTTATACAACTTCTTCCTGATGCCATCGCAAACCAAATTGCTGCTGGTGAAGTAGTGCAACGACCCGCATCTGTAGTAAAAGAATTACTCGAAAATTCCATCGATGCCGGCGCCTCTTCCATTCAATTAATTATCAAAGATGCAGGCAAAGCCCTCATTCAAGTAATTGATAATGGATCCGGAATGTCGGAAACCGACGCACGCATGTGCTTCGAACGTCACGCCACTTCAAAAATAAGAAAAGCGGAAGACCTCTTTCAAATAAAAACAATGGGATTTAGAGGAGAAGCAATGGCCTCCATTGCCTCCGTCGCTCAAATAGAATTAAAAACTAGAAAGGCCGAAAACGAAATAGGAACCTCTATTCGAATCGAAGCCTCCACTTTTAAAAATCAAGAAAATATTTCTTGCGCTGTTGGAACATCCGTTTCAGTAAAAAACTTATTCTATAATATTCCTGCCAGAAGAAATTTCTTGAAATCAAATCCCGTAGAAATACGCCACATTTTAGACGAATTTCAACGAGTGGCTCTCGCCCACCCAGAAATTAAATTTGTCTTCAACCAAAATGGTGAAGAAATTTACAACCTTAATACCGAAAAATTAGGCAAACGCATTGTCGAACTCTTCGGTAAAAACTATAGGGAACAATTAGCCTTCTGCGAAGAAGAAACTAGCTATGTCTCTTTAAAAGGGTATGTGGGCAAACCCGAAAATGCTAAAAAAACGAGAGGAGAACAGTTCTTTTTTGTCAACGATCGTTTCATCAAAAGCACCTACCTAAACCATGCCGTCATGACGGCCTATGAACGACTCATTCCTGAGGGAAATTTCCCTTTTTATGTATTGTTCTTAAGCATTGATCCTAGCCATATCGACATCAATGTGCACCCAACAAAAACAGAAATCAAATTCGATGATGAACGTTCCGTTTACGCAATCGTTCATGCAGCAGTGAGAAAAACATTGAGCATCAATCACCTCATTCCTTCCATCGATTTTGACACCAATACTAATTTTTTACAACAAATTAGTACTGCCAATACAAGTTACCCAAATCAGCCTAATCCACATTTTCAACCTGAAAATAAAACGTATTCTTCCAAAGCAATCAACGATTCTTGGAAAAAAATGTATGAGGGACTTAATGAACAAATCAACCAATTTGAAAATCAGAGAGGACACGATACACAAGATTTATTTAAACAAGAAATTCAACACCCAACCACTCTTCAAAGTAGAGCAAATAATTGGTCTTCCGAAAATACAAAAGACTCAAAATGGTCTTTTGTTCAGGTAACACAGGGTTTTATTGGAATTTCTCGACCAGATGGGCTCTTATTAATCCATCAAAAAAGAGCCTATCAACGGATCCTTTTTGATCAATTAATTGATGCAATCCAACATAAAAACAGCGAAAGCCAACAATTACTTTTTCCTGAAACGTTGCATTTAAATCCAGGCGACAAAATCATTTTCTTGGAAATAGCAGAACAAATAAAAAACTTAGGATTCGATATATCCACTAATCCAGACGGCACTTATTCCATCCTAGGCGTTCCAAATACGTTACAAGAAGATCATCCGCAATCGATCATTGAAGATTTATTGGAACAACTAAAACATGAAGTAAGTGATTTTAAACAGGTACATCAAGAAAAATTAGCTCGAATCATTGCCAACAGAGCCGCTGCAAAATTTCATTTGAAATTGCTGGAAACAGAGGAAATGCAGCAAATGATGGAACGTTTATTTGCCTCTTCTAACCCTACGGTGTCGCCAAATGGAGATCTAATCTCCAAATTAATGGATAAACACACCTTAGAACAATGGATGGCTTAGCCCGCCAACTCTTTCGCCCTTTTTTGCGCAGCAAAAATTCCATTCTTTAATCCTTCTCCAACCCCTTGCTCCATAAAAGTCTTTAGGGCAGCCTCGGTAGTACCTCCTTTGGAAGCAACCGCTTGAATTAATTCATCCAAAGTTTTATCAGAAGTTTGCATTAAGTGATAGGATCCCAACATGGTTTGCTTAATTAACAATGCAGACATCGCTGGGTCAAATCCCATAGCCACACCAGCATCAATCATTTGCTTCACCAAATAAAAGAAATATGCCGGACCAGAACCACTAGCGGCTGTCACCGCATCCAACAAGTCTTCCTGCTCTAAAAAGACCGCTCTGCCTGTGCTATTGATTAAATTTTCTACTTTACGAATATCCGACAAACCAACTTCTGCTGCTGCAGCAAATGCTGTCATCCCCATTCCCAACAAAGCCGGCGTGTTTGGCATGGCACGAATAATCAAAGGATGAGAAATACTTTCCTGAATTTTGGAAATTGGAATTCCTGCCATGATCGACAACACCAATTGATTGGGTTGTATATATTTTTGAATTTCAGAAGCGGCAGCTGGAAAATCCTGCGGCTTAACCGATAATATAATTAAATCAACTTCACCCAAAGAAGAAGAAATAGTATCCACCACAACTCCCGCTTTTTGCTCACGCAAAACATCACCCCTCCCTGCACTTTTTTCTATTAATAAAAGGTCTTCCTTTTGAACTAAATTATATTGAATAAATGAATTTGCGAAAGCCATTCCCATGTTTCCGCAACCAATAATTCCAATTTTCATATGTATTCTACTTCTTAAATAACTCTGCTAAATACTTGTCCAAACTTGGACCTCGTAAGCCTTTGGCTACTATTTTCCCATCTGGACCCACTAAAAAAGTCATTGGAATTGCATTCACTCCATATGCCTGAGCCGCTACAGAATTCCAATATTGCAGGTCAGAAACATGCTTCCAAACCAATTGGTCATTTTCAATTGCCTTCAACCAAGCGCTCTTGTCTTTATCCAAACTTACTCCTAAAATCTCAAATCCAGCGTCTTTATATTTTGCATAGGTTTTTACGACATTCGGATTTTCTTGACGACAAGGTCCACACCAAGAGGCCCAAAAATCTAATAAAACATATTTTCCACGCAAAGACGACAAAGCCAATTGTCCTCCCGTTGGAGTTGGTAAATTTATCTCAGGTGCTTCCCCTCCAACATTTGCCCCCTTCATTCGCTTTAAATTTTCCAAGAAGGGTTTTACATGTGGATGATTTGGTCTAACTTTTTTAAATCGCTCTCCCACTTCCTCTAAAGTCGCTAATTCAGTCTCTGCTGGTAAAAAATTAGTTGCCCATAATGCCACTAAATGAGTGCCCATTTGAGGGATAATCGATTTGATTTTACCTAAAGTTTCTTGTTGAGCCGTTGCAAATAAGGGTTGAATACGCGCTTGAGCCTTGGGGTCTTTTTGCAATTCCTGATTCCAAGCCTTCACCTTCGTTTCCAATAATTTGGAAGCCTCCATAATCTGCAACATATATTTTATGTTCTCAGAACTGCCTTTAATGGCAAAGGTCCCCTGCTTTTCAGGTGTATTTACACCGTCGACAGTTACTTCTAAATTTTCTCCACCTTCTAAAATCAACAATACTTTTTGTGGATTCGGAATATCGTAAAAATTAAGCAAGTAAAAAGCACCACCATCAAGCACTTTTCCAGAAAATTTCACTGTTTTTTGTGCATTTGGCAACAAGGAATCTACTTTTACAGCTTGGCCACGAGCATTAATATATTCTAAATATATTTTTTTATTTGGAACAATTTGATTTGCCTTGACGGCAATTTCATATTGCTGCGACCATGCAAATTGGCACAGAAAAAGCGAAAAAAAACCGAAAAGCATTCCAAATTTTTTCATCCTATTTTAATTTTTCTAAGGCCACAGCCATTAATTGATTCAATTTTTTGGGATCTGCCGTGCCCTTTGTTTTTTTCATCACATCCCCTATAAACATGGCAATAAGTCCCTTCTTTCCTTGATGATATTCTTTAACTTTTTCCGGAAAACTTGCTAATGTAGCCTCAATGTGTTGATGTAACGAATCCTCATCAGGTTTATTTTTCAACCATCCTTCTCTCTCTACAATAGCCTTTACTTCTATTGTTGGCTCAGCAATACACATTGGAAATAGTTGATGAGATGCTAAATTGTGCGTCAATCCCCCTGTTTCTATCAGCTCTACTATTTCGGCTAAACGTTTGGCTGAAATAGGGAAGTCCTGAATTTCTAAATGATTTTCATTTAAATATGTCTTAACCGGACCCATCAACCAATTGGCAACCGACTTAAACGCTTTGCAATAAGAGGCAGTCGCTTTAAAATAATCTGCCATTTCCTTCGATTCTGCTAAAAAATGCGCATCGTATTCTGGCAAATGATAGGTTTGTATAAATTCAGCCTCCTGTTCCCAAGGCAACAACGGCATACTCGATTGAATTTCCTGTATCCAAGCATCCGAAATCTCCAATGGTGCCAAATCCGGCTCAGGGAAATACCGGTAGTCATTCATCGTCTCTTTAATACGCATCGAATGCGTTTTTCCCGTATGAGCATCAAAGGTTCGCGTTTCTTGCACCAGCGTTTCTCCGTTTAACAAGGCTTCTTGTTGACGAACACATTCGTACTCAATCGCACGCTGAATATTACGAATGGAGTTCATGTTTTTGATTTCAACCTTCGTCCCCAACTTCGTTTCTCCTACTTTCCGTAAAGAAATATTAACATCTGCTCGCAAACTCCCCTCTTCCATATTTCCGTCGCATATACCAAGATAGCGCACTAACTTGCGAACTTCAGTCACCAATGCAAACGCCTCCTCTGCTGAATGTATGCTCGGATCTGTCACCATTTCTATCAAGGCAGTTCCCGCTCGATTGTAGTCAATAAAACTATAAGGATTATCCCCTTCATGAATCGACTTCCCTGCATCTTCCTCTAAATGAATATGATGAAAAGGAATTTCTTTTACACCCGATTTTAAGCGAACCTTTACAGCACCACCCATGCAAATAGGTGTTTTATCTTGCGTTATTTGATATCCTTTTGGAAGATCAGGATAAAAATAATTCTTGCGATCAAAATATTGTTTTTTTGTAATGCTTGACCCTATGGCTAATCCCATTTTAATGGCAAAATTAACCACATTTTTATTTAATTTCGGCAAAGTACCCGGATGCCCTAAGGTAATTGGTGAAATCAATGTATTGGACTCCTGTCCAAATAAAACAGGGTCGCTAGCAAAAATTTTTGAACGTGTTTGCAACTGAGCATGTATCTCTAGTCCGATAACAGGTTCAAAAAGGGTTGAATCAAAACTACTCACAAATAAATCTGATGTTTAAACAATTAGTAAAGATACAAAAAGGCAAAGAGATTGCCTATCATTAAGACACTTTACAGCGACAAGTTGACTTATGCTTGTAATTATACCAATAGGCCAAGGCGACAAACACCCCTAAAGAGAGTCCGAAAATCCAATTAATCGAATTCACATGAATCACAATTTCAGCTAATTTGGAAAATACAGCTGCTCCTAGCAAAATCAAAGGTTGAAATTGACGATGTTTTTGATAGTCTTTGAAGAGTAGTATACTAGCCAATAAAAAACTAGAAATTACTAGCATCCATTCGACTGTTTCATTAAAGGCAAATGTGGATGCTATATAGGGGGCAAAAAACAAGAAAATAGGTAAAGAAAGACAATGGATTGCACAGACTATGGACAAGAATAATCCTACTTGTTCCAAAGGTAACCATTTAACTATTTTCTTCTTTTTCATTATTTAATTGATACAGGGAATATCACATCTGAATCTGTAGAACCAATGGTTTCATTTAACCCATCTTTAATATCTTTTCCGTTTACAGGTGGCTGATGCATTAATATTACACGAAGCGTTCCAGTAGTAGCCGCATTTTTAAATTTAAGCTTATTCTTTAATCCCAATTTTCTACCTTTTGAATCTTTATCGGTGGCTTGAATGGAAAATAAATCAGCTGGCGTCGATTTAACTATCACCAAATGCGCATCCGACTCTTCTTCTACTTCCTCTGTCAAATCTTGTGTCTTCAATCCCGACTCATTTAAAAAGGCTACCGACAATTGATATTCCGTATTTTTTTGTAATTGAATCAATTCTCCTGAGCCATCACGCCATTTGTACACTACCTCTTCTTCAGATCCTGAACTTGATGTAAATGTTAATTCTACAGTAGTTATCTCCTCGTTATCATCATTTACTTCTATGTCTCGCTTTGAACAAGAAAGAACCGACAAACCAATTAAAAATAGGACAAGCTTTTTCATAAGAAATGCAATAGTGTTGCAAAAATAATACGATTTTACCTAAAATGCAACAATGTTGCAAGTGCAGATAGACGAATGAAGTTAAAACGAAGATGAAAGGGAAATTACACTTTAGGTATTTGGTCAAAAAGCTCCTTAGGGGTACAATTATAGAATTTTGCAATTGAAGAATACAATGATTGCCGTGATCTGAAACCAATCAATTCGGCCATGTAATCAAAAGAGTATTTTTGAATTTTTGGATCTCTTTGATACAGTTCTAATAAGTATTCAATTCGTTTTTTATTAACATAATCTTTTAAAGCCATATTCATAATTTGCTTTACTGAAAAGGAGACAAACCGCTGAGGCACATTGATTGCTGTTGCTAATTTTTCAATCGTAAAATCGATTTGTAAAAAATCATTTGATCGAGCGAAATACAAATCAATTTCATGTATAATTCTTTGCTGTTCTTCCACATGCGCTTGAAAGACTTCTTTGGTTAAAGTGTCGACTTTTTGTAGATCTAATTTATTTAGTGATACATTCCCTAATAGATATTCCTGGAAATAGTGTCCATCTAATAATGAGGGATTAAATAATAAAAAAAGTAATATAAAAATCACTTCTAAAACCAATGCAAATTGAATTCCATTAGTAGAGTTGGAAGGTTGAAAATTGAAGATATATACATAGATCAAAAAGGCAATCGTACATAAACGAAAGAAAAAATTACCATATAACCAGCCCTTTACAACAGATTCTTTTTGAGGTTTAAGCTGTAGTTTACACGACTGAAACAAATAAATGTCATAGCCCATCAATCCTCCAAAAACAATGTATTGTAAAATTTTCAAATATGAATGCCACATGGAGGGAAACCAAACATACTGTGAACTATGATAAAAATAATCACGATTTTGAAAGTATAATTGAATCTCTTTTAACTTCAAATCGGCAGGCAAAAAATAGAATTTAGAATTTTCAGCAATCTGAATAAAAAAAGGGATGTACAACAAAACGAACCAAAAATTAAATCGCTTCTCTGGTCTTAAAAAATAATAATGAAACAAAAATGCTGTAGGAGTTAACGTATAAATTAATGGGGAAACAATTCTAAAAAGATGTGGATATTGATACAATAATTCAGGCTTTAAAAATAAAAATGCTGTTAAAAGGGCTGCAATTAATAATAATTGCACAGAAATAATTTTCAAACACAATACTCCCTGATTTTTTAAAGCATAATGAAGCCCAAAAACTATACTAAAAAAGATTATAATTGAACTTAGATTCTCTTGTAAACTCGTTCCCACTATTCAAATTTTATTTACTTATGAATTGCATTTATTTCAAACCATCTTTTTATGCTGAGGGGACTCACATTTTTAGCTTTCAAAGCAGCCTGTTGATCAATTAAATGAAAAACGGGATTTGTATAGGCATCAAACAAAGTGCGAATATTTCCTTCTGAAGGAATATTAACATGCATATCGTTTTGGTTCAATTTATATTTCGAAATAAAATCTTTCCATTTGAGTAAAGGTAACCCTGGTACATTCATAATGTAATACCTTCCAATTTTCAATTCAAATCTCTTTTCTAGCATTTTAATAGTGCTGTCCATTTCAGGGACTTCCTTTTGACAATGGTCACAATCGGGGTCATAAAATACCATAACCGTATAATCATATTTTTTAGAAAAATCATAAATACTTTGTGCGACTTTTGCAGTATCTACCAATTTCATATCAACAATTGGAACATCTAATTTCAATTGACTTAAATTTTCTAAATCCTTCAAATATGGTTTTTTAACAGACGCACTTAATACTTTACACTCATCTTTTTGGATATAATTTTTAATAAAAGTCATATATACATCCACATTGTTTTGGATATTTCTATTTTGCAACAACTTTCCAAAATGGTCTAATACAAACAAATAGGTCCTGCTTTTACAATCAAGATTTTTCATCACTCGATTTACTCCTTTCAACAAGGAATCACCCATTAATGGAAAATAATTTAAATATTCCTGCAATAGAGGCTTCATGGATGGTGAAAACAATAATTGCTTATCATTCCAATTTGTACCCGTAAAAAATGTTTCTCGACCCTTAAAGTCATTTCGATTCGGCACTGAAGCGTCTAGGCGATTAAGGGTCTGAAAATATAAGTACAAGGGGTCACCCGATGGCAAGGTTTTTAAAGCTTCTTTTCGGAAAGCCACAAGGCTTTCCGTTTTTTCACGGAAAAATGCAGCTTTGTTCGCAAAACTAAATTTTCTACCACGCTTAATTTCCGCATCATATAAGCTATCAATTACATGAAACGACTTTTCAAGTCGCTGGTACTCTATAAATTTTTGATTTTTTTTATCACTTGCTTTAGCCAGTCCAATATAATCTGTTCCATCTAATTCTAATCGAGTAGAATCTTGGTCGCGAAAGGACAAATATATTTTTTCTTTACTTTTCGGGAAATATAAAAAATAGATTCCTCCAACAATTGATTTTTTATTGTTTATGAAAAAGGAACTCTTTTTAAGATTTAAGGTATCTTTTGGAATATAATTTTTATCATCAAACAAGCAAGTGCGAAAAAAGGCAATTGAATCTTTCGGATTTTTAATTTTAATTCGAAGTTTAAATTGAGCAAAACTTGTAAAACAACTACCAATCAATACGAGTGTCATTATATTTTTAACAACACATTTTATACTAGTACTTCTCATTTTTTAATTTTAAATAAAATTTTTCAAACAATTCTTTAGGGGGACAATTATAAAATTTCTGTGAGCACGAATACAAAGTTTGCCGAGACCCAAAACCTGCCATCTCTGCCAAATAATCAAAAGAATAATTTCGAACTTTTTCATCAATCGTATATTGTTCAATGAGATAATCTATTCTCATTTTATTGATGTAGTCTTTTACAGAAATTCCATGAACTTTTTTAATGGCAAATGAAATAACCCGTTGTGGAATTTTCATTTCCTGAGCTAATTTTTCAACAGTAAAATCAATTTGAAGGTATCCAAAGTGTTTATTCAAATAATTTTCAATAGAAATGTTTATTTTTTCATATTCTGAAATAAAATCTCCACTTACTTCTGTAATTAATGTATTTACTTTTACTTGTTTTTGGGCGGCTTCCTCTAAAAAATTCCTAAAATAATATACGTCTAAAAGTGAAGGATTAAACAATATGAATAAAATACAATAGATTGAATCTCCCACAATAAGTAATTCTATTCCGCTATAATTAAGTTTTGGGGTGTAAGAAAAAATAAACGTATAAAAAGTAAATGAGATGGTTATTAGCCGAAACAAAATAATTCCCAATAACCAAAAGGAGACTAAAGGGTGTTGTACTCTACTGATAAAAAATTGGTTTCTTTGAAATTTGATAAAATCATTAATCAAAAATGCTCCCAAAACCACATACATAAAAATTTTAAAATAAATGTGATAAATTGGGTTGATCCAAGTGAATTTATCTGAACGATAAAAGTAGTCATGCTTTTCAAAAATTAGCTTTAACTCATTAAGTTTTACTTGATCTGAACTTAGAAAATACGTGACATTTTCTGCCATTGAAAAGACAAAAGGCAGAAAAACCAATAATAAATAATAGTTAAATTTTTCCCCTGGTCGCAGTAAATAATAATGAAACAATAAAGTACAAGCTGGAAATAAATAAACCATTGGTTTTATATACCCCATAAGAGAAGGATATTTCCATAAATCATCAGGATTGACATATAAGGCAATGACCAAAAAAATAAAATTAATGATGAGTTGAATTCCAAGAATTTTTAGCGATAACAATCCCTCATTTTGGATTAAATATTTTAAGCCAAAAACCAAGCTAAAAAAAATAATAATGGAATTTAAATAATCGTATAAAAATGAAATCATTTATTGGCCGATTTATGGTTAATTTCAAAAAATTGAAGTGGCGTCATTTGATGTAACCGATAAACAACTTTATAAAGTGCTTGTCGACTTCCAAAACCACATGATTCAGCTAATTTTTCGATGGTTAAATTACTTTTTCGTTTTTCTTCTACAATTATTTTTTTTAAATAATTTAATCGAAGAGTTCCTACATAATCTGGAAAACTGACTTCATAAAAATCATGAATAAGCTTTGAAATCGTACGTTCTGGCAAATTCAATTGAATAGCTAATTTTTTAATAGTAAAATCCTCCTCCAAATAAGGGATATTTGTTTCTATATGTTCCTGTAATTTTTTTAAATTTTTAATTGTTTTGATTCCCTGTTGATCCAATTCAACATATTGCTTTTCAACATCTAACATTTCAAAAATTGCTCCATTAAGCAACTTAGGATACAACAAATAAAATCCAAAATGGAATAACACATCTAACAATAAAAAGTAATCTGTAGGAGAGAAGGCAAAACCATCTTTTTTAATAAATCCAAAACCATACAATAAAATAACAATCATGGAAACCACCTTTAGGAGGATATCTGCTCCGATCCAGCGTATCAGCATTTTGTTATTTTTATAAAAAACAGATTTGCTATATTTTGCATAACGATACCATACGTTGAATACCAAATAATAGTAAATAATATGCGAAACCAATTTCAAATAAAAATGAACCTTTATGGATATAAACCCGGCAATAGTATCATAATGGTACCCAAAACTTGGTGTATTTCGTGCAATTGATAAATCCTTATATTTTAACTCAGTAGGCCCAAAAAGGAAAGGAATCAATTCGATAAAATGAATTAATGCCGGTAAAAAATGGATTAAATCAATGATTTTAAACCTACGCAATGGCTGTAAGGCATACTTTACAAATATAAAACCCAAAGGAGGAATTACATAAAAAATAATCGATTGTAATTTGTAAAAATGAATTGATATAGAGGAGTTGACTTCTTCTAAAAAGAATGCTGCAATAATTCTGATGGAATAAAAACAAAAATATATCCCTAATATTTTCTTGGGAAGAGAACTTTTTCTCCATAATAATTTAACCCCAACGATTAAAAGAAAAGTGGGCAAAATCAAAAAGTATATATTTTTTAATGCTGAGAAAATCATTTTTACTTAATTCACATCAAAAAATTTATTAGGAGATGTTTGGTGTATTCGATGCACTACCTTATACAAAGCCTGCCTACTACCAAATCCCGCTCTCTCAGCAAGGCTTTCTATCGTAAAATTGTGTTCCCCTTCACTCTCTTTCAATATTTTTTTCAAGTAATTTAACCGATAACTCCCAACAAAATCTGGAAAACTCATTTCAAAATGATCTTTAATGAGTTTCGAAAGAGCCCTTTCAGTGGTTTTAAAGTGTTTTGCCAAAAATTTAATGGAAAAATCTTCCTGTAAAAACGGCGCTTCAACTTCCATAAAAATCTTTAATTCCCTTACTTTAAAGGCAGTTCTTTCATCATGAAAATCAAGGACATTTTGCCCAATATCATTAGACTTTTTGGTGTCAAAATAAGAAGGAGATAAGGAATCAAATATTGCACCATTTAATAATTTTGGACTAAATATGTAGAAAATAAAATTCATAACACCTCCAAGGAACATCAATAAATCACTTGAAGAAAAGGTTTCAATATTGTGAACATTAAATACACCCAAAAATTGAAGTAAAATTAAAATAAGGGATACTACCTTAAAAAGAATTCCTAAACCAATCCACTTCAACAATAAATTATTGTTCTTGTAAAAAATTGATTCTTGTTTTTTCACATATCGGTACCAAACTCTTATCTGTAATGCTACATAAACTATTGATAATAAAATTTTAAAAATAGCATGATATACCACGGGAATTGTACCCGCTAAGGATGGATAATTAATATAAGAACCCGACATTATCGACAATTGCAAGTCTTTAAATTTTTGATCAACCGGACCAAAAAAGAAAGGAAGTAACTCGATAACATGCAAAATAAATGGCAAAAAATGAACTAAATCATACCATTTGAAATTACGATACGGTTTTAGGGCATATAAACAAAATAAAAAACCAAGTGGACCAAAAAGGTAATGTAAAGGAGATTGTATATAATGAAAATGGATATAAAACGACGTATTTGCCACTAATAATTGATAGGCCGAAACATTTCGAAGAAAAAAAGCCAAAAAATATACTCCCAAAACCCGCTGTGGTAATGTACGCCTTCCTAAGAGTAAACGCAATCCAATAACTACAAAAAAAGTAGGAAGGATAAAGAAATAAATATTTTGTAAACCTAACTGTATCATGAATTTAAAAGCTGATTAAAATATTCTTTCGGTGTTGTGTTTTTTAATTTTTTAAAGGCAATATAAAATCCCTGACGAGTTCCAAATCCAGCTTTTTCTCCAATATAATCTAATGAATACTTGTTGAAATCTTTATTCTGAATAAATGTCTCCTCAATATATTGAATTCGACGGGAATTAATGTAATCCCTAAATGAAATACCATATTTAAATCGAATTGCAGCGCCAATAATTCGAGGATTTTGTTTTAAAAGAGAACCCAACAAATCAGCGGAAAGTTTTGAATTCAAATAAATCTCACTGCTTTCAAAATACTCATCTACTGAATTAACAACTTCTACTAATTTATCTTCCATTACATTTAAGTGATCATCCAAATACACAGGAGTCGGGTAATCGTTAGCCGAATGATTGGATGAAAATTCCACAGGCTTTTTAACTACCTTGGGAACAATAATCCTACGATAGATAAGAAAAAAAAGTATTAAAATTAAAATGATAGAAAAGGTTAAAGTCATAATATTTAAAATTGATAGTAGTTTCGTGGTGCTAAATAACTTTTTTTAGCAAAATAAGTGTGTCAAAAAAAATGCAAAAACCATTTTTTAGACAAAATAATTTTGACACTACCCCTTTTTATTGACAATTTTTCTACACAAATGTGTCAATTTTTAAAAATTACAGCTATCAACTACATTAGCTAGTGTCAAAAAAATGAATACTTCAGAAAAAGAAAGAGTTTTCAATAAATTGCATTAAATTTGGATTTAACATCATTTAAACCATTTAGCCAAATGAAAAAACTTGTACCCATTTTGTTATTATTTCTTGTATGGTCAACCTCCTTCGCAGGTATTAAGCCTTCTAAACAGAGCCTTCAGGATGCTGAAATTAATCGATTCAAATCGATGATTGCTGTAGATAAAAATGGGCTAGATAAAAGCATTCATAAAGATTTATATTATTGTCACAGCTCCGCCACAATCGATAATAAAGAAAGCTATATTGAATCGATTGTATCCAAAAAAACCATTTATCATAAAATTGATATCGAAGAAAGCAATGCTCGGGTTTATGGGAATATTGGAATCAACACTGGAATTTTAAATGTCATTAATCTAAAAGATGGGGTTGAACAACCTGTTAATCGAATTCGATACACAGGGGTATATTTATTTGAAGACGGTAGATGGCAACTCGTAAGTTGGCAGACAACGAAAAGTCCGAAATAAGGGGAAAGTTGAAAGTGGAAAGTTGAAAGTGGAAAGTTGAGAGTGGAATGTGGGAAATTAATGCAACTTTTTTCAATTTTCCACTTTCAACTTTCCACTTTCCACTTTCAACTTTCAACTAATTTCATCAGCTTCTCCAAATTCCTCCCCTCGCAACCTTTCGTAATATACTTTGGTAATCCAAACTGTGAAATATCCGTAAATTCCCAGGGATGAAAATACAACATCAAAGTTCCATCTGTTTGAAAAGTCCAATTGGCAATTAATTGATAAAACCAAAAAGGAAAGTTTTTAAACGCCAGCCAAAAAAGTGGAATTCGAAAAAGTGGTGAGACTGAGGCAGGAATTCTTTTTAATCCTTTTTCTATATATTCTGTTCTAGGTAGTTGAAAATTGTTGTATCTGCCAGGTATCCAAGTAGGATGTACAGAACTATCATAAATATAACCTGCTGCTAAAATATCCTCAACAGGTACTGGCATCATTCGTGGCATACGTAAACCAGTAACCGGCTTGCCGGTTAATTCTTCTAAACGAAGCCTCGAAGAAAGCAAATCCTTTGTTTCAAAACTTGAATGATAATAAGTATGTGAAGCAATCTCATGCTTTTCCGCCAACAATTTAATTTCATTCGGAAAATGGTCGGCAAAATTAGCCGTTGTAAATAATGTACAACGTAAACCTGGTAGATCTAAAATAGGTTGAATGGCTTGCAAGCCATTCAATCCAATTTCCATTTGCAAATCTTTATCAATAGAAATTCCATATTCCAATGGTAAATCGAATTCCTCCACATCAAAACTGATACATATTTTAGGATGCACGTAATTCATCTGAAGAATATTTGTTTAAAAGTAAAGATCCACTTATCCAAAACCAGGTAATGAGTAAAGGCAATGCCTTTAAAGCGTATTTGATAACTAGGTCGCGACGTATCGTTAATGGAACGATATCTGTAGGAGATAAAACTGTTAATATTCCTAACAAAATAAGTAACCAAATGTATTTTGTATTTTTATAATCAGTGAGAATCCAAATTACAAATCCTGACACAGCAATGATGTACGTGGAAGATTCGGAAGAAGATGAAAAAATAACTAAACCAATAAGTACTTGTGCAAAATAATGTGTTTGAAAAACGCTATTTTTTAATAATTTGAAACGGAAAATAGGTAATAAAGTAAGAATAAAAGCAGGTAGTAAAAACGCTACATTTGAGACGGTATAATAACCTGAAATACGTTTAAATAAGCCCATCGCTGAAATATCTTGCATCCCTCCATTTGAATAGGAAATTTGATTGAGTTCGTTTTTGTGTACAAGAACCTCATACCAATTTAAATAAGATTGATAAACAAATGCCGGCGATGACAAAATTGATGGTAGAATGAGTCCAAGCAAGGTCCAGGCTACGCAATACATCACAAATCTTTTGGGTTCCTTTGTAAAAAACACAAGTAGGAGTCCAACTAACCCATAAATTTTAGTAAGCATCAACACAATAATGATCAAAGTGGTCACCCAATCTTTTTGCTGTTTCACAAGTGCGAAAGACCAAAGGAGTCCGCCCGCCATTAATAAATTAAATTGAAAATTGTGGACAGAAGTACAAGCTTCCAAAAGAATAAACAACCACAAAATAAAAGGAGGTTTTTCGCCCCAAAAATAGCTTAAGCTTTTTTGCAACACCCACATACTTACGAGAATCCAAGAAATTAAAGCTAAAAGATCCGGTTGAATGGCAAATGGGGCAATCAAAATAGCAAAAAGAGGACCATATAAATTTTGATCAAAATACTCAGCAGGATATTTTGCGTAGAGATTACTTTGATGAATCGAATGCCAAAAAACGTTTTTATAAATAACGAAATTGTTATAGGTAGAAGGCCCTCGCATCCACTTTGAAATCACTATCAAAATGGGAATTAAATACCAAAGAATATTTTGAAATTTACGATTCAAAATGTTTTTTTTTCAAATTTACGAAATGTAAATCATTATTTGTTCTGCGAAATTAATTCCGCAGATTTAAATCTGCAGCCAACAAAATTGAAATTTATTGTTAAATTGAAACAAATTACCATTTAATACCATGCACGAACTATCTACTTGCCTTTGGTTTAACCAAAATGCAAAAGAGGCCGCAGATTTTTATCAATCCGTTTTTCCTGATTTTGAAGCAATTGCTGAAAACCCAATGGCGGTAAATTACCGATTAATGGGACGAAGGTTTATGCATCTAAATGGTGGGCCGGGTTTTCCAATCAACCCATCCATCTCTTTCTTCGTTAGTCTAGAAAATGAAAGCCAAATCGAACAGATATGGAATCAATTAATAGATGGTGGCAAAGTTATGATGGATTTAAATAGTTATCCCTGGAGCCCAAAATATGGATGGTGTTCAGATAAATATGGAGTTAGTTGGCAATTAATGAAAGGACACGAACCCAAAAATTCCATTGTTCCAAGTCTTATGTTTTGTCAACAAAATGCGGGCAAAGCAGAAGAAGCCATGGATTTTTATGCTTCCCTCTTTCCTAATTCATCCAGTATTGCCAAATCACGATACGAAAAAGGAGAGCACGATGTAGAAGGTTATTTAAAATATTCGCAAACAAATTTAAATGGTACCCCAATCTGTGCCATGGATAGCTCCATGCCGCACATGTTTACCTTTAATGAAGGCGTGTCGTTTGTAGTAGTTGTAGATACCCAAGAAGAAATCGACTTTTATTGGGCCAATTTAGTAGCAGGTGGCCAAGAGGGCAAATGCGGATGGCTAAAAGACAAGTATGGACTCTCCTGGCAAATCGTTCCTTCCATCCTCCCTTCATTAATGAACAATCCAGAAACAGCCCCCAAAACAGTTTATAATTTTTTGCAGATGAATAAGCTTATAATTAAGAAACTATGAATCTAAGAATCGAAAGAAATTAATGAACGGAAAGAACGGAGGAGGTTTCAAGAATTGCTCTTCCGTTCTTCCAATTCTTCCGTTCTTCCAATTCTTCCGTTCTTCTAGTTCTTAGTTTCATAGTTTCATAAATTCTTAGTTTCTTCATCTCACAACTTCAATTGCAAAAACACTCCCGAATTCAATTTTTCAAACTTTACTGGGCCGTAATAATCCACATTGGTTCCTAAACCAAAAGTATATTTTCCAAAAGATAATCCCGCTCTTAGGCTAACAGCACTTTTGGCGTGAACTCCATGTGCAAGATCTTGCACATATAATCCTTGAATACGTGTGTACAACCTGGTTTTTTCTGACAACTTGGGTTTTATTTCAGCCAGGGCGACTGTTTCAAAACCTGTGTTTGGCAACAAATTATAGGAAGGATAAACAACTACTAAATAATCTGGACTTGCTTTAAAATATTGTAAACCTAATGAAGGTACCAGGCCAACTTTATAATTCCATTGCATACCTGCGCTTGCAAATAGATTCTTACCTAAATTATATAAAAGAGCATTATTAATTACCATGTCGGTCTCTGCGGGATTATTTTGGTAATCTGCAGATCCCACAGTCACATTAAAAAATGAAAATTTCTTCTTTTCATCAATAGGTTTACTTAAAATGATCAACAAATTTGCTCGATTATCACCAAACATGACCTCAACTGGAGTTGGAGGCGCAGGAATAGTTCCGTGGGTGTTTTTTGATTCTTGGGCGATTAGCTGCCCAGTTATTAACATTAATAAAAATACTTTTTTCATATGGGGTTTAATTAATTTTAGTAAAGAATGTATGAAACTTTGAATCTATGAATTTAAGAATCGGAAGAAATTAATGAACGGAAGATGTTTCAAGAATTGCTCTTCCGTTCTTCCGATTCTTCCGTTCATCCAGTTCTTAATTTCATCGTTTCTTAGATTCATCGCTTCTTAGATTCATCAATTCCTAGTTCACCCTCCTCCAACTATCTCCAAAGAACGAATTAAAATCTACCTGATCTTCTTTCAAGTCTGTATTATCTTTTAGCCAGTCAAAACCTGACCCTTTACTGCCATTGAAATAAATTCGATGACCCCAAGTCAATTTACGGTCCCCGGCTTGATAAATAGGTGCGTCTGCCAAGTTTTCATCAAAAGTGCAGCCCAACAAATACAGTTGTGCTTCACGATGATACCTACCTAATTTATATCCTTTTACTCCTCTAAATTTAGAATTCAGAATAATGGATTTATCACCTTCCTTAGCTGAACCATCATGCCAAATGGCCGCATTCAAATTGTGACAAATAAATTCACAATTTTCGGCCAAGGCATTTCCACGTGGACAATACATGTCCACATGTCCTTCTACCGAACAATTATTGAAATAATAGAGACCATTTTCCACATCCCATGGACTCACTGTGTCACCTCCGCCAGAAACAAAAGCACAATCTTCAAAGGCTAATCGAGTAGCGCCTGGCATGCTGCGCATCGCAAACTGATGTCCGTCTGAACGAACTATTTTCTCTCCTTCTTTTTCACCTTTTTCACGCGGCAATGCATATTTTTGAACAGTTGTTTGCGTTTCTTTGCCTGATTCATTTAAACATGGAATCGTTTGATCTGTTGAATTGATCAATCCATAATCATTGATGATGGTTACATTTTGTACGGATATATCACTTCCTTTGATATTTAAGGTAGCAGCACCATAATCATCCGGATGCTCACAACGCCAAATATCTCTTGCCTGAGTAATTTTAATCACAACACCGGCTTTGCTTTCACCACGAAGAGTTAAAAAGGATTTCGTACTGTCAATCCATAATTTTTCCTGATACTCTCCATTTTTTATCACAATTTCATCCCCCTTTTTGGCTTGTTCAATTGCCGCCTGTACCGTTTGAAAAGCCTTAGCGTTTGAACGGTCTACCACCAAAACTTGATGATCTTGATGCATAAAATCTGCCATCAACGTAGCAACTTGTTCCATCCATCGGTCATACAACAAAAAACTATGTGGCGAGAACGGAAAAGTAACAGCTCGACAGATGATATTATTTGCTCGCATTTTTTGTCGAAAATCTTCTCTTCCCGCATGCATACGATCAACTCCACTGTTAATAAATAATACAGCTGGATCATTTTTTGATACATGATACAAGGCAGATGCCTCATCCCAAAGTTTTGCCCCCTCCATTTTGGCGAAGCCAAAATATTGCGTAGCGGCACTCAATTTCTTACTGTCATCCCCTTCTCCCGATTCTGGATGAATAAATGCCAAAATACCATCTAAATCTATCACAGAATGAATTTTATAATTTGCAGCATGTTTACCATATAAGGTTTCATTCCAAGTACTGCCAAGTAATGCAGCTATTTGTCCACCAGCCGAAAAACCAGCAACGGAAAGTTGCTTGGGGTTAAATTTAAATTTTCTCGAATGATCAAATAAGAATTTTAAACCATCATGAACATCAAGCATCGCAGCGGGATATAGCTCCTCAGTAGATAATCGGTATTCTATTAAAAATACCCGAAAACCCTTTTCAACTAATGACTTTGCCAATTCGCGGTGCTGACTTTTATCACCAGTACGCCAACCTCCTCCATGAATAAACATCAGTGCCGGTAATTTCTCTTTGGTTTTTGGACCATAATAATCCATTTTCAATTCTCTATTACCAATTTTCTTATAAGTAAAATCAAGAATTGAATCAGTAGGAATTTGTAAGTTATGAACTGCTAATTGTAATTTTGGAAGAGATTTTGAATCGTTTTTTAGAGCATCCGCATTATTATAGGAATAATCTCGAATACCTGTAATTCCCTTCAAATTTTGCCCTAAAATAATTGTAGGAAAGATCAATAAAAGGATAAATTTTTTCATAGTGTACAGGTTTCATTCGTCCCGAACCAGTTCTTTCGGTTCTTTGCTATAAAAGAATAAATACCATCATTTATACCCTTCGGGAATATTCGAAAAATTTGAATGATGGGCCAAGGTTTTTTTAAATAGGCAGAAATTCTGAATATGGCTTCTGATTTTACATATA
>JACCDM010793145.1_pt1 | contig 19950 bp, 19 predicted proteins | sample 7445851 | NCBI WGS metagenome assembly JACCDM01 (sample SAMN15323438, study PRJNA562643) | freshwater metagenome | isolation source: river surface water | place: USA:Blue River Watershed | collected 2017-08-16
ATCAGTGGGGAACATGTGGATGGCGGCACGTCGAGATTTGATCCGCAAGGCATTGTTTACCATGCCGCCTGTGCCGGTTGCGGAGGTTTTTCCGATTTTCCAACTACACCAAATGCATATTCGCAAACTAACAACTCATCGAATTGTAATATGGCTATTTTTAAATTGGATTTTCAATTCGTTCGCATTAAAGCCAATTTTACTATTCAAGCCTCCCAAAATTTAGAAGCTTGTCAAGGAGAAGATGTGCAATTTAAATGTCTTTCCGGTAGTCCCGATAGCCTTTATTGGGATTTTGATGATGGAACTACCTCTACCCTACTCAATCCATCCCATACGTTTTCAACTCCTCGTAAATACAACGTAAAACTTTTTGTGAAGAATTGCTTTAATACCGATACCATCGTAAAAGAAGTTACCATCTTTCCCCCACCCCAAATTCGGATTTTGGGACCTCCAAAAATGTGCCAAGGCCAATCAGTGCAGTTGGTGGCTTCGGGCGGTATATCCTATTTTTGGAAATCAGACTCTACCCTTTCCGATACTTCTGTATTCAATCCCATAGCAAGACCCCCGGTAACCCAGAAATACTATGTTTCAGGTATAGATTCCAATGGCTGTCGAAGTAAGGATTCCATTCAAATTATTGTTTTTAATTCTTTAAACCCTATTTTAGAAACCGATACGAGTATTTGTGCTGGAGACTCCCTTCGTTTATGGGCCAATCAAGATACCGCACTTATTTCAAAATGGACATGGGAAAGTAAGAAATTAGGAATTTTGGATTCCAATAATTATCCGATGGTTTCTCCCAGCACTACCGATACTTTCTATTTTCGATACACTACAATCGATGGCTGTAATTTGGTTGATTCAGTCATTGTAAAAATATTTTTCTCGGTCATTGCCAATGCTGGTGTTGATGTGTTTGGTTGCAAAGATGAAAAAATAACTTTAAAAGCCTCTGGAGGAACAAATTTCTTTTGGAGTAATGGCCAAAATTCTCCCGTGATCTCAGTTTCAATTAACGACTCTTTAAAATGGTATTCAGTTATTGTTAGTCAAGGAAAATGTAGAAGTTTGCCCGACTCTGTAGCCGTTTTTCGAACGGATGTTCATGCCGAATTTGAAGTTTCATTGGACACTGGATATGCGCCTCAAGAAATTGTATTCACCAATAAAAGTTCATTGAATTCAGTTTTATTTGATTGGGATTTCGGGGATGGAAACCGTTTGCAAAATGTCGCTAACCCTAAGCATATTTATCAAAAAGAAGGAGTCTATTCACCCACATTAACTGTACAAAGTTTATCTCCAAGTTGTTTGGATACCTTTCAATACCAGTTTATTTTTATTGATTCAGTGAAATTGGTCATTCCCAATGCATTCTCGCCCAACAACGATGGCATCAATGAAAACTTGGTTTTTGAAGGCTTCAATTTGTCGATGATTGACGTTCTTATTTTTGATCGGTGGGGACAAGAAATCTTTCAGGGAAAAGGTGAACGAGTGACTTGGGATGGTAAAGTAAATGGGCAACTATGTACGGTTGGTGCTTATCCTTACCTGGTTAATGCCATTGGAAAGAACGGAAAAACATACCGATGGCAAGGATTGGTTACTTTGGTTCGTTAGATTTGTTACCCCAGCGTTGATTTAAAAATTGTTTCATTTCTTGTTCTCTTGGGTTTTTCCCAGGGGTAAAAAACTCAAAATTTTCCAACTCTTTTGGTAAAAAAGCCTGTTTTACGAAATTGTTTTCATAATGATGAGCATACAAATAGCCTTCTCCGTAGCCCATTTCTTTCATTAATTTAGTAGGTGAGTTTCGCAAATGTAGAGGAACCTCCAGATTCGGATTCTTTTTCACTTCTTCTAAGGCTAAATCAATGGCCAGATAACTTGAGTTTGATTTACTGCTGCAGGCCAAATAAATGGCACATTGCGAAAGAATGATTCTCGATTCTGGCATTCCAACTTGATGAACCGCCTGAAAGGTATTGTTAGCCAGAATCATGGCCGTTGGATTAGCATTACCAATATCTTCCGATGCTAAAATTAACATCCTTCGGGCAATAAACTTAGGGTCTTCTCCTCCATGTATCATTCGAGCTAACCAATAAACCGCAGCTTGTGGGTCACTTCCACGGATAGATTTGATAAAGGCGCTGATGACATCGTAATGTTGTTCTCCCGATTTATCGTATCGTGAAAAATTATTTGCGGCCACCTTTTCAATCAATTCATTGGTGATGATTTTCTTTTTCTCCCCTTGAATGGAAAATACAACAGCTTCCAATAAATTGAGTAATTTCCGGGCATCGCCTCCCGAAAATTTAATAAAATGATCTGTTTCTTTTAGCTGTATTTTTTGGGATGATAACCATGGATCGGATTGAAAAGCACGATTTAATATTTCTTTTAGATGTTCAGTAGTATGTTGTTCTAGAACAATAACTTGGCATCTTGAAATGAGAGCAGAATTGATCTCGAAAGAGGGATTTTCCGTTGTGGCTCCAATGAGGGAAATACGGCCTTTTTCCACAGCACCTAAAAGTGCATCTTGCTGAGTTTTGTTGAAGCGGTGGATTTCATCAATAAATAAAATGGGAGGAAATAATCCTTTAGCAGATTGGATAATTTCCCTCAGATCTTTTACCCCCGCTTCGATGGCAGAAAGAAAATGGAATGGACGTTGAACAGATTGGGCTAAGATTTGAGCCAAGGTTGTTTTACCTACGCCGGGAGGCCCCCACAAAATGATGGATGGAAAACTTCCGCTTTCAATCATGTTGCGAAGTGGCATACCCTTCCCTACCAAATGGTTTTGGCCAATAAAATCATCCAAAATTTTTGGACGTAATCGCTCAGCTAAGGGTACTTGGGAAGTCATGAATTTTGTGATAAATAATTTCCTGCCATGTATCCGGCAGTCCAGGCTGCTTGAAAATTAAAACCGCCGGTAACCGCATCGATGTTAATGCACTCGCCAACTAAAAATAAATTTGGAATAAGTTTACTTTGAAAACTTTTGAAATCAATTTCTTTTAATTCCACACCACCGGCGGTAACAAACTCTTCTTTGTTGGTACTTTTTCCTTTCATTCCAAGCTTGGCTTGGGTGAGCTGATGCGCCAACCGTTGGATGGATGCATGTGGTACATTTGCCCAAGTTTCATTTCCATCCAAATGGGCGAACTCGATTAATTTTAGCCAAAGTCGTTTCGACAAATTTGAAAAAGGACCCGATAGGAGTTGTTTTTTAGGATTTTCTTTTTTCCAATTTTCTAAGATTGAAAAAGCATCACGTTCTTCCATTTCACCTAACCAATTTAAAACAATGGTAGCATCATAATTCATCTCGGCTAATTTTCGAGCACCAATGGCCGATAACTTTAAAATGCCAGGACCTGAAATGCCCCAGTGTGTAATGAGTAATGGACCTGTAGTTTCGAAAGAAGTTCCTTCAATTTTTGAATGTACCATGGGGACGGACACTCCTTGAAGGTTGTTTAAACGGCTATCTTTGATATTAAAGGTGAATAAACTAGGAACCGGCGTAACAATACTATGCCCCAATTTTTCAAGAATTTCCCAAATCTTACCCGATGATCCTGATGAAATAACCACGGCATCAAAAAAACTTTGTTGGCCATGGTTAAATTCAATGATGAAGCCTTCATCTTTCCTTCGAATGTCGACTACCGCCATTTGAGTTAACGTTTCAATGTTATTTTCTCGGGCTTCCTGAATCAATGCTTGGGCAATATCTTCGCTTGAGTCGGATACCGGGAAAACACGATCATCTTCTTCAATTTTTAATTCTACTCCCCTTTTTTCGAACCAATCCATGGTATCTCCCGAGCAAAATTTATGAAATGGGCCCAAGAGTTCTTTTTCACCACGAGGATAGAATTTAGTTAATTCCTTAGGATCAAAACATGCGTGGGTTACATTGCATCGACCACCTCCTGAAATTCGAACTTTTTGAAGGACATCTTTGGCTTTTTCGAAGATGAAGATTTTTGAATCGCTTGAATTTTGGGCAGCATGAATAGCTGTAAAATATCCAGAAGCTCCTCCCCCTACGATGGCTATTCGTTTACTGCTCATAAAAGTTGATTTGGTTTAATCCTTCTTTCTTAAAAATACCTAAAGAATCTTCAAATAGCAATTTTCCTTGTTTCAGATCAAATAGAACACACTCATTTTTAGAGTAATCAGGCTGATTCTTTTTTCTAACCAACACCGGAAAGCAACTTCGTTGTAAAGCTTGAATTTGATCTAGGTGAATGATAGGTAAGGTAGGAAAGTAGGATATCTTTTGTTTTTTTCGATAATAGATCCAACTCGAAAATGGAATTTGAATCTTAGAATGTTGAATATTGATTTCTTGAGGTTTCCAATCTTTCCGAAAGATTTCCCATTTCTCAAGATAATCGAGAAAAAGCTCGGCGTTATTGAACTTTATGGTTGAAATGTTTAATTGGTCTTCAAAAATTGAAAATGAAGAAATGCTTGCTTGAATACTTTCCAATTTTACCAAAGTATCTATTTTAGAGGTGTCGTTTAGTAAGATGACATGGGAAAATTTGATGGATAAATCGGGGAAATTCTTAAAAAAAGAGGTGGAAAAATTTGAATATTGAAGTTCACCTTTAACAAGATGATTTATTTCCTGCTTAAAAACAGACTCCAATTGTTTGTTCAGGATTTGACTGAAAAACAAAAGCAAAAGGAGAAGGGAAAATCCGATGGATATAATTAGTTTCACGAAATGATTTGGGCATTAAATTCTTTCAAAAAAGCCTGTAAAAAGAGTTTTTTCACTTCTGCCATGTCAACATCTTTACCCAATTCTTTCTTCAAGGATGTTACCGCTTTATCGTCGATGCCACAGGGAATCATGTGATTAAAAAAATCCAAAGAGGTGTTGATATTGAAGGCAATTCCATGCATCGTGCACCATCGACTTGATTTAAGGCCAATAGCACATATTTTTCGTTCTTTTCCTTCCACCCCAGGTTCAATCCATACGCCCGTGTATCCTTCAAATGCTTCAGCCCGTATACCGTAATATTGGCAAACGTCAATAACACATTTTTCCAATGAAGTAACAAAAGCATTTAAACTGGGAATAAATTGCTCTAAATCAAGCAAAGGGTAAACAACCAATTGTCCTGGTCCGTGAAATGTAATATCTCCTCCCCGATTGATGGCATAAAAAGTAGCCCCAATATCTTTCAATTGATCTTCATGTAGTAGAAGATTCTCTTTTTTCCCTGATTTACCTAAGGTATAAACAGGGGGGTGTTCAACAAACAAAAGCCTATTTTTGGGTAAATTGTGCGTTTGTTTGGATTTATTCGCCATTTTTAAATCAATAGATTCCTTGAAATACCGTTCTTGAAGATCCCAAACCTCTTTGTAATCCTGGACACCAAGATCGATTAGTTGTACAGGTTTCATGGTATTTGAATCGTTAAAAAATGGGAGATTCCATTACTTTTCACACGTACATTTTCAAATGAGTTGGGAATCCATACGGGTTCATGTTTGGTGACACTTTCCGTAATTTCGTAAGTGCTGATTTCAACTTCATCGCCTTCGATAAGCCAAAAAAGTTGATTGTTAGAAATTTCCATGGTTTCATGGTCATTCAACTTGTGCAAGCTGTAGGAAAAATATTCTGATTCAATGGAATGACAGTTGTTTTTTACTGTGGTATATGAATTAAGAGAAACTGCTTCCAAAGATTCTTCCAAATGAAGATCTCGAAGATGACCATTAGCATCCTTTCGATTAAAATCAAATAATCGATAGGTTACATCCGATGATTGTTGGATCTCACCTAAAACAATTCCCTTTCCGATGCTGTGAACCAGTCCTGCTGGGATGAAAAAAAGATCATTTTTTTGGACTTGAATTTGGTTGATTTCGGAATCAATCCAACCGCCTTGACTAGCCGTTTGAATCTCTTGTCGTGTCATTTCATTTTTCCAACCCAGATACAAAAAAGCATCTTTTTCATGGTCCAAAATAATCCAAGATTCGGTTTTCCCTAAGCAACCGTGTTTTTTTTGTGCGATTTCATCATTGGGATGAACTTGAATTGAAAGGTCTTCTTCTGCATCAATAATTTTAATTAGAAGTGGGAATTTTTGATATTTTTTTCGAAAGGATGGTGAAAAATATGCATGATTAACGTCCAATTCAATTAATTGACTTAAGGTTTGATTTGACCCTTTTTGATACGTCTCATGAGGAGTAACATCGGAAACTAACCAAACTTCTCCGCAATTTTGAGGCACTTCTTCATCCCAACTTTTAAGTTTCTCAATATGATTTCCTCCCCAAATCTTGGGAAGAAAAATGGGCTGAAATCTAAGAAATTTACCCATGCCGATGAACATATTGAATCAACCCTTCGGTTGAAGAATCTAATTCCATTGAATTTGATTCTTTTTTGATTACAGGAAGGAGCTCGTTACAAAGTTTTTTGCCTAATTCTACTCCGAATTGATCAAAGGGATTGATGTTTAATAAAGCCGCTTCACACAACACTCGGTGTTCATATGATGCTACCAAATATCCTAAAGATTGGGGTGTAATTTTTTTGAGTAATAGGGTTGTCGATGGACGATTACCAGAAAATTTTTTCTCTGGAAATGAAGAGTTTTCTCCAATCATCAATGCTCTAGATTGGGCAAATAGGTTAGATAAAAGCTTGATCTGATGATCATTATCCGCTCCTGGTTGATGAATAACTCCAATAAACTCTACATGAATTTTTTCTGTTCCTTGGTGTAATAATTGAAAAAATGAATGTTGCGCGTCTGTTCCGGGTGCTCCCCACCAAACCACTCCAGAACGATTTACAGAATTTCCCGAAACATCAACTCCTTTTCCATTACTTTCCATAACAAGTTGCTGTAGAAAGGGTACGAGCATCGAAAAACGATGAGCATAAGCAGCAATAACTTTGGAATTAAAACCATTTTTTTGGAAATAATAATGGTCAACAGCGGCCAAGATTACGGGAAGATTTTGTTTGATAGGATCAATTTCAAAAGCATGATCGGCGCATTCTGCTCCTTCCAAAAGTTCTCGAAATTGAGTTGCGCCAATGGCACAAACTAAGGATAACCCAACGGCACTCCATAGTGAATATCGTCCTCCTACCCAATCCCAAAATCCAAATATTCTTGATTCATTAATCCCAAATTCTTTGGCTAAATCAACCTGGGTTGAAACGGCTACAAAATGACTTGAAACAGCATCTTTGCTTAGTGAATTAACCAGCCAATTCTTAGCGGTTTGAGCATTTTGAAGTGTTTCTTGTGTGGTAAAGGTTTTCGAGCAAACAATGAAAAGCGTTGTTTCTGGATTGGCTTCTGATAAAACATCGTGAATGGCGAGTCCATCAACATTGGAAACAAAATGAACTTTGGAATGACCTCTAAAATCTCGAAGAGCGTCGTAAAGAAACTTTGGACCTAGGTCAGATCCACCAATTCCAATATTGACGACAGTGTCGATGGTTTTTCCTGAGAAGCCCAAGATTTTTTGCTGAAAAATTTGATCTCCAAATTCTAAGAATCGATCTCGAATCGAAATAACTTCTTCATCCAAGGGATCCATCGGAGAAGTTCTTCTCAATCGGAAATGCATGGCAGCTCGATTTTCCGTATGGTTGATATTTTCACCACCAAAAAACTGTTTTCGAGCCAATTCAATTCTACTCTGCTCTTCTTGGTTCAATAAATGAAGCGTGTCAAGATGATTTTTAGAAAAATCTGCTAACAAAAAGTCATTCTCCAAAGTGAATTTAGAAAATCGCCTTGGATCTGATTGGAAAAGTTGTTTGAGATCTCGTTCCATGCATTAAAACAAACCGGAAATCACGCCATTGGCATCAACGTCGATAGCTTCAGCGCTTGGGATTTGAGGTAATCCAGGCATTCTAAGAATTTCACCCACAATCGGAACAATAAATCCAGCACCTGCAGCAAATTCAAATTCACGAATGGTGAGTGTAAATCCAGTTGGTCTTCCTAGTTTTTTAGGGTCCTCTGTGAAGCTATACTGGGTTTTTGCCATACAAATGGGTAATTTATCCATGCCCAATTTGTAGATTTTTTTCAAGTCAGTTTTTGCTTTACTTGAAAATTCTACCCCATCTGCGCCATAAATTTTTTGAGCGATAGCGTTGATTTTGTTCTCAACGGTGTCGTTCCAGTCGTACGTAGGAATGTATTTCCCTTCGCAACTTTCAATGGCTTCAACTACTCGTTCGGCCAGTTCCTTCATGCCATCTCCACCTTTACCCCAACCTTCAGCAACGGCTACCTTAGCTCCCAAAGCTTGTACGGCATCAAAAACCAATTTTAGTTCCGCTTCTGTGTCAGAAACAAATCGATTGATGGAAACAACCGGTGGCAACCCAAATGATTTGATGTTTTCAATATGCTTTTTCAAATTCTCCAATCCGTTTGCCAAAGCATCCAAATTTTCAGATTTGAGTTCATCCAATTTCATTCCTCCATGGTATTTCAATGCACGAATGGTCGCCACAATAACAACGGCCTTAGGGGAAATTCCCGCAAATCCACATTTAATATTAAGGAATTTCTCGGCGCCCAAATCGGCTCCGAATCCAGCTTCGGTTACCACATAGGGCGCAACCGACATGCCTAATTTAGTTGCATTGATGGTATTGGTACCTTGTGCAATATTCGCAAACGGTCCTCCATGAATAATGGCAGGATTTCCCTCCAAAGTTTGAACCAAGTTGGGTTTCACTGCATCTTTGAGCAAGGCCGCCATCGCGCCTTGGGCCTTTAAATCGCGAGCAAAAACCGGCTTTCCATCAAAGGTATTTCCAACATAAATGTTTCCACAACGATTTTTCAAGTCTTCCAAATCTTTTGAAAGACAAAGAATCGCCATGATTTCCGAGGCTGCCGTAATATTGAAACCGCCTTCACGAGGAATACCACCCGACTTTCCACCCAGACCAACAATAAGATTTCTTAAAGAACGGTCATTCATATCCATAACACGTTTCCAAACAACGGTTCGAGGATCGATATTGAGGTTATTCTCAATTTTATTTTGAATGTTATTGTCAATCAAGGCAGCCAAAAGGTTATTGGCTTTTTCAACAGCAGAAAAATCACCCGTGAAATGAAGATTGATATCTTCCATAGGTACGACCTGAGAATAACCGCCACCGGCAGCTCCACCTTTAACGCCAAAAACTGGTCCGAGTGAAGGTTCGCGAAGCACCACAACAGCTTGTTTACCAATTTTATTAAGTCCTTCAGTTAAACCGATGCTTGTTGTGGTTTTTCCTTCACCCGCTGGAGTTGGATTGATGGCAGAAACCAATATTAAATTTGATTTCTGAACCTTTGTTTCATCGATCAGATGAAGGGGCATTTTGGCTTTATACTTCCCATAGTGCTCTAAATCGTCAGAGGAAATTCCGACTTTAGCAGCGATTTCATTGATATGAGAAAGTTTTGCAGCTTGTGCAATTTCAATATCGGAAGGTACGTGACTCATTTTTGTTCTTTTTCTTTTTTATTTAAACCATCGATGATTTCCCATGTGACATTCAATGTTTCACCGCCGGAAATAACAGGACCACCATTTGATCCATCCAGGATATAATCGTAACCATGTTGATTGCGATATTCATCAAAGAAAGCTTTCAGTTTATTGTATAATTTTTTGTTGAGATTGTCTCGATTGCTCGCAAATTGTTCTTCTGCAGAAGCAAGTTGACGTTTTAAATTCTCATCATCTCGCAATAAATCCGTTTCTGCAGCTTTAATCTGCTCTTGCGTCATTCGATAGGCCGCTCGCTGGTAATCGTCGTACTTTTTTGCCAACTGCTCCTGTTTTGCAATAATCCCATTTCTTTTGGAATTAAAATCAGAAGTAAGCTGCTTAAGTAAGTCTTGGTAATAACTGTAATGTTCGTACAAGGTGTCTAAATTAACATAAACGACCTTGGCTGAAGAATCGACGATGGGACGCGGATTTCCTGATACCGTTTTAGTTGGGGTTGGTTCCGGGGACTTTTGATTCACGATGGCAAAAGCAACGCCGGCGATTAATAAAACATTAATTCCCCATTGAATGAACGATTTGTTCATGGTTAGAAATTAAAAGGGTAAATCATTTTCGTCGGGAAGCGACGAAGATCCTGTTTGATCCATCGGAGGGGCGTCAACACCATCGAATGGGTCAATTCCGCCACCGGTCGATCTATTGGCTTCTACATCAATTTTCCATGCTTTCAAATCTGTATACCAACGTCCTTGATATTCACGAGATTCAACATCAAATGCAGCAGAAATTCGATCACCAATAGTTAAACGTTTTAGGGTATCTACCTTTTCTCCCCAAGCGGTTAAACAAACCTTTTTGGGATAGGTTGAACTACCGTCCAATTCGACAACAAAACTTTGTTTTTTCCATGAATTTCCGGTTTTTCCTACACCAGAAACTTCTTCTAACACTTGAACTAAACGTCCAACAGCAGTAAATTGATTCATAAAAGATGAGTTAATAACGAAGTCCCCACTGCTCTTTCTGCAGTAAAGCCTTCAGCAAATGTAACATGAATTTGCCTTCCAAAAATACGGTCCTTAGCAAAAATATACTCAAAAAAATCGGGTGAAGAAATAGGCGTATCGGGTTCTTTACTCTCAGGATTGTAAAACTGAGTAGCATAAGCAAGGATAGCCTTTTTCTTTTCTTCAACAACATCTGAAATATCTACGACCACATCCGGTTGAATATAACGATCTTGGATGTAATGGTAAACGACCTTGGGTCTCCATGCCCTTTGTTTTTCACCTTGAAAAGTGGATTCGATTTTTGATAATCCTGCTAAAAAACAAGCCCTGGAAACCAAGTTGGAGCCTCTGGCATGATCGGGATGTCGATCTTGAATGGCATTTGCAATAACGATATCAGGTTGGCAATATCGAATTTGTTGGATGATTTTTTGAAGGCTATCTTGATTTTCTTCAAAAAATCCATCGGATAATCCTAAATTTTGACGATAACTTAATCCCATGATTTCGGCAGCAAGTGCCGCTTCCTTCATTCGTATTTCTGCTGATCCACGGGTACCTAATTCACCCATGGTTAAATCAACAACTCCTACCCGCTTTCCTTGTCGTACCTCCCGAATTAGGGTGCCAGAACAGGAAAGCTCAACGTCATCGGGATGTGCGCCAAAAGCAAGAATATCCAGTTTCTCCATGATTTACATTCCTAAAATGTAGGCAAAAATTAATGGCGCAACAATGGTTGCATCCGATTCAATAACAAACTTTGGCGTATGAATATCCAATTTCCCCCACGTGATTTTCTCGTTTGGAACCGCACCTGAATAGGAACCGTAACTCGTTGTTGAATCTGAAATTTGACAGAAATAGCTCCAGAATGGAATGTCGTGCATTTCCATATCTTGGTAAAGCATAGGAACAACGCAAATCGGAAAATCACCGGCAATTCCGCCACCAATTTGAAAAAATCCGATCCCTTTCCCATCGGAATTTTTGGTGTAATAATCTGCTAAATAAGTCATGTACTCAATCCCCGATTTTACGGTCGAAGCTTTGAGTTCTCCCTTAATTACATAACTCGCAAAAATGTTACCCATGGTGGAATCTTCCCATCCGGGAACAACAATGGGGAGGTTTTTTTCTGCTGCTGCAATCATCCAACTGTCTTTAGGATCAATTTGATAGTATTGCTCTAATTCACCTGAAAGTAACATTTTGTACATGAATTCGTGAGGTAGGAATCGTTCGCCTTTGGCTTCGGCATCTTTCCATAGCTTTTCTAAATGCTTCTGTAATCGACGAAAAGCTTCATGCTCTGGAATGCATGTATCGGTAACGCGATTTAAACCACGTTCCAATAAATCCCATTCTTGTTGGGGAGTTAAATCGCGATAATGAGGTATTCTTTCGTAAAAGTCATGAGCAACCAAGTTCATGATGTCTTCTTCCAAATTTGCGCCAGTGCAAGAGATGATGGCAATTTTATCTTGGCGAATCATTTCAGCCAAAATTTTACCCATTTCGGCAGTACTCATGGCACCAGCTAAGGTCACCATCATTTTTCCACCTTCTTCCAGGTGCTGAACGTAACCTTTTGCGGCATCAACGACGGTGGCGGCATTGAAATGCAAGTAATACTTTTCAATGAATTCTGAGATTGGTTTTTGGCTCATTTTTTCTTGGCTTTTTTGGCAAAAATTTCACTTAACATTCGGTAATATAGCTTGGCTGCAAGGAAATCAGGAGCACGATTCGTTTCTTTTGCAGCCAATTCAACAATATCAAATCCTACGACATTCTTTTTCTTGATGATTTTCTCGATGAAAGTCATCACTTGGTACCAAGGCATTCCTCCCGGTTCTGGAGTTCCGGTCGAAGGCATCAAACTTGATTCAAAAACATCCAAATCAATGGTGATAAATACGTTTTCGGTCATTTGATTAACCGCTTTCTTCATCCATTTGTCGTTTTCCCAAATTTCATGGGCAAAATAGGTTTTTTCGCGATTGAGGTATTGAACTTCCTCCACATCCATGGATCGAATTCCTACTTGAATTAAATTGTGCTTCTGAGAACTTTCGAACAAAGCACAAGCGTGATTGTAAGGAGTTCCGTGGAATTCCGGACGTAAATCGGTATGAGCATCAAGTTGAACAACAGTAAGATTTTCGAATTTCTCAGCAAAGGCTCGAATGGTTCCGATGGAAATGCTGTGTTCTCCACCAAAAATGGTGGTGAATTTCCCGAGATCTAGGTATTTCTTCGTTGCGGTGTAAACCTCATCGACCATTTTTGCGGGATCAACCTTTTCTTTTATCGCTGGAGCAAGGTAAATGCCATTTAAATAAACCTCAGTGTTGGTTTTAATGTCGTAAAGCTCCATGTTTTCGGAAGCTTCAAGAAAGGCTTCTGGACCTAAGTCGGCTCCTTTTCCCCATGTTGATGTTCCATCGAAAGGTGCAGGAATTAATGCAATGGCTGCATCTTTTAGCTTTCCGTATTTTTCTGGAATGCCAGCATAGGTTTTCGTTTTTCTTTTCATTTCCTCTTTCTATTTGATTGCAAAGTTCGAAAAATTATAGGCGCTATCCTAATTTTTTTTCCTTTTGGAACCATTTCAGCGCAATTCAATTTGTATTCAAAAGACTTAAAAAACCTTTGATTTTTTCAGCCAAATTAAATGTTGTTGATTCATGTTAACCAACGAAAAAAGAAATATGATCAAACTCAAATTAGCAGGTTTGTTGGTTGGGTTGGTTGGAAGTTACCTTTGGGTATATAATCCTCAATGCACCATCGGAGGTTGTCCGTTAACCAGTAATATTTACTTCACCTTGATTTGGGGAGCCATGATGGGCTATTGGTTAGGTGGATTGATTTTTGATCTTGTAATTCGAAAAAAATGAGTAAGTTTAAGAACATCATCAATAGTGATATTCCTGTATTGATTGATTTTTATGCCGATTGGTGCGGCCCTTGTCGTGTTTTATCTCCTGAAGTTCAAAAGGCCGCAAAAATCCTAGGCGACTCGGCTAAAGTATTGAAAATTAACGTCGATAAAAATCCAGCCGTTTCACAAGCTTACCAAATTCAATCGATTCCTACCTTGATGATCTTTAAAAATGGACAACTTCTTTGGAGAAAATCGGGAGCGATGTCGGCCCATCAAATTTCTGAAACCGTAAAAAAATTCATGTAATTATGTTTGGATTCCTAACCAATTTGTTCTCAAATAAAAACAAGCACGAAGCCATCAAATTGTTATTGCAACAAGGTGCAGTTATTGTTGATGTTCGCACCTCTGCAGAATTCAGCACAGGTCATATTTCAGGTGCGAAAAATATCCCTCTTCAAGTGCTTCAAGGGAAAATTGCTTCTTTAAAAAAAGATGGTAAACCCGTTATTACTTGCTGTGCTTCAGGCATGCGCTCAGGATCAGCAACGTCTTTGTTAAAAAGTCATGGAATTCAATCCATCAATGGCGGTCCTTGGACATCTTTACAACAAATAATCAAGTCATGAGTACGATTCACAGAGTTACGGCCTCCTACGAGGGCGGAATGAAATTCAATGCGGAAATTAATGGGCATACCTTTTCCATGGATGTTGCTGAAGCTGATGGCGGTTTAAATTCAGGTCCTCGACCGAAAGCCCTGTTGTTAACTTCGCTGATGGGTTGTACCGGAATGGATGTTGCCGCTTTGCTCAAGAAAATGCAAGTATATGTGGAACACTTCTCCATGGATTGCGAAGCTGATTTAACGGAGGAACATCCGAAAGTTTACTCGGAAATTCGGCTCTTCTATCGATTCAAAGCCCATGAAGAAGTTTTTGCGAAAATTGAGAAGGCGGTGAAATTATCTCAAGAAAAATACTGTGGAGTAAGTGAAATGCTAAAAAAGGTTTGCCCACTTCACTGGGAAATTCAATATCTTTGAGCAAAAACCAAGCATGGTACGATTCATAGCTATAGTTGCCATTTTTCTTATTTCAATCTCCGCTTTTTCTCAAGAGAAGATTCAATGGTTGGGCGTTGAAAAAGCATTTGAAAACCACTCAAAACAACCGCGTTTCATGTTCATCGATCTATATACCGATTGGTGTGGTTGGTGTAAAGTGATGGATCGCTCAACCTTCGTTGAAGATACGGTTGCTAAGTTTTTCAAAAATCGCTATTACAACGTTAAATTTAATGCAGAATCAACCGATACTCTTCGTATCCTAGGAAACCAATTCAAGTTCGTTGAAGAATATCGCATGAATGAATTGGCCCTTTCATTATTCAATGGACAATCGGCTTCCTTTCCTTCCTTTGTCGTTCTGGGGCCCGGGTTGGAATATTTAGGTATCATCCAAGGATATCAAAAATCCGATGAATTTATCGGAAATTTGATCATGATCGAGCAACGTTATATCGACATGATCGAGAAAAAGAAATTGGAGGAGGCTGAAAAATCAAAGAAATGAGTCCTAAGGAGCAAATCTTGCAGCTTAGAGATGAATTGCATCTTCACAACTACCGATATTACATTCTTGATCAACCGATCATTTCCGATTTTGATTTCGATCAAAAGTTAAAGGAACTTCAGCGTTTAGAAAATCAATATCCTGAATTTTTTGATCCTAATTCGCCTACCCTTCGGGTTGGAGGAAACACCATCGATTCATTCAAATCAAGAAATCATAAATTTCCGATGCTCTCCTTGGGCAATACCTACGATTTATTGGAGTTGGAAGAGTTTCATCAGCGCGTAGAAAAAGGATTGATGGGCGAAAAACCTTCCTATGTTCCCGAGTTAAAGATTGATGGGTTAGCAATTTCGGTAACCTATGTATCTGGAAAGTTGGCCCACGCCGTAACCCGTGGCGATGGAATCAAAGGCGATGAGGTTACCGAAAATGTAAAAACCATTTCCTCTATCCCCCTTGTTCTTCAAGGGAATGATTTCCCAGAAGAATTTGAGATTCGCGGAGAAATTTTTTGTTCTAGAGAAAACTTCCAGCGAATCAATGAACTTCGAATTCAGGAAGGAGAAGATATTTACGCCAACCCTCGAAATTTCGCCTCCGGTAGCATGAAGTTGCTCGATCCCAAAGAGGTCGCTAAACGAAAACTCGATTGCTATTTCTATTACCTTTCATCGGATTTCGAAATCGGAAAAACCCACTTTGAATCACTCGAAAAAGCGAAATCTTGGGGCTTTAAGGTGAGTCCGTGGACAGGAAACCCCATTCCTTTCGAAAAGATCTCGAATTACATCGATCAAATCAAATCCATTCGCAGTACAATTCCGTTCGATATTGACGGTGTGGTTCTTAAGGTGAACGATTTTTCTCAACAAAAAAGACTCGGATTTACAGCAAAAGTTCCACGTTGGGCCATTTCATTCAAATACCCTACCGAAGCGGCCCAAACGACTTTACTCGGTGTAACGTATCAGGTGGGCCGAACTGGGGCAATTACACCGGTAGCCGAATTAAAACCGGTTTTTCTGGCCGGCACCACCGTAAAGCGAGCAAGTCTTTATAATGCCGATGAAATTGAACGACTAAACCTTTACCTTCACGATCAAGTTTTGGTGGAAAAAGGAGGTGAAATCATCCCTAAAATCACAGCAGTTTTATCAGAGCAACGAGATTTATTTGCATCGAAAATAGAATACCCAATGCATTGCCCTGAATGCCATACCCCACTCCAAAGAACAGATGGAAATGCCGTACATTATTGTCCCAATGAATCCGGTTGTCGTCCCCAATTGGTCGGGAAACTAGAACATTTCGTCGGTAGAAAAATGATGGATATTCAAGCGTTGGGCAAAGAAACCGTGGCCCAATTGTTTGATGCTGGATTAGTTCGTTCTGTGGATGATCTTTTTAAACTTACTCAAAGTGACTTATTGCCATTGGAACGCATGGGCGATAAAATGGTATCGAATATTCTGGAAGGTATCGAACGTTCCAAAAGCATGCCCTTGGAGCGATTTGTTTTTGCCATGGGTATTCGTCATGTGGGAGAAACCGTCGCTAAATCTTTAGTAAAGGCATTTGAAAATATGGATGCTCTTATGCACGCGTCCAAGGAAGATTTACTTCAATTGGATGAAGTGGGAGAAGCCATTGCTCAAAGTGTTGTTGATTACTTTTCCTTGGAAGAAAACTTAAAACGCATGGAGTTTTTTAAATCCATCGGAATTCAATGGGAAAAGCAAGCGAATGCTCAGGCGTTAAGTTCTCTTTTGGAAGGCAAAAAAGTTGTTGTAAGCGGTAAATTTACTCAGTTTACTCGAGATGGGATTAAGGAAAGTGTGGAACTGAACGGCGGAAAAATTCTTTCCTCGGTTTCAAGTAATGTCGATATCTTGCTAGCAGGATCCGATATGGGGCCAAGCAAGTTGAAGAAAGCTCAAGATTTTGGAATTCAGATCATGAGCGAAGAAGAATATGTGAATTTGATTGAACAAAAATGAAAGCATTAAAAGGTACTGGAGTCGCTTTGGTTACTCCATTCAAATCCCATGGAGAAATCGATTTTATCGGTTTAGAAAAATTAATTGAACATGGAATTTCAGGAGGATTGGATTTTATGGTGGTTTTAGGAACAACTGGTGAAACCCCTACCCTATCCGATGAAGAACAAAATGAAATCTTTAAGTTTGTTCCAACGGTGGTAAAAGGTAGAATTCCTTTGGTAGCCGGACACGGTGGCAACGACACCCGAAAATTGGTGGAAGGATTATCTAAAAAACCTTTTGACGGTTACCAGGCGTTACTTTCGGCTTCACCCTATTACAATAAACCTAGCCAAGAAGGAATTTACACGCATTATTCGGAATTAGCGAAAGCGAGCCACTTGCCCATTATCCTGTACAATGTTCCCGGAAGAACCGGAAGCAATGTGACGGCTCAAACCTGTTTACGATTAGCGAATGAATTTGAAAATGTGGTAGCGATGAAGGAAGCTAGCGGAAATTTGAATCAAATGATGGAAATTGTTTCCCAAAAGCCCAAAGATTTCGTTTTACTTTCGGGAGATGATTCAATTTCTTTGCCCATTTATAGCATTGGAGGTGAAGGAGTTATTTCGGTAATTGCTCAGGCATTACCCAAGCAATTTTCTTCGATTTGGAATCATTTCAAGTCGGGTGATGTGGATGCCGCACGAAAAGCACATTACGAGGTTTTGGAAATTACGAATGCCATTTACGATGAAGGAAATCCAACCGGTATCAAGGCGCTACTCGAACACTTGAATATTTGTGGTTCCGATTTGCGCCTTCCCGCTATGAAAGCCACTCCTGCTTTATCTCAAAAATTACTTCAATTATTGAAAAATATTCCATCATGAAAAAAGCCTTTATCTATGGATTTGGCCTAGTTGCTTTGATATCCCAATCTTGTTCTCGTTCAGAAACAACCCTTTCTGAATCTTCAAAAATGAATCAAAACTCGGTGGTTGTAGATACATTCGCCGATATTCAAGTGCTTAAATACGATCTTCCAGGTTGGGATGAGTTAACACCAAAACAGAAAGAACTTATTTATTATTTGAGTGAGGCAGCCAATTACGGACGTGACATCATTTGGGATCAAAATTGTAAGGACAATTTACTAATTCGCAAGTGTTTAGAGGCTGTTCTATCTTCTCCAAATACCGATAAATCCCTTCGAGAATATCCTGCTTTAGAAACTTATGCAAAACGGGTATTCTTCTCCAATGGAATTCACCATCACTACAACGAGGTAAAAATTGAACCTGGTTTTTCAAAAGAATATTGGGAAAAAGTTCTCACCGACGCTTCTTTAGTTTCTAAAGATTACAATCCCATTCCACCAACCACGGAAATCATCTTTGGGAATAAATACCTCAAAAGAACCAATAAGGCAGAAGGCGTTGATATGCTTTTGGCTTCTTCCATGAATTATTATGAAGGAGTTACTACGGAAGAAGCTCAGAATTTTTACCAAACGATGAATCCAACCAAACAAAAAGAGGTTCCTAGTTTTGGATTGAACTCAAAACTGACCAAACAAAATGGAGTTTTGGTGGAAAAGGTTTGGAAAGTGGGTGGTATGTATTCCAATGCCCTTGAAAAGTGTGTTGAATACCTGAAAAAGGCCCAAAAAGTAGCTGAAAATGCGCAGCAAGCACAAGCTATTGGTTTGCTGATTGAATATTACGAAACGGGTGATTTGAAAAAATTTGATCAATTTAATATTGCCTGGGTTTCCGATAATTCCACCGTAGTCGATTTTATTCATGGATTTATTGAGGTGTATATCGACCCCATCGGGAAAAAAGGCTCGTTTGAATCGGCCATTCAGTACCGAGATCCCGATGCAACAAAAAAAATGAAGGTAATTGCCGAAAATGCTCAATGGTTTGAAGACAACTCACCGATCCCTTCAGCTTACAAAAAATCGAAAGTAACGGGCATTAGCTACAACGTGATCAATGTTGCGATGGAAGCTGGCGATGCTGCACCTTCCACTCCCATTGGTATTAATTTGCCCAATGCCGATTGGATTCGTGAGAAACACGGTTCAAAATCGGTTTCTCTGAACAACATTATCTTGGCATATGATCGTGCCGCTGGTCCGGGAGCGTTGAAAGAATTCGCTTTCGATGCAGCGGAAATGGAAAGGGCCGAGAAGTATGGAGAGCTAAGCGATAAATTGCATACGGCCCTTCACGAGGTCATTGGTCACGCTTCCGGAAAATTAAAAGATGGAGTTGATAATCCAAGCACCACACTTCGCAGCTACGCCTCAACTTTGGAAGAAGCTCGAGCCGATTTAGTTGCTCTATATTATTTACTTGATCCCAAATTGGTTGAAATGGGAGTGATGCCCAACTTAGATTGTGGGAAATCAGAGTATGATCGTTACATCCGAAATGGATTAATGACGCAATTGCGCCGAATGGAAGCGGGTCAGAGCTTGGAAGAAGATCACATGCGCAATCGCCAATTGGTAGCTGCGTGGGTGTATGAAAAAGGAAAATCGAAAAATACCATCGAAAAATTAATGAAAGAAGGAAAAACCTTTTTTGTTGTTCGTGATTACGAAGCCCTAAGAGGGTTATTTGGTCAGTTACTGGCAGAAATTCAACGCATCAAAAGCGAAGGTGATTATCCCGCAGCGAAGGCGTTGGTAGAAACTTACGGAGTGAAAATCGACCAGAATATGTTAGCTGAAGTGAAAAAACGTTTTGAGAAAATTCCTTCTAAGCCTTACAGTGGATTTATTCAACCTCGATTGATTCCCGTGATGAAAAATGGGAAGTTGGTGGATGTGACTTACAAGCACGATGAAACCTTTCTTCAACAAATGTTGAGAATGGGCAAACAATACGGAACCTTACCCA
>JACCDM011471064.1_pt1 | contig 19937 bp, 15 predicted proteins | sample 7445851 | NCBI WGS metagenome assembly JACCDM01 (sample SAMN15323438, study PRJNA562643) | freshwater metagenome | isolation source: river surface water | place: USA:Blue River Watershed | collected 2017-08-16
AAAATACAGCCATGCCATTACAGAAACTTGAATTCCGCCCCGGTGTTAACCGAGAAGGTACGACCCTTGCCAACGAAGGTGGCTGGTTTGAGTGCGACAACATTCGCTTTCGCTCGGGTTTCCCTGAAAAATTGGGAGGCTGGATTATTGATACTGGCACATACAACTCTACCGCACCAATAAACACTTTTGCCTCCAGCACTGATGAGTTGTCGGCAGTGCCGCCCTCCGGTGCTTTCTGGGGCGTGTGCCGATCCATGTGGAATTGGTATGCGTTGGCGGGCAACGATTACTTAGGTTTGGGTACCAACTTAAAGTTCTACATCCAAAACGGCACCAACGGCTACTTCTACGATGTAACGCCAATCCGTGTGGAACACACAAGTATTTCCAACGCCTTCTCAACCACCAATGCGTCCACTACGGTGACAGTCAACGATCCAGGGCATGGCGCACAGACAGGCGACTTTGTGATGATCTCTGGCGTGAGTGGTGCGGTTAACGGCATCTCTGCGGACGACCTTAACAAAGAGTTCCAGATCACATACCTGAACGGCAATCAATACAACATCACTGTGGGTGCGCCTGCCACATCCACAGCCACTGCTGGCACAGCAAACTTCACCTACCAGATCACAACAGGTTCTGAAATCTACACCGTGGCTACAGGTTGGGGTGCTGGTACTTGGGGTGGTTATGTTTCTGGTTCTGCAACAACCACGCTGAACGGCACAATCAACAGTTCCGCTACAACTATTGTGCTGACTAACGGCTCAAGCTTCCCTGCGTCAAACGGTACGATTGTTATTGACACCGAATCAATCACATACACAACACGAACCACCAATACGCTTACTGGCGTAGTGCGCGGTGCAAACGGCACAAGAGCTGCTGCTCATACTTCTGGCGCTACTGTTACACAAGTTACTTCAACTTGGACCGGATGGGGCCAAGCTGCTACGGGTTCCGACGATATCAGCATTCAGTTGCGTTTGTGGAGCCAGTCAAACTACGGCCAAGACTTGATCTTTAATGCACGAGGCGGCCCTCTGTATTACTGGGCGGTTAACTCAGATCCAAACATCTTTGATCGTGGGCAGCTTGTACAAGCCAACCCGCTTGCTACGCCAACAGCGTACCCAGTTGTGACATCCACAGGTACTGTGTACCCAGACCGCACAACACCTTCTGTTGCCAACTTGGTTTTGGTGTCCGATGCTTCGCGCTTTGTAATTTGTTTTGGCACTAATGACCCATCTGGCGTGTTGTTCCCAGCAACACAAGATCCGTTGCTTGTTCGTTGGTCACAGCAAGAAGAGTTCTACACATGGGAGCCTGCCGCTACCAATCAAGCAGGCGACTACCGCTTGAGCCGCGGTTCAGAGATTGTTGCCGCACAACAGACCCGTCAGGAGATTTTGGTGTGGACTGACGCGGCGCTGTACTCCATGCAGTACCTTGGCCCTCCGTATGTGTGGGGCTTCCAAATCATGGGCGACAACTTGTCCATTGCTGGCCCGAACGTGGTGTCTGTAGCAAACAACGTGACCTACTGGATGGGCACCGACAAGTTCTATATGTACTCTGGTCGCGTGGAAACGTTGCCATGTACGCTACGCCAGTACGTGTTTGACGACATCAACATGCAGCAGTCCTACCAGTTCTTCTCAAGTACCAATGAAGGCTACAACGAGATTTGGTGGTTCTACTGCTCCATTTCTGGACCTGACGGCACGGGCACACCAACCAACCCAAACACCAAGGTGGATCGTTATGTGATCTTCAACCATCTTGAGCGCACTTGGTACTACGGCAAGATGCAACGAACAGCATGGATTGACAGCCCATTGCGAACAGTGCCCATGGCGATCAGCTACGCCGGAGCAACGAGCCCATACAACGGAAACTTGGTTTATCACGAAACGGGGAACGACGATGGAGCAACTGTTCCAGGGACACTTACGCCTATCGTGGCTTATGTGCAGTCCTCTGACTTTGACATTGGTGATGGACACAATTTTGGTATTGTGTGGCGCATCATTCCTGATGTGACCTTTGATGGCTCAAACGCAGCCGCTCCTTCGTTGGACTTCACTGTGCGCCCACGCCAGAACCCCGGTGCGAATTACGGCACATCGGACAGCCCTTCTGTGGTGAGCGGAAACAACTACGCCGGACAACGCACATACAGCGTGCAACAGTTCACCGAGTATGCCTACGTGCGCATCCGTGGCCGTCAGATGGCGTTCAAGGTAAGCTCCAACGACCTCGGTGTTGCGTGGCAGCTAGGCGTTCCTCGTATTGATGTGCGCCCAGACGGAAGACGTTGATGGCAACGAATCCACGCAATCAACTGCAAACGGTTGCCCCGCCGCGCCTACCTGCGGCACCGGTGGAGTACAGCCAACGATATGGCGACGACCTTACCAACGTGCTTCGTCTGTACTTTAACCAACTCAGCAACGGGCTGGCGGCGGTGCTTGCGCCAGAAGGTGGTAAGTACATTAACAATGTGTACGCCGCAGTACAGCGCACAACAGACAAAACCTTTACAGCAAACACCGTCACACAGATTACGTTTGACCAGAACGATTACATCAATGGCGCTACAAATGACGGCACCGACGGTATTGAAGTGGCCCAAGACGGCATTTACAACTACCAGTTCAGCGTTCAATGGAAGAATAGCGATTCCCAAGAGCATGATGCTTGGATTTGGCTTCGGGTGAACAACGTTGATGTGCCCGGAACCGCAAGCCAGTTTTCAGTAATTGCAAGACACGGTTCTGTAGATGGCGCTGTTATTGCGGCCGCCAACTTCTTTGTCGAGTTGCGCGCGGGGGACACCGTAGAAATGTGGTCCGCTGTAAGCAATACCAGCGTCAAGATGGATGCCGTTGCCGCACAGACTTCCCCCTTTCCCATGCCCGCCATTCCGTCGGTTGTGGCAACACTTTCGTTTGTGTCATCTCTTTTGACATGATAGACTCTATTAACCCCCTATTTGCGAGGCTTTTATGAGCTTGCACAACGCTGCACAACACCTAGCATCACAAGGTCGCTACGGCGACAACATGCTCGTCCACATGAACCCAAGAGAGGTGGCGGGTCTTCAAGCTCTAGCGGAGCAAAAAGGCACCAAGCTCACCATCAACCCTCAGACGGGAATGCCAGAGGCTTTTGGATTGGGCGACCTGAATCCCTTCCGAATTGTTCAAGGCAAGGGCGAGATTGGCGAATCTGGTCTGGGCGGCTTGTTGATTGGCGCGGCATTAAACATGGCATTCCCAGGTCTTGGGGCTCTTAACGCAGGCTTGCTTACCGGCGGTGCAACGCTTGCCATGGGCGGTAATGCACGACAGGCGATTGGCCAAGGGTTGGGCGCTTACGGTGGCGCAAGCATGATGGGTGGTGCTGGTGCTACACCACATGATCCAAATGCTGTTCCAGTTAGCGATGCGGTGGCTACGCCCGTGGCTCCTGCGGCAGCTCCTGTTATGCCTGCTGCTCCTACGGCTCCTACTGAGTACTTTGGTAATGCCGGAACAGCACAAGGAATAGCTCAAGGTGCGCCGGTTGCAACAGCTACGCCAATGCCTGCAGCCGCGGGTTCGCCTATAAATATTGGATTTGGTCCAGACAAATTTGCACCTTCTTCAGATCCAACTTTCTGGGACAAAACTAAAGCGTTCGGCAAAGAATATGCTTGGCCAATTGGCGGTCTAGCAGCATATTCGCTTTTGAATGAAGAGCCAAAAGGTGTAGAGCCTGCTAACAAAATTCCTCCCGGAAAGATTCGCCCATACATCTACGACCCCAAGACCGGCGGCTTGACACAGTTGCGCCCCTACGACGCGCCTGGCTATGCAGAAGGAGGACCGGTAGAGCAGATGTCTCGTGCAAGCGAGATTGGGATGAACACAGGTTATCCACAGGCTGACATCACTGGGCACGCATACGCCACGCCATGGCAAACTCCTGTGTCTCAGAATGTGGTGCAGGGCACTGCTGACACCGGCGTGAACCGAATGAGCGGTCAAATGCTTGCTGAAGGCGGGATAACCGGTAATGGCAGCTTAAGTCTAAATATTCCATTGGACATCGGCGGCGGACGTGGCGGCCCGCAAGGTGCTAACGGTTACCAAGCGGCTGGCTCTGGAAACGGATCATCTTTTACCGCTCCTTCTGTGAGTGGCGGCATGTTTGGCCAAGCGGCAGCTGGTGGTTATGGGCGGCCTATGGACCCCCAAACCATGTCTAGAGGTTTGGACCAAAGAGCTGTTGCAGCAAACCCACAAGGCTTTCAACAGTTTTTGCAACAAGCACGACAAAGAGAGCAGCAATACCCCGGTTCAACAATGCTTGCTGGTTTATACGCAGGTCAACCTGCTTACAAACAAACCTATGAACAGTACCTTGCCGGACGAAGCCCATTGCAGCAAGACGTGCAGCTAACCCGTCAACAGTTTGAAAACCCAACGCCCTCGGCTGCTATGAGTAATCCGAACTATGCTTTTGCAAGAGGCGGCACAGCTTATGCTTCTGGTGGAATCTCTGACTTGGGCGGTTATTCTGATGGCGGCCGTTTACTGAAAGGTCCGGGCGATGGCGTCTCTGATTCCATCCCTGCAACGATTGCCGGCAGACAGCCTGCTCGTTTAGCTGATGGTGAGTTTGTGGTTCCTGCGCGCATCGTGTCTGAGCTTGGTAATGGCTCTACAGATGCAGGTGCCCGTAAGCTTTACGCAATGATGGACCGTGTGCAAAAAGCTCGCGGCAAAACAACTGGTAAAAACAGGGTTGCAGCCAATACGCGATCCGACAAATACTTGCCTGCATAAGGAAAGAATATGGCAACCCAACCAACACAAGTCACGCAATACCAAACGGGAATTGCCCCCGAACTAGCGCCGTACATGCAAAGACTGCTCGGTCAACAGGCCGCGCGGATGTACACCTACGAAAAGGATGCGCAAGGCAATCCTGTAATGGTTGGTCCAGACAACCAGCCTCTGACTAAGAACGAACAAGGGCAGTATGTTGATTCAACAGGCGCGGTAGTAACTGCGGCAGAGCCAAAGATTTCTGGCTTCCAGCCTTATGAAGGATATGAGCGGGCTGCCGGAGAGGGCTTGCCAGCGCGTAGTCGTGTTGCCGGTTTAACCGAGCTCCAGACTGGTGCTTTTGATGCGGCTAAAAGATTGGGGTATGACCCAACCACTCAGGCTGCAGCTACCGGCATTGAAGGGTTAGCTCAAAGAGCTGGTCAAATAGGTTACGCTCCAAGCGCATATGGAAATCAATTCCAAGCACCAGGACAGTATCAAACAGGACAGTTCTCGGCCACGCCAGTAAATGCGGCCGATTTGCAACAGTACCAAATGGGCCCTGCGGAGCGCGTTCGCACGCAAAGCTTTGCACAGCCAGGCGCTGCTGATGCGTATATGTCTCCTTATATGCAGAGTGTGGTTGGGGCTCAGCAACGAGAAGCCCGTCGCGCATCACAAATTGCCGGTCAAGCACAACAAGCAGAGGCCGTTGGACGCGGCGCCTTTGGTGGCAGCCGTGATGCTCTTATGCGCGCAGAACGCGAGCGCAACTTGGCAACACAGCTGGGAGACATCCAAGCCACCGGGTCACAAGCCGCTTTCAATGCCGCACAACAACAGTTCAATCAAGAGCAACAAGCACGACTTGCTGCGCAACAGGCCAATCAACAAGCCGGTTTGACTACTGGCATGCAGAACCTGAATGCATTGTTGGGAATCCAGCAACTTGGTGCAGGACAGAATATGCAGGCTCAATTGGCCAACCAGCAGTATGGTATGCAGGCGCAACAGCTTGCCGAACAATCCCGTCAGTTTGGAGCTGGGCAAGGCATGACTGCCGCACAGCTTGCCGCTCAGTATGGTTTGGGTGCAAATCAGCTCAACGAGCAATCTCGTCAATACGGCGCCGGTCTTGGTCTTCAAGGTCTGCAGGCCGGTTTGTCAGGATACGGTCAGCTCGCTGGCGTGGGTCAAAACCTGTACGGCCAGAATATCGGCAACCTTACTCTGCAAAGTCAGCTTGGCACGCAACAGCAGCAGCAGAATCAAAACGTTGCTACTGCGCAGTACCAAGATTGGCTGTCCAAGCAGAACTACCCACAACAACAGATGGATGTCATGGCCAGTTACATCCGTGGCACGCCTCTTTCTACACAGTCTGCATCGCAATACACCGCGGCGCCTTCAACGCTTTCTCAGGTTGCCGGATTGGGAACCACCGGTATTGCAGGACTTGGCTTGTACAACGCCATGAACCGTCCAAATTAAGGAATTGCCATGAGCATTAAGCAACGCATCGCCTCAGATATTTACAGAATGGCTGACAACGCCGTCACGCCTGATCAGATCAAGTCTATCCAAGCCCATGTGATCAAGGGTGTGCAGACCGGTACAGTTCCTTCTTATGTTGGCGTGCCCTTGCTGAATGACCTGAACCAAAAGATGGCTCGCATCCAGACCGCTCCTGCGCAGGCTCAAGCCATGGTGCAGCAGCCTCCTATTGCCCAGCAAGTTATGGGTCAGGCTGAGCAGGGCGTGGAAACGTTACCAAGCGGTTTGCCTGCTGAAGGCATGGCCGGTGGCGGCATCGTGGCTTTTGCTGATGGCGGCATGTCTGACTATGAGATGGCCGACTACCTGTTGGCAGATGAAGATGAAGATGATGCGGATTATGTGAACGCCATGTTGGGTGACTTGGCCAACCAAGAGGCACGCTACGCCAGAGAAGAAGAGGATGGCGGCACCGATGGTTTGATGGCCACCCGTGCTCGTGAATCTGTTTCTATGCAATCTGGCAATGAACCAGCCAAAGGTGTGACCCGTGAGCGCACATCCGTTACCGGCCCAGCAGGTCTGGAATCGTTGCTCAAGATGATTGAGCAAAAGGAAAGTGGTGGTCGCGGAGACTATGACGAAAAAGGCAGATTGCTTACATCGCCCGCCGGTGCGCAAGGCCGCATGCAGGTTATGCCCGGCACTTCCCGTGATCCAGGTTTTGGTATCCGTCCTGCCCGTGAAGGCGATGTGGAGGACTTGGCTCGCGTAGGTCGTGAGTACTACACCAAGATGTTGGAGCGTTACGACGATCCCAAGATTGCTGCTATTGCTTACAACTGGGGCCCAGGCAACACAGACAAGTGGCTGTCATCTGGCGCCGACATGAAGAAGCTGCCCGCGGAGACGCGCAACTATGTGGCCAACATGGCTGAGGGCGGTGCGGTTCGCTTTTCTGACAGGGGTTTGGTTGATATTTCCAACATGACACCCGATGAAATCAAAGAAGCCATGCGTCGTCGCATCAAAATGGAGGGTGCACGCGAAACTTTCACCAAGGTTCCTGAGGCGCCAAAAGCTCCTGCTGCTGCCCGCGTTGCACCATCTGCCGCAAGCGATCTGACTTATGGTCAACGCCTGATGAGATTCCTTTCCCCATCGGGCGGGGCTGCCGGCCCTGCTGCAGGCATTGGTGCGCTTGGTGGAGCCTTGTCATACGGCGCCGCTAATCAGATGGGTAACCTGTCTTCAGAACAGCGTGAGCAGTTGATGGGCGATATTGGTAGCGATACTGGTTTTGCCGCGGCCATTATGAATGAAGCAACTCCTGGAGGCTGGAGTCTTAATCCATTTAAGGAAAAAACTCCTGTGGAAAAGCCAGCAGCGCAACAGCGTATGCCTGTGACCTCAAGCAATATCTCTGGGCAGTCTTACAAGCGCACACAAGGCCCAACAAAAGAGGGCATGGAAGAAGCTGAATTGTTGAGCGGCGTTGATCAAGGCTTTGACCCCAAGCAGTTCTCTCCACGACCAGAGGCTGAGGCAGGAACACAACAGCCCAAAGAAGATGCAATTCGTTCAATGCTTGATAAGTCCCGCGCGGACATTGGCAAGCAGCGCGAGATTGACAACTATATGTCTCTGCTGTCTGCCGGTTTGGGCATGATGGGTGGAACATCTCAGTACGGCTTGGCCAACATTGGTCAGGGTGCGCAACAAGGTGTGAGAACCTACCAACAGGCCGCTCAGTTGCGTGGCGCTGATGAGCGTGCATTGATGTCTGGTGAGCTTGGCTTTAGAAAGTACAAGGCTTTGGAAGATATTCGCAAAGCTGGTTTGGATCGCCAGAAGTTGTCTGATGAGGCCAATCTTCAGCTCAGACGAGATCGTTTGGAGCAAAACAGATTGGGCTCTATTGACGATGCAATCGAAAAGATTGAAGCATTAGCGGGTAAAACCGTAGACGCATCCGGCAAACTTGCCGCAACCGAAATGATTGGCAAGTCTGGTGAGCAAATTGCTGCCTTAAAACAACAAGAAATTAACCGTCTATTGATGGGTAATTCTCCAATGGCTATGCGATACAAGGCTTTGATGAAAGAGCGCGGCTACGATATTGCTGGATTTGGAGCGGCAGGCGGCAATACAATGAGCTCGGAAAGAGCAAGCAAATTCAAAGTTGAAAGATAAGAATGCCAATCTTCAATGTACGTGCCCCAGATGGCTCTCTGATGAAAATTAGCGGTCCTGAGGACGCTACAGATGAAGAGCTGATTCAGATAGCCGAGCAGAACTACAAGGAAAAGCCAAACAAAAGAACCATGGGTGAGGCGGCATCTGATGTGCTGGCGAGCCTTGGTAGTGGTATTGGTCAGCTTGCTCAGTTGCCTGGTCAGGTTGGCACATTGGCTGGACTGTACGGTCAGAAAGATATCGACACCGGATTGCAGGGCGCCGGCAGACAGTTGCAAGAGTTTGCTGAATCCAAGAAGACCGACATTCTCAAGCAGAAAGAGGCGGCACGGTCTCAAAAGATTCAAGAGCAAGAAGGCTTCTTCAATGAAGCCAAGACTGCTATTGCTTCTACCATTACAGACCCAGCACTGCTGACTTCTTTCTTTGCGGAGCAGGTGCCCAATTTGATTGGTAGCTTTGGTTTTGGCGCTCTGACAAAGGGCGGCACCAAGTTGCTCATGCGTAACGCTACTGAGGAGGCCCTTCAAAAGGCTGGTGTTCGTGGCGCGATTGGCGGCAATGCAATCATGCAAGGCGCTGACATAGGAACGGATACCTATGAGGAGACGCTTGCTCGCCTGAAAAAGAACGATCCAAACATTGATCCACTAAAAGCAAATGAGATTGCCTTGGGTGCCGGTCGCAAGGCTGCCATCGAGGCTGCAACAATTTCTATTGGTACCTCTTACTTGCCTGGTGGCGCTACGATTGAACGCGCTTTGGTTGGTAGAAACTTGCCTGGTGCCACAGGATTTGTGCGTGGAACGCTAGGCGAAACGTTTAGCGAGGGCGTTGAAGAGGGCGGTGGTGCACTGGTTAAGAACCTTGCCATGGCTGATGTTGTGCCGGGTGTTGATATTGGCAAAGGTGTTGGTGCCGCTGCGGGCTTGGGTGCTTTGGGTGGCTTCATGTTTGGTGCACCATCTGCGCTTGTTGGTGGCAGGCCTTTGCCTGATGAAGCGGCAGCATTACCACAAGCTCGACCAAGTCCAGAACAACAGCAGCTGGAAACGTTACCACCAGCACCTGCTGGATTTGATACCGAGCGTGCGGCAGGATTGCGTGCAGAGGCTGAGCGGGCAGAACAAGATCGCTTGGCTGGTATTGAAGCCGGCCGTATGGCGGAAGAGCGGGCTGCGCAGGAAGCTGTCCGTGGCATGCCTGGCTTTGCTGGTGCACCTGACATCAATGCAGAACTGATTGCCGCTACGCGCGCCGACCAAATCGCAGAGCAGAAGCGTCTTGAGGCTGAGCGTAAAGCACAGATCAAAGAGATTGAGAACACCCAGTTCAGCACCGATCCTTTCCAAGATCAGATCATGCGCAACCGTGCGTTGCAGCAAATGGGCGTCACGCAGGAAGCTGCGCCAGCGCCTGAGCAAAAGGTCACCGATCCATTGGCAGAGCTGACTCAAGAGATCCCTGAAGGTCCAACATTCAAGCCCAAGGCGCCACCTAAGCAGGTGCCCATGTCTCCTGAAGATTTGGAGGCCGTCAAGGCGGCTAAGCAGGATTTGGCTGATGTTGAGAAGAAGATTGCAGAAGCCAAGAAGGGCGGCACCGATCTGTTCAATCGCCTCAATGGCGCGATGTCTTACCAAGATGTCTTGGAGATTGCGCCCGAGGTTGGCAACAAGTACCGCTCACGCGATGCTGACACGGCCAAGAAGGTTAATAAGTACAAGAAGCTGGTAGATCAAACAGGTCAAGCGCGCAGCTTGTCATCGCTGGTGTCCGATGGTTCTTTGAACGAGTACCTGCCACCAGATCTGCGCATTACTGAGCCTGGCGTTGATGATTCTGCCGCGGTGCAGTACATCTATGACAAGCTGTCATCCGGTGATGCCCGTTCGTTTGACGAATCGCAGTCATTGAGGTCTTTAGAGGACCAACGCGACACATTGCAGCAGGTTATTAACGATCCTCAGCGTCGCGCAGAGTTGAACTACCAAGCCCAGCGCGCAGCTACAGAGCAGCGTGGTGTTGAGCCTATGCCGCTTGGCGACCTGATTGCAGAGGCTGAGGCGCAAGGTATTGATGTTGATGCCATGATGGAACGCTTGGCCATGCAGATGCCTGAGGGAGCAACAGAAGAACAGTATCGTGGCGCGTTACACAACGCTTTGACATCAGCAACAACCAATTATGAAATTGATGGCGTTCAATACAGCCAAGAAGAAATTGAAAGCCTGATTGAAGAAAGGTTTACACCAAATGAAATCGACACGCTCATCGAGCAAACCGAAACCGAACAGACAACAACTGCTCAGCCTGCTGCAGTCTCTCGCCCCGCAACAAAGGCTGCCCCTGTTGCAAGGAGCGAAGCAGAAGTCAAAACAGAGCCAGCGGTAACCGAGGCGCGCAAGCCAAATCAACCGCCATTACTGAAGGCGCCAGAAGGCTTCAAGCTCAAGAAGGGGCGCAACGAACAAATTGTGCTAGCTGCTCGTGAGCTGGATGCAGGTCGTATTACAAAACAAGAATACGATCAGTATGTTGATTACTACATGCCGATTGAAAAGGTGGCAAAGCCAGAGCCGCCATTAAACAAAGACGGCATGGAAAATGTTTTGAAGAAAAACCAAACAGCAAAGATTAATGCGCCAATTAAAGAAGGTACAGAGGTTGGGTTGCGCATGGATATCAATGCCTTGGTGGCTGGGCGTAAGAAAGGCGTAAACGGAAGCGTTGTTGCCATCCACCCAAAAAACAATCCAAAGACTGTTCTTGGCTACGCTGGTGCAGCCCACTTAAAGGGTGGTGTTAAGTTTGTTATACGGAGTGAAGCCGCGGCAATGGAAGTTGCCATGAATCTTAAAGACAAGGCTCCTCAGCAAACATTGGAAGGCCAATGGGTGCCAACCGATCCAAAAGAAATTTATGCCAATGTCAACAAGCTATTGAACGATCCTCAGTGGGCGCAGGTCAGCCTTGATCCTTTGCGCCATTCGTTCTTCTACGACCGTGCAAATCGTCAGCCCGTTGTATCCGCCGACGAAGTGTTGCAGGTTGGCCGCTTTGTGCTGGCAAAGAATCCTGTCTATGCCGAGCGTGAAAGCTTCTTGTATTCCGCAGAGAAGGGAGAAAAGGCTCAGCCTGCCGCAACAAAAGAAGAGATGAAGATTGAAAGCGACTTGCAAGGCAAAAACTTTATGGAGTTTGCCAAGTATGTTGCTGACACTGCGCCAAATAAGTTCTACAAATATGTGGCGAATAAGGTATTTGCCAAGCTAAATGCCATGCAGAAGGCTGGTGTTAAGTTTGAGTTTCATCTGCTTGGTGGCAATGCTCGACCAAGATTTATGCGCGGCAACCGCGGCGTAACAGAGTTTATTTTTGGCAAAGATGGCGAACCAACCAAAGTAACTATTGCAATTAATGGCGCACCTGTATTTGAAAAACAGTTTGGTTATCCATCTGGAATGAACTACAGAACCATGCTGCATGAATTGCTGCATGCCACAACCAAATCAGAAACTTATTTTCTTAAGTACACAGATGCTTACACCAAGGCGGTGCAAGACTTAAACATTCTGTACGGCAAGGTTGCAGAAGAATTCAAGCGTCAACGCAAAGAAGGAACGTTGCCTGAGTTTTTGAAAGATTTTATTGCAGACAAAAACAACGCCCTGTCGTCACCTGATGAATTGCTTACATGGGGCATGACTGATGAGCGCATGCAAAACTGGTTGAGCAACATCAAGGTTGGCGAGAAGTCTGCATTCACCAAGCTGGTCGAGTTCATTCGTGAAGTTCTTGGCATCACCAAGAATTTTGAGACCGCGCTTGACAGATTGGTGCGCACCACAGAAGAGATCATTGATACTGACTTTGCAACCCTTGAGAATGGGATGCAAAAGCGTGGCTACATGCTTGGTCCCAAGCCGTCTGCAAAGCCAGCCACTAAGCCTGTAAAACCAATTAAGGTGGAAGGGCAGCAAACGCTGTTCTCCAAAGAATCCACTCTTACGCCAACACAGCTTGGTGCTGATTCCATGGAGATGCTTGCTGGCATCGGCCGTACTGTTGCCGAGCCTGAGCCCGGTTATACGCAGAAGATTACGGCTGGATGGCAGAACTATCGAGACAACCCACAAGGCACCCGTGAGGCAGCATATGGTCAGTTCCGCAAGTTGGTTGATGGTTTTGAGACCAGCGTCTTCAGTAGCGATGCGGCCTTGAACAACCAGATCCGTCGGGAAATTAATAACTCCATGATTGGTCAGGAGCAAAAGATTGGCAAGCTGATTGACATTAGCTTGAGCCAAACCGCTCACTCAGATGCTATTGCCAACCTGTTCATTATGGAAGGCAACATCAAGTACGACGAAGAGCTGCACAAGTGGGTCGGCGTCAAGGATGAAAACAACATCATTAACTTGTCGAAGGCTCTTGACAAGATTGCTGAGAATAACGGCCTGACAAAACAACAGGTTGAGCTGTTGGCGCACACAGCCTTTGAGGCGCGTCGTGCACAAGAGCTCAATGAGTTCAATGAGAATGTTGAACGTCAAGCCAAGGCAATAAAGATGCAGGCTGCGCAGGATCGTGCGGAGGGTCGCCCTGTTGCCGCCAGCGCTTTGAATGACAAAGCCAACAACCTTCTCAAGAAAAAGAAAATTATTATGGAGGCGGACGGCGGACACATGACGCCTGAAGCTTTGAGAACTGGTTTGCAGTTGTACGACATGCACCCAGGACTGAAAGAAGTCTCCAAGATCTGGAATGGCATTCGTCAGAATGCGCTGGACCGTATGGTTGAGACCGGCCTGTACACGCAGCAAGAAGCAGAGATGCTGATGAGCGCCGCCAACTACGTGCCGTTCTTCCGTGAAGACCAGATCGAAGAAGGCAAGGGGCCCAAGGAGTTCTTGCGCTCGCTAGCTGTGCAGGCCGATAAGCGACTGAAAGGTTCTAACGCTCCGGTCAATGACATCTTTGACAACATGGTGCGCTGGACACAGTACGCCATCAACCGCGGTGTGCGTAACCGTTCTGGCGTTGCCTTGGCAAAGACAGCTGTAGAGACCGGATTGGCTCAAATAGTTGTAGAAAATGTTAATCAAAAGACAGCAGATGAGCTGGGCATCAAAGACCTAAACCAACTCATTTCCAGAAACGACGCTCAAAACATTGTGAAGGTATGGGAGAACGGCAAGAAGGTTGAGTACAGCATGCAGGACCCCCTGTTCATGTCTGCATTCCAAGGCCTTGAATCTGTTGCAATTCCTACAGTCAAGTTCTTCAGCAAGTTTGCTGACATCTTGCGTCAATCGGTGGTTCTGTATCCCCTGTTCTCTGTTGCTCAGGTCCCTCAGGATTCATTTGCGGCAATGTTTACATCGGGCTTGAAGCCTCAGTACGCACTTAGCATCCCCATGCGCGCGGTCAAAGAATTTTTCCAGACCCTGCGCGGAACAAGCAAGGCTCATGCGGAGCTTAAGAATGTGGGTGCCGTGGGTGTGCGCGACTTTACATCGGCCATCATCCGTGCTGATGCTGAGATTGCGTCTGGGCTAAAGGAAGAAAAAGGCTTGTGGGCTAGCGTCATGCGCAAGCTTGGTAACGTTGCCATGGCTGCTGACAACGCTGTGCGTCAGGCCACCTATGAGGCCGCGCTGGCGCAGGGCTTAACAAAGGCAGAGGCTATCGAGAAGTCTTTTGACATCTTCAACGTGCGTCGCCGCGGCACTAGCAAGGGGCTTGCTTTGGCAGGTCAGGTCATCCCGTTCTTCAACGCATACCTTGCCGCCCAGCATGTGGCTTACCGCACCCTTACCGGCGTGGGCACATCGCCTACAGAACGCAAGGCAGCATTCCAAACCTTGGCTGCTACCACCGGTTCGGTCATGGCCTTGTCTGTGTTGTACGCCATGATGAATGGTGACGATGAAGACTATCTGAATAAGCCCACGCCTACCCGTGATCGTCTGCTGATGATTCCTGGTACTGGTGGCGTTTCCATACCGCTGCGCGCTGACATCTTTGCTTTGCCAAAGGTTTTGGCTGAACACACCTACCTGTTGCTGACTGAGAACGGCTACGAAGATCCTGCCAAGTTCCGTGCTTCTGTGTCTTCATTGCTGGCCAACTCGTTCTTGAGCCCAACCACTGTTCCTCAAGCGGTCAAGCCTTTGATTGAGGTTGGCATCAACTACGACTTCTTCCAAGAGAAGCCTTTGGTTGGCGTGTTCCAAAAGAAGAAAGACCTTGACCGTCAGTTTGAAGACAGCACATCTGAGTTCTCAAAAGCCTTGGCTAAAGTTCCCGTGACCTACAACTTTGCTAAGGGCGAATGGGAGGGTCTGTCTTCGCCGATTGGTCTTGACCATATGATCCGCGGCATGTTTGGTTCGTTCGGTGGTTTGTTCTTGTACGCCACCAACCCAATCTTGTCTAGCGTTTCAGGCACACCAAGACCATCGCTGACCATACAGGATGCCTTGTCAACGATTCCAAACGCCAGCGGCTTCATATCCAAAGAGTATGAGGTTGCTTTGCGTAAGGACTTCTATGCACTGAAAGAGGCGACTGATCGTGTCGGCGCCACTATCTCTGATCTGAAGACACGTAGTCCGCAAGATTTGGCTGACTACTTGTCAGATGAAACTGTGCGTGCACGTTATGCTCTGACGCCTGCGGTAAACAAGATTGCCCAACAGTTGACCGACATCCGCAATGCTTCCACTTCTATCAGCCAAGCGTCCGAAGAGCGCATGGATGAGGATGAGAAACAGCTCAAGATCAAACAGTTGCGTGAGGCTGAACTCAGGCTGCTGAAGGGCGTAAACCTGAAAGCCCTGCGTGAAAGGGCTAACCTCTAATCCCCGCAGAAGCAGGAGATGCCACCATCGGTGTTGAACATATCACCTTGGCTGTCCATGTACTTCTGCATCTCTGCGTAGGATGCACGGTCGCTTCTGAAGGTTGCACCGATCTTTCCCTCCATGGCTGCCCACCAAGTGGCCATGGCTGGGTCGTTCTTGACTAGGCCGATGATCTGGTGCGGGCCCTTTAGGAAACATAGGTCACAGTTGCCAAGGGCTGTAACGCCGTCTCTGAATTCCAGCTTGAGATCGAACGGGCTCTCACGCCAGAAACTCTGCACATCGTCTTGCGAAATCCCTGCGTCAGCTAGCGGCACACGCAAGCCCCTTGCTCTGAGCTTAGGCAGGCGTCGTTGCTCGTCTGCCCTGACGCCCACCATGGTCTCGACATCCGTATAGCCAAGGCTTTTGACATGCTTGTCGATCAGCTTGACCTTGAGCTCTTCCGTGCAGAAGCGTGCGACGGGGTTGGGTAGGTAGTTCTTCTTGATGATGAGCTGCTCAAATGGTTCTCCGTTCCTGCTGGCGGTCTCGTAGGTCACGCGCTTGAAGCGGGGATCTTCTGCCATGTATTCCAGCCAATGAATCTCTATGCCCCAGTTCTTCTCGCAGTCGTGCACAAACTCCAAGGTGAGTGGGTGCTCCTTGCCTGTGTTGGCAAAGCAGACGATGGCTTCTGCCGGCAGGCTCATGTCGTGAGCCTGGAGAACACGCCACAGCATGTAAGCTGATGTGCGGCCGCCGGAGAAGGAGATGACTGTCGGCTCATCAATGATGAAAGGATTCATTGGTTTTCTTTCATAAGGGCTTCTATGGTCAGGGCAAGAAGATCCCATTCACCCATCTTATAGCGGGTGTAGAAACCTTTGGTGCCTAGTCCATGCAGGCCGCTGTTACCACGGTGGTGCTCGGGGCAGAGCGGGATGACAAGCCAATCTGATGCGCGTTGCGCACCGCCAGCGGCGTCACGGGGGTGGTGCAGCTCAGGCGGAGTACGGCCATAGTCAAGATGCCTGCACAGGATACAGCCCAGATCGGCAACGTTGTTCATGTGCCTTTTGATTGGCGTCATTCAATCCTCACTGCGCGTTCTTTGAGCATCTCTTCTGCCAGATCGAAGGCCGCCTTGGCGGTCTCCTTATCTGTTGACATGGGTGAAGCGCCGAGCAAAGCAAAGCCGGCATACCAGTCCATCAAGGTGATCTCTTGGATGGACACGGGGTCCTGCTTCGGTCTGAGCAACTCAATGCCCTCTGCCTTTTTTCTTGCCATTGACCTTCTCCTTGATGATGAGCTTTTCCATTTTGTTCTCTAGTGCCGCGCCGACATTGCTGCCGTTGAGGACGATTCCAGATGCGGCCTTGTCTGTCTTGACTGCGTTCTGACAGTCGCGCACACCCTTGTTGTAGCCGCTGGAGAACTGGTCTCCGCCGTCCACGATCAGGGTGATGGCGTCTCGCACCAGGGCGGAAGCTTTGCGGTCACCGGCGGCCTTCTTCAGCTTCTCGTAGATGTCCTCTGGCAGGTGCACAGAGTATGGGATTAATCGTTTCGTTGCCATGTTTTGAATTCCTCGTTGTACTTGAATAGTTTTGTGCGTGCTAGTTCGTTGGTTCGTAGTTCTGTTCGTGATGCGATGCCGAACTCTGACTTCATCCACTCAATGGTTTCTTTCTCGCTTGCCTCAAGGACTTGCCCCATGTCCACCAAGAACTGCTGGAAATCCTTGTCTCTGCACAGGATGCCAGCGATCTTGACCGGATCAGGAAACTCTGCCTCGCGGTTCATGGGGCGCTCGTCCCCATCTATGCGAACCATTACCACCTGATAGCGAGCCCCTACGAAATCTCGGAGGATCTCGTCAGGCACGTCATTGGGGTGGATGGACAGAGTCAGGATGTAGCCTGTGCGGTCTTGCTTGAGTGCAACCTTGCAGCCTTCAAATTGACTTGTCTTCATGGTTAACCCTTAGAAAGGAATGTCTTGGTCGTCGTCGGGGATGGCGCGCTGGACGGGCGGAGGAGGGCTCGTGGAAACGTTACCACCAGCTTGATCCTTGGGTTTGTAGTTGTTCCATGACAGGCGTGTCCATGGGCCGTACTGACCTTCCATGTTCCAGCCGGACAGCTTGATCACAATGTCGTCACCGTCGTGCTCTTCCATCAATCCCTTGAGGGCGCTGCGTTGCATGACGATCTCACCCACCACATCGGGCTTCTTGGGCGTGTCTTTGTAGCGGTTGTTGGACAGGCGTCCACTGTTAGGGTATTGCGTTGCCATTACTGTGCTCCCATTTCGTCTTTCTTGGTTTTGAAATCTGCCATCAAGGATGTGTGATCCTCTGGCGCCTCGGCCTTGAGCTTGTCAAAGATGTTGCGGTTGACCTTGAAGATATCCATCACATCCTTCTGTGTCTGGGCGTTCTGCAGGGCTAGGCGGGTGGCTTCCAAGACGATGTCGATCCACTTGGGTAGGTCGTCCTCTGCCTTGACTTCTACGGCGATCTGCCATGGTCCTTCACGGCCTTCCACCTTGGTGGGTGCTTTGCCTGTTGCTTTGGGCTCAGGCTTTGGCAACGTTGCCACGGGCTTGGCTGGCTCTGCAGAGTCAATTGCGTCGTGCTCAACGATCTCAAGGGCGGCAACCCACAGGTATCGGCGCAAGTATGTCTGCACCGCACCCAAGTTTTGCACCTCATGGCAGCCTTTCAGCGCGGCCGTAGACATGGGGCTGGTGATCACAATGACCGTGCCATCTTCCATGTCTGTGATGCAAAGCTTTGCCACATCGTGCTCGAATGACACCACGCCGCACAAGCCCAGCTCGTAAAAGATGCTCTGGATTTCGGGCAAGAAGTCGCCCAGCTCAAAGTAGTAATAGCCAGCAAACTTGTTGTGGCCGGATTTCTTCAGGTCCATCGAGTTCAATTTGACCCGCGCCTGCATCAGCTTTGCATGTACGCTCATTTCTTAGCTTCCTCTGTTAAACAATCTTCATATCCACGCTGGTACTCTTCTTTCAGGCGGCCTTCAAATGCCTTGGCAACCCACTCGAAAAACAACTTTGCGCTCTCTTCAAGGTCGCCATCAAACTTCATGGTTGGTCCGTTGAAGTCTAGGCGGCCGACCTCTTGCGCCACAAAACCATTCTCTCCAGCACGGTGGAATGTGATGTTGTAGTTCTGCTTTGGGAACTCAAGGGTCGGCGTAAAGAGAAGCTTTGATGGGTCAATTACTTGACCTTCGTATGTGTACTCCTCCATATTAGAACCCCGGTGCGCGGCCTGGGCGCTTCTTAGGTGTGCCGTCCTTCTTGTAACCCCATGGTGCTTTGGGCTTGAGCTTGACAGCCTTCTTGGCTGGTTTCAAACCGTCTGGATCTGATGCCAAATTCTTGGCGTCAATCTGGGCGCGCAGAGCTTTGTTCTCGTTCTCAAGGTTGGTAACGTAGTTTTGCTGAGCAATTTTTTCAAATTCTGAATGTGGAATGTTGTGGTCCAACTCATATTGAATGTACTCAATCAGGTCATGGGTGTTTTCTTTAATCATCTCCATGTAAAGCATGGCCTGAGCTCTTGAAAGTGATATGTCAATCATGTGATTCTCCTTAAGTGATTTGGTGGGGTACTAGCGTCTGTATCTGGCGGTATTGCCACGCGTTCCCCCTTGTTTGTTTTAGTTACATCCGCACTGCATTTTTCCGCCGAAGGTGCTGAAGCACTGGTAGCGGGTGCCTGCTGGGCAGGATGCAAATGCCGATGCTGCGGCGGCGATGAGAGCGATGGAAACGATTACCTTTTTCATGATTCGTCCTTTGGTTGAGTTGCCAAGTAGCGTTGGTACTGATCGCAGAAGTCGGCTACCTGACAATACGACTTACAGCGTGTACGCTCACCGTGTCTTACTTCGATGAGGTAGTCTTTAGGAGGAAGAGCCGCTTTTGCTTCTTCCTCAGATTTGTGTACTGATTTGGCCCTGACGCCGCCGACCTTCTTGACGGCATAGGTCGTGGGCTTTTCCCACATTTCTTCTGGTGTGCACTCTGGTAGGACGCCTCCAGCACCAGATTCAAAGTAACCTTCTGCATGTTGGTGAAGACGGTCAGCAATGAACTCCTGACGCCTTTCAAAGGACCAAAGCGGAATATCGACCGAGACAATCGGCGCTTGTGGGTAGTCTTCTTTGAGGCTGGCTTCCCGCGCAGACCAGTCACGAATAATCGCCACGATCTGTAGACTTTTAACGGCTTTCTTTTTGGCGACTTCAACCAACCAAGCGTAGCAATTAAGCTGGTCGTGCCATGCCTGCTTCTCGTTGCGTACAGACCATGCACCTGTGACCTTATAGTCTTTGATATGGATGCCATCTGGGTCTACCTCCTGAAGATCAATTGCCCCTGATAAGTGCCAGCCGTCAAACTCGACATGCATGCGCTCTTCTACGATGTGGTTGTCGTTCTTGCCGTGCTCAAGAATGCCGTGCACCGCCGAACCGAACAGTGACCAAACCATCTCGCTGGCATCGGTCTCCATGTCATCCCAATGCTTGTGGCG
>JACCDM010120067.1_pt1 | contig 19909 bp, 22 predicted proteins | sample 7445851 | NCBI WGS metagenome assembly JACCDM01 (sample SAMN15323438, study PRJNA562643) | freshwater metagenome | isolation source: river surface water | place: USA:Blue River Watershed | collected 2017-08-16
ACGAGCCACCAGGCAACCGTCTGCGCGTCGCCTTGACCGGTCTGACCATTGCGGAAGCTTTCCGTGACGAAGGCAAAGACGTGTTGTGCTTCGTGGACAACATCTACCGCTACACCTTGGCCGGTACCGAAGTGTCCGCCCTGTTGGGTCGCATGCCCTCTGCGGTGGGCTACCAGCCCACACTGGCCGAAGAAATGGGCCGTTTGCAAGAACGAATCACCTCTACCAAAGTCGGCTCCATCACCTCCATCCAAGCCGTTTACGTGCCTGCCGATGACTTGACCGATCCATCGCCTGCCACCACCTTCGCCCACTTGGACTCCACCGTGGTGCTGTCGCGTGACATCGCTTCATTGGGTATCTACCCCGCTGTGGACCCTTTGGACTCCACCAGTCGCCAGCTCGACCCCTTGGTGGTCGGCAACGACCATTACGAAACCGCCCGTGCGGTGCAAGGCACTTTGCAGCGCTACAAAGAACTGCGCGACATCATCGCGATTTTGGGCATGGACGAATTGGCACCCGAAGACAAATTGGCCGTGGCCCGTGCGCGCAAGATCCAGCGTTTCCTGAGCCAGCCTTTCCACGTGGCCGAGGTGTTCACTGGTTCACCTGGCAAATACGTTCCTTTGTCCGAAACCATTCGCGGTTTCAAAATGATCGTGGCTGGTGAATGCGACCACATGCCAGAACAAGCGTTCTACATGGTGGGCACCATCGACGAAGCCATTGAAAAAGCCAAAAAGGTTTGATGCAGGCTCACCGCCCAGCATCTGACAAGGAAGCAACATGAAAACCATGCAAGTAGATGTGGTCAGCGCCGAAGAGTTGATCTATTCGGGTGAAGCCACTTTTGTGGCCTTGCCCGGAGAGGTTGGCGAATTGGGCATTTACCCTCGTCACACACCACTGATCTCGCGCATCAAAGCCGGTTCCGTGCGCATCCACAAACCCGATGGCGAGCAAGAGTTTGTGTTTGTGGCCGGTGGTATTTTGGAAGTCCAACCCGACTCGGTGACTGTCTTGTCAGACACTGCTGTGCGCGGCAAGGACTTGGACGAAGAGCGTGCCAATGCCGCCAAAAAAGCAGCCGAAGAGCACCTCAAAAACGCCAAGACCGACGTGGACATGGCGGCTGCTCAAGCCGAGTTGATGGTGTTTGCCGCGCAACTGGCTGCATTGCGCAAATACCGCGGCCAAAAATAATCGGGTGCCCAAGGCCAGCCTTCAAGCAGCCACGGTTGGCGGTTCCGCCGACGAGATTGAAGCGGCCTTTTATGAAGCCCTGCAAAGCGGTGACATCGACCGACTCATGGCCTGTTGGGCCGATGAAGAAGACATCGTGTGCGTCCACCCTGGTGGGCCACGTTTACTGGGTGCTGTCAGCATCCGCAATTCCTTTGAAACCATGTTCGCCAATGGCGTGATTCCGGCACACCCCGAGCATGTGCGCAAGGTGGTCAGCCTCACCTGTGCGGTGCACAACCTGGTTGAACGCATCGAACTGAATCTGGTGGAGGGCACGCAAGTGGCCTATGTCTTGGCCACCAATGTCTACATGCGCACCGCGCAAGGATGGCGCTTGGTGGCGCACCACGCCAGTCCTGGCACGCCCCAGGAAATGTTGGCGCACGTCGAAACATTGCCAGCAGTTTTGCACTGAGCCACCATGGACGATCTGGTCCAACAAGCGATGCGCAAGTGGCCGAATGTGCCGCATTGCCATGGTTGGCTGGGTTTGGACGACCGAGGCGATTGGTACATGCGCGACGACACGGTGCAGCAACAAGGCCCGTTTCCGCAAGCCAAAGGCAGCAAACTCCAACACACCAAACTGATTGAATTCATCCAGCGCAACTACGCTTGCGATGCGCATGGCCAGTGGTATTTTCAAAATGGACCACAGCGGGTCTATGTGGAATTGATGTCTGCGCCCTTTGTGTGGCGCATTCAGTCAGACCTGTCAGTCACTGACAACCTCGGTTCTCAACAAAGGGTTCAGGATTGCGTCTTGGATGAAGAGGGCCGCGTGTACTTGAACACAGAACAGGGTTTGGGTTTGGTGCACAGCCAAGATGTGGGATTGGCTGCCCAGGCCTTGGAGCAAGGTTTGTGGCGCGTCCAAGAAAAAAGCGCCAGTGAACTGGCGCTTCTATTTGGTTTTGTGAAAAGTCCGCAGCAGCGGAATCAAACCATTATTTAGCCGGGGCGGGCGCTGTGGGTTCTGGGAACTTCGCACCTGCGGCATTGGCCATGTAGACCACTGCACGGCCGATTTCGTAGTCGTCGTGATCGCCACCACCTTGTGCACCCATGGCGTTTTTGCCTTTGAGTGCGGAGTTGAGCAGTGCGGCATAGCCGGTTTTGATGCGTGGGGCCCAAGCGGCAGTGTCACCCAATTTGGGGGCGCCAGCTGCACCAGACACATGGCAAGCACCGCATTGCGCCTTGAACACTTCCTCACCTGTTTTGGCCACGCGATTGGCGTCTTTCACCTGAACAGCACCAACTTTCTGAATGCGCGCGGCAACTGCCTCGCCTGAATTGTCAGCACCCGCTGCAGGTTTGTTCTGAGTACCGATGTATTTCACCAAACCAATGATGACAAAAATGGGCACGATGAACGACAGAACAACGACTGCGAGGAATTGTTTCGGGGTTTTGACAGGGCCTGTGTGGGCTTCTTCGTGCTGATCGCTCATGGTGACTTTCATAGGTAAAACGAATGCGAAATTATAGCCAGCCACCACCCTACAAGCGGCTGACAAAGCATCGACACCTACAATAGTAGCGTTGCGGCTGTAGCTCAGTGGATAGAGTATTGGCCTCCGAAGCCAAGGGTCGTGGGTTCGATCCCCGCCAGCCGCACCATCAACGCCAGCGCATGCGTTGCAGCAATGGGTCTTTCAGCACCAATTGGTGAAACAGCGCAGCCGCCACATGCAAGCCAATCAGCACATAACCCACATTGCCCGCCAAGGCATGTGCGGCTTTGATCTGCTTGGCCAGGTTGTCATCAGGTGCGATCAGCGCAGGCAATTCCAAGCCAAAAAATGGAATCGGTTTGCCTGCAGCGCTGAGCATCAACCAGCCCATGATCGGCATGATGACCATGAAAAGGTACAAAACCAGGTGCCCTAGCCTCGATGCGCGCTGCAACAACAATGGAACACCATTCAGATCCATCAGCTCGGGATGTGGACTCAGGCGCTTGACCACCAAGCGGACCAAAACCAAGGCCAATATGCAAAGTCCAAACATGAAATGCAGTGATTTCATGAATTCACGCTCCGGCATGCCCTTGTCATAAAGCACGCGAAACTCCATGGCGGCATAAAGCAAGATGAACAGAAAGAACATCAGCCAATGAAGAACAACCAATGGCCGCGCGTATTTGAAGGGGATGTCTGTGGGGTTCATCAGATGATCATAAGCACCAGGATCAAGCTTTGAGTTGACCAAAGTCAGCAAACTTCGCTGCCAAATCGGCTTCAGCATGCTCCAGCACAAAGTAGCGAAACGCTTCGGCGGCCGGTGACAACAGCTTGGACAAGGCATGAACCACATGCCAGGCGCGCACCACCGGCGAACCCCGCACCTGCAACACACACAGTTGCTTGGTTTGAAGCTCCAAGCCTATCGTGTGCAGCGACAAAAAACTCAAACCCAAATTGGCTTTCACCGCCTGTTTGATGGCGTCGTTGCTTTTGAGTTCCATGCTGAAGCGCGGTAGAAAGCGTGCTTGGCTGAAATACGCCTCCATGGCGGTGCGTGTGCCCGAACCGGGCTCTCGCACGATGAAAGCCTGTTGGCGCAAATCTTCGGCTTGCAAACCGGTTTCACCAGCCAAAGGGTGGTCGGGGGAAGCGACAAACACCAGGGGATTGGCTGCAAAAGGTTCGGCGCGGGTGGGTATTTCGGAAGGCGGGCTGCCCATGATGGCAATGTCCACCTCGCTGTTTTGCAGCCACTGGATGATTTCGCGGCGGTTGCCCACACTCAGCACCACCTCGATGCCCTCGTGCTCTTTCAAAAACTGGCTGAGCAGGGCTGGAATGAAATAAGTGGTGGTGTCGACCATGCCGATGGTCAGTTTGCCGGTCTCGATGCGCTGCAACCTGGCGGCGGCGTCTTCGGCGTCTTTGAGCAAGGCGAGCATTTTGCGGGCGTAGACCAGCATGTACTCGCCGCTGGTGGTCAAGGATACTTTGCGACCCTGTCGCTCGAACAGGGGCATGCCCACCGCCGCTTCTAACTCCTTGATTTGCATGGTGATTGCGGGTGCAGACACATGCAAAGTCTCGGCCGCTTTGGCGAAACTCAGATGGCGGGCCACCGCGTTGAAAACCCGCAATTGACGGAATGTGGCGTTCTTCAATTAAGAAAAGCTGAATTGAAAGCTTCGAAAATTTGAATTTACTTATTCTGCCAGCTTTTTTACAGTCCTTCCATCTTCTCACCACGACGGAGTTTTTTGATGACTGCAAGCACCCAAATCACCGATGCCAAAAAGCGCTACAGCGCTGGCGTTTTGAAGTACAAGCAAATGGGCTATTGGATGCCCGACTATGTGCCCATCGACACAGACACCATTTGTTTGTTCCGCATCACCCCGCAAGACGGCGTGGACCCTGAGGAGGCTGCAGCGGCTGTGGCCGGTGAATCATCCACCGCCACCTGGACCGTGGTTTGGACCGACCGCTTGACGGCCTGTGACAGCTACCGTGCCAAAGCCTACAAAGTCGAAGCAGTGCCCGGACGCCCTGGCGAATACTTTGCGTGGGTGGCCTACGACCTGATCCTGTTCGAGGAAGGTTCCATCTCCAACATGACCGCTTCGCTGATTGGCAACGTGTTCTCCTTCAAGCCGCTGAAAGCCGCTCGTTTGGAAGACATCCGTTTGCCCGTGGCCTACATCAAGACCTTCAAAGGCCCACCCACAGGTTTGATCGTCGAGCGCGAGCGTTTGGACAAATTTGGCCGTCCTTTGTTGGGCGCCACCACCAAGCCCAAGCTTGGTTTGTCAGGCCGCAACTACGGCCGCGTGATTTACGAAGGCCTCAAGGGTGGCTTGGACTTCATGAAGGACGACGAGAACATCAACTCACAACCTTTCATGCACTGGCGTGACCGCTTTTTGTATGTGATGGACGGCGTCAACAAGGCGCAGGCTGTCACAGGCGAGGTCAAAGGCTCGTATTTGAATGTGACCGGCGCCACCATGGAAGACATCTATGAACGTGCCGAATTCGCCAAAGAGCTGGGCTCGGTCGTCATCATGTTGGACTTGGTCATCGGTTGGTCGGCCATTCAAAGCATGGCCAACTGGGCGCGCAAGAACGACATGATCGTGCACATGCACCGCGCGGGTCACGGCACCTACACCCGTCAGAAAAACCACGGCGTGAGTTTCCGCGTCATGGCCAAGTGGCTGCGTTTGGCCGGTGTCGACCATTTGCACACGGGTACGGCTGTGGGCAAGCTCGAAGGCGACCCCATGACCGTTCAAGGCTATTACAACGTCTGCCGCGACAGCTACACCAAGCAAGACTTGCCACGTGGTTTGTTCTTCGATCAAGACTGGGCGGACACCAAGAAGGTGATGCCTGTGGCCTCCGGCGGTATTCACGCGGGGCAGATGCACCAACTCATCGACTTGTTCGGTGACGACGTGATTTTGCAATTTGGCGGCGGCACCATCGGCCACCCCCAAGGCATTCAGGCGGGCGCAGTGGCCAACCGTGTGGCGCTGGAGTCCATGGTCAAAGCCCGCAACGAGGGCAAGAACATTTTGGAAGAAGGCCCCACGATTTTGAAGAACGCCGCCAAAACCTGCGGTCCATTGCAAGCCGCGTTGGACACCTGGGGCGACATCAGCTTCAACTACCAATCCACCGACAGCAGCGATTTCGCGGTCACCCCTTCAGTCGCTTGAAACAGGAGAACACACCATGATGACCAATCCCACCGGCAAACTGACCCAAGGCCAGTTCAGCTTCTTGCCCGACCTCACCGACGCCGAAATCAGTTTGCAAATCAAATACGGCTTGTCCAAAGGCTATGCATGGAGCGTGGAATACACCGACGATCCACATCCACGCAACACCTATTGGGACATGTTTGGCTTGCCCATGTTTGATTTGCACGACCCCGCTGGTGTCTTGCTGGAAGTAAACAACTGCCGCAAAACATTTCCCCAGCACTACATCCGTTTGATGGCGTTTGACTCGACCCGCGGCATTGAATCAGTGGCCATGAGCTTCATTGTTCACCGTCCTACCAGTGAACCCGGCTTCCGTTTGGAGCGTCAAGAAGTCCAAGGCCGCAGCATGCGTTACACCACGCACGGCTATGCCAACGACAAGCCTGAAAACAACCGCTACAGCAAGTAAGACCCGCCATGAATGCACCTGCCTACAACCTGCCCGGCGTGACTGCGGCACCTGAGAAAGCGCCCCATGCGACTTCCTCGGGTGTGGCGGTGGCCGACACGGGCGCGCGCACCGTTGCTGAAGTGATGGCGCAAACCCAGGTGCAGCAAGTCATGGACGCTTTGGACCGCGACCTGGTGGGTTTGAAGCCCGTGAAAACACGCATCCGTGACATCGCTGCATTGTTGGTGATCGATCGTTTGCGCTTGAACCTGGGGTTGGCTGCGCAAGCGCCGTCCCTGCACATGAGTTTCACAGGCAACCCGGGCACCGGCAAAACCACAGTGGCCATGCGCATGGCGCAAATCCTGCACGAGTTGGGCTATGTGCGCAGTGGCCATTTGGTGGCGGTGACACGCGACGATCTGGTGGGCCAGTACATCGGTCACACCGCGCCCAAGACCAAAGAAGTGCTGAAAAAAGCCATGGGTGGCGTGCTGTTCATTGACGAGGCGTATTACTTGTACCGGCCTGAAAACGAACGTGACTATGGCCAAGAGGCCATCGAAATCTTGTTGCAGGTCATGGAAAACCAACGCGACGATTTGGTGGTGATTTTGGCGGGCTACAAAGACCGCATGGACACGTTTTTCCAGTCCAACCCCGGCATGAACTCGCGCATCGCCCACCACATCGACTTCCCCGATTACGAGGAAGACGAGTTGGCCGAAATCGCCCGGCACATGCTCCAATCACAAAACTACCGCATGGACGATGAAGCGCACACCGCTTTTGAGCGTTATTTGCACCTGCGTCGTCAACAACCGCATTTCGCCAATGCCCGCAGCGTGCGCAACGCCTTGGAGCGTGCGCGTTTGCGTCAAGCCAGTCGCTTGTTTGCCAACCCCGACAAAGTGTTGACCGCCGATGACCTGAGCACCTTGAATGCCCAGGACATCTTGGCCAGCCGTGTCTTTCAAACCAAACAGGTGAGTCCATGAGTTCGCTGAAAGCCCTGATTTTTGATGTCGATGGCACCTTGGCCGACACCGAAACCGCGCACATGAACGCGTTCAATCAAGCGTTTGCCGAGGAGGGCCTCGACTGGCATTGGGACGTGGCGCTGTACACCGAACTGCTGGGCATTTCCGGCGGCAAAGAGCGCATGTTGCATTACTGGAAGCAGCAGCATCCCGACATGAAGGACATCGACGGCGGCGGTTTGCAAGACACCATCGACCGACTGCATGCCATCAAAACCGCCGCTTACGAACATGCCGTGCAGCAAGGGCAGGTGCAATTGCGCCCAGGTGTGTTGGCCCTGATTCAAAACGCCCATGCGCAAGGCCTGCGGTTGGCCATCGCCACCACCACTTCGCCGATCAACATCGCGGTGTTGCTGCGCGGTGCGATAGGACCCGATTGGAAAGACCTGTTTGCGGTCATTGAAGACGCGTCGACCGCGCCCAAGAAAAAACCACATCCCCAGGTGTACTTGCAAACCTTGTCTCGCCTGGGCTTGCAAGCATCGGAGTGCATCGCCTTTGAGGACTCCAGCAACGGTTTGAAAGCCGCGTTGGCCGCTGGTTTGAAAACCATCATCACCACCAACAGCTTCACCCAACACCATGACTTCACTGGCGCAGCTCAGGTGTTGCCCGATTTGGCCCATGTGGATGTGGCGCAAATCAAGACTTGGCACGCTGCTTGAAAAGATTGAAAAAAGAGAACCATCATGCCTTTGCGACAACGCTCCACACTGACCCAATACCTGATTGAAGAACGGCGACGTTTTCCAAACTCCAAAGGGGACTTCAACGCGCTCATCTTGGATGTGGCGCTGGCTTGCAAAGCCATTGCCCGGGCCGTGGCCATGGGCGAGTTGGGCGGCCTCTATGGCGACCATGCCGCAGAGGCAGGTGGTGCCATCAATGTGCAAGGTGAAACCCAAAAGAAACTCGATGTGCTGAGCAATGAATTGTTCATTCGTGTGAACGAATGGGGCGGTCATTTGGCGGGCATGGCGTCTGAGGAAATGACCGAGCCTTATCAAATCCCCAAACCTCATCCGCGCGGCAAATACCTGTTGGTGTTCGACCCTTTGGATGGTTCGAGCAACATCGATGTGAACGTGTCGGTGGGCAGCATCTTCTCGGTGTTGCGCGCGCCGCAAGACGCCATCGACAGCGGTCGTGACCTCACCGAACAAGATTTTTTGCAGCCAGGCGCCACCCAAGTGGCGGCAGGTTATGCCTTGTATGGCCCCACCACCATGTTGGTGCTCACCGTGGGCAATGGCGTGGCAGGTTTCACTTTAGAGCCCAACTTAGGCGAGTTCATGTTGACGCACCCGCAGTTGAAGGTGCCTGAAGACACCCAAGAGTTCGCCATCAACGCGTCCAACAGCCGTTTTTGGGAACAACCCATCAAACGTTATGTGGACGAATGCTTGGCTGGCAAGTCTGGCCCACGTGGCAAAGATTTCAACATGCGTTGGATCGCTTCCATGGTGGCCGAAGCGCACCGCATCCTGATGCGTGGCGGTGTGTTCATGTACCCCAAAGACAACAAAGACCCGAGCAAAGCCGGCCGTTTGCGTTTGCTCTACGAAGCCAACCCGATTGGCATGGTCATGGAGCAAGCCGGTGGCCGTGCCAGCACCGGTCGTGAACCCATGTTGTCGGTCACCCCTGGCGGGTTGCACCAACGCATTGGTTTGGTGTTTGGTTCGAAAAACGAGGTCGAACGCATCGAGCGTTACCACCGTGAACCGGTTGAAAAAGAACACAACACGCCGTTGTTTGCTGAACGCACCTTGTTCCGCGATTGATCATTTAGAAAGTCCTCACCATGTCCGTCAAACACCCCATCATCGCCATCACGGGTTCATCTGGCGCTGGCACCACGTCGGTGACCCGCACCTTTGAGAATATTTTTCGCCGCGAAAAAGTCACCGCCGCCATCATTGAAGGCGACAGCTTTCACCGCTTTGACCGTTTGGAGATGCGTCAAAAAGCAGCCGAGGCTGAAAAACAGGGCGACAAAAACTTCAGCCACTTTGGCCCCACCACCAACTTGTTTCCCGAGTTGGAAGCCTTGTTCAAGTCGTATGGCGACACCGGCACCGGCAAGCGCCGCAAGTATTTGCACGACCATGAAGAAGCCGCGCCCTACAAACAGGAACCTGGCACTTTCACCCCTTGGGAAGACGTGCCCGCAGACACCGATTTGTTGTTTTACGAAGGTTTGCATGGCGCGGTGGTCACGCCCGAGGTCAACATCGCCAAGCACCCAGACTTGCTGATTGGCGTGGTTCCGGTCATCAACCTGGAGTGGATTCAAAAACTCTGGCGCGACAAATCCAAGCGCGGTTACAGCACCGAGGCGGTGACCGACACCATCTTGCGTCGCATGCCCGACTATGTGAATTACATCTGTCCACAGTTCGCACACACCCATGTGAACTTCCAACGCGTGCCCTGCGTCGACACCTCCAACCCGTTCATCGCCCGGGAAATTCCCGCGCCCGACGAGAGCTTTGTGGTGATTCGTTTTGCCAACCCCAAGGGCATCGACTTTCCCTATTTGCTCAACATGATCCACGACTCATTCATGTCGCGTGCCAACACCGTGGTGGTGCCAGGCGGCAAGATGGAACTCGCGATGCAACTCATCTTCACGCCCTTTGTGTGGCGCATGATGGAACGCAAGAAAAAGGCCTGAGGCCACCCCCCTACTTATTGATTGGAGAATTTCATGGCCCTCGTTTCACTGCGCCAAGTGCTGGACCACGCTGCCGAACACGGCTACGGCGTGCCCGCTTTCAACGTCAACAACCTCGAACAAGTGCAGGCCATCATGGAGGCCGCGCAAGAGACCCACAGCCCGGTCATTCTGCAAGCCTCTGCAGGCGCGCGCAAATACGCTGGCGAAGCCTATTTGCGCCACCTGGTGTTGGCGGCCATCGAGTCGCACCCCGACATTCCTGTGGTGATGCACCAAGACCATGGTGTGTCGCCAGCGGTTTGCCAGCAATCCATACGCTCTGGTTTTTCCAGCGTGATGATGGACGGTTCACTGATGCAAGACGGTAAAACACCTGCCAGCTATGACTACAACGTCGACGTCACCCGTCGGGTGTGTGAAATGGCCCACGCCGTGGGCGTGTCGGTGGAAGGCGAGTTGGGTTGTCTGGGTTCTTTGGAAACGGGCGAGGCCGGCGAAGAAGATGGCATTGGTGCCGTGGGCAAACTCACCCATGACATGTTGCTCACCGACCCGGTTCAGGCCAAAGACTTTGTCGAGCGCACCGGTGTGGATGCCTTGGCGATTGCCATTGGCACCAGCCACGGCGCTTACAAATTCACCCGCAAGCCCACGGGCGACATCTTGGCCATGGACCAGATCGTGGCGATCCATCAAAGCATTCCCAACACCCATTTGGTCATGCACGGCTCGAGCAGCGTGCCACAAGAGTGGCTGGCCATCATCCGCGAGTTTGGTGGCGACATCAAAGAAACCTATGGCGTGCCCGTGGAAGAAATTCAACGCGGCATCCGTTCGGGTGTGCGCAAGGTCAACATCGACACCGACATCCGCTTGGCGATGACGGGCGCGATGCGTCAAGCCTTTGCGCAAGACCGCAGCGAGTTCGATCCCCGCAAAGCCTTGATTGCGGCACGCAAGGCCGCGCGCGGCATTTGTAAAGCGCGTTTCGAAGCATTTGGCTGTGCCGGCCACGCTCCCCGCATCAAACCTGTTCCGCTGGATGACATGGTGAGCCGCTACGCCTGACAGCCCATCCATCATTCCATCACCGAGGAAGAGTCTTTCATGTTGAACAAAGTCACCCCTGCGCGCATGGCGTTTCCTTCGCACGCTGATGTTTCTGAATGCGACCCCCAACTGTGGTCGGCTGTGTTGCAAGAAGCCCAGCGGCAAGAACAGCACATTGAACTGATCGCTTCAGAAAATTACACCAGCCCCGCGGTGATGCGCATGCAAGGCTCGGTGCTGACCAACAAATACGCAGAAGGCTATCCCGGTAAGCGCTATTACGGCGGTTGTGAATTTGTGGACATGGTCGAGCAACTTTGCATCGACCGGCTCAAAGAACTGTATGGCGCGAACTTCGTCAATGTGCAGCCCAACTCTGGTTCACAAGCCAACCAAGCGGTGTTTTTGGCATTGCTGCAACCCGGCGACACCATCATGGGCATGAGCCTGGCCGAAGGCGGTCACTTGACCCATGGCATGCACCTGAACATGAGTGGCAAGTGGTTCAATGTGGTGAGCTATGGCCTGAATGCCGCGGAAGAAATCGACTACGACGCGATGGCGCAGATGGCCCAAACCCACAAGCCCAAGCTCATCATCGCGGGTGCATCGGCCTATTCACTGAAGATCGATTGGGAAAAATTCGCGCAAGTGGCCAAGAGCATTGGCGCCTACCTGATGGTGGACATGGCCCATTACTCCGGTCTGATCGCTGGCGGCGTCTACCCCAACCCCATGCCTTTTGCCGATGTGGTCACCTCCACCACGCACAAGAGTTTGCGTGGTCCGCGCGGCGGCATCATCTTGACCAACAGCGAAGAGATGTCGAAAAAAATCAACAGCGCGGTGTTTCCTGGCATGCAAGGGGGACCCTTGATGCATGTGATTGCAGGCAAGGCCACCGCCTTCCATGAGGCCTTGCAACCAGCGTTCAAAGCCTATCAACAACAAGTGCTGGTGAATGCCGATGTGTTGGCCAAGACCTTGGTCGAACGCGGATTTCGCATCGTCAGTGGCCGCACCGAAAGCCATGTGATGTTGGTGGACTTGCGTGCCAAGGGCATCACGGGCAAAGCCGCTGAATGGGCCTTGGGCCAAGCGCACATCACGTGCAACAAAAACGGCATCCCCAACGATCCTGAAAAACCCATGGTCACCAGTGGCATCCGATTGGGCACGCCCGCCATGACCACCCGTGGTTTTGGTCCAGAGCAAGTGCGGGCCACGGCGCATTTGATGGCCGATGTGCTGGAGGCGCCAAACGATGCCGCGCACATCGCCGCTGTGCGTCAACGGGTCGCTGAATTGGTGGCACCGTTTCCGGTTTATGGCGATGCCGTGTTGCATCCATGAACCTGTTCAGGAATTGTTTCACCGAGTCCGTTGCTTTCTTCAACCATTGAAAGGGTTTCACATGGCTGGTCGTAATTTCCTCTTTGTCCCTGGTCCCACCAACGTGCCTGAGCGCATTCAGCGCGCCATGATGGTGTCGATGGAAGACCATCGTTCCCCCCATTTTCCGTACCTGACCCACACCATCATGGCCGGTCTCAAGGAGATTTTTCGAAGCAAGAACGGCACGCCGTTCATCTTTCCCTCTTCGGGCACCGGATGCTGGGAAGCCGCTCTGACCAACACTTTGTCGCCCGGCGACAAAGTGCTGGCCGCGCGCTTTGGCCAGTTCAGCCATTTGTGGATTGACATGTGCCAGCGCTTGGGGCTGGATGTGCACATCGTTGATTGCGAATGGGGCACTGGCGTGCCACTGCAACAGTTTGCAGACATTTTGAAGAACGACACACAGCACAGCTTCAAAGCGGTTTTGGCTTGTCACAACGAAACCGCCACGGGTGTGACCTCGGACATTGCCGGTGTGCGCGAGGCCTTGGACGACGCCTCACATCCCGCGCTCTTGTTTGTCGATTGCGTGTCTTCCTTGGGTTGCATCGATTTCCGATTCGATGAATGGGGCGTGGACATGGCGGTCAGCGGTTCGCAAAAAGGCTTGATGCTGCCGGCCGGCTTGGGCATTTTGTGCGCCAGCGCCAAAGCTTTGGAAAAGCACAAAACCGCACAACTCAAGCGCGCTTACTTCGACCTGCAAGACATGTTGAAAAGCAATGAAACAGGCTATTTCCCTTACACGCCTGCTTTGCCCTTGATGTATGGCTTGATCGAATCGATGAAGATGATCAACGAAGAAGGCTTGGAGCATGTGTTTGCGCGCCACCACTTCCTGGCAGAAGGGGTGCGCGCCGCGGTCACCCAAGGCTGGCAACTCAAGTTGTGCGCCGCCGAGGCCAAATGGCATTCGGACACCGTGACGGCTGTCATGCTGCCCGCGGGCATCGCCGGCACCGATGTGATTGCGCGTGCCTATCGCCGCTACAACCTGTCACTCGGCGGTGGTTTGTCCAAAGTCGCAGGCAAGCTGTTTCGCATTGGGCACCTTGGTGACATGAATGAAGTGCATTTGATGGCCGCCATCAATGGCGCTGAAATGGCCATGCTCGATTGCGGCGTGGCCGTCACCCCAGGCAGTGGCGCGGCCGCCGCTGGCCAGTACTGGCGCACGCATGCAGTGCCCGCGGGCTTGGGTGCCCCACAGATCAACAAGGATGAACATGCAAAAAATAGTCTTTCTGGACAGGCAATCCTTAAGAGCTGAACTGCGTGCCCTGACGTTTGCGCATGAATGGACCGAGCATGTGCAAACCCGACCCGATCAAGTGGTCGAGCGTTTGCAGCATGCGACCGTGGCCATCAGCAACAAAGTGCCGATTCGTCGCGAGACACTCGAACAACTGCCCCACCTGAAATTGATCGCCATGGCCGCCACCGGCTATGACGTGATGGACACCCAGGCTTGCCAAGAACGCGGCGTGACCGTGGTGAACATCCGCAACTACGCGGTTCACACCGTGCCCGAGCATGCGTTTGCATTGATTTTTGCCTTGCGTCGCAATTTGATGGCTTACCGCGACGATGTCTTGAATGGGCGCTGGCAAACCGAAGAACAGTTTTGTTTTTTTGATTACCCCATCAGTGATTTGCATGGCAGCACCATGGGTATTTTTGGTGAAGGTGTGTTGGGTCAAGCCACGGCCCAGATCGCCCGGGCGTTGGGCATGAAGGTGTTGTTTGCCGACCATGCGCCGCCGAAAGCGCCGGGTGTTGATTTCGTGCCCGCTGAACAGGTGTTTGCCGAATCAGACATCATTTCTTTGCACTGCCCCTTGACGCCCGCGTCGCGGCATTTCATTGGCATGCCGCAGTTGCAGCAAATGAAACGCAGCGCTTTGCTCATCAACACCTCGCGTGGTGGATTGGTCGATGAACTCGCCTTGAAAGAGGCCTTGGAAAAAGGCGTCATTGCAGGTGCAGGCTTTGACGTGTTGACGCAAGAGCCCCCGAAAAACGGCAACCCTTTGTTGGAGATCCGTTCGCCCAACTTCATTTTGACGCCGCATGTGGCCTGGGCTTCACAACAAGCCATGCAATTTTTGGCGGATCAGTTGATCGACAACATCGAAGCGTTTGTGGCCAACACACCGCAAAACGTCGTGGTTTGAAACCACCCGCACCCGGGTCAATCGGGTTCTGAGGGTTTTTTCTGCAACGCCAGTTCATACAAGGCATTGCGCGGTGCACCGCTGATTTGCGCGGCCAAGCGCACCGCGCTCTTGGTGGGCAATTCGCCGAGCAACAAATCCAGCACCCGCTCGGCTTCCAGCATGGCTGGTTTGTCCACCGCCAAGGGGTGCAGCACCAGGGCGAATTCACCCTTGCTGCGTTGCGGCGAGGCTTGCAGCCAGGCCACAAAATCACGGGCTGGCAGCAAGGCCACTTCTTCAAATTGTTTGGTGAGTTCACGCCCCACGGTCAGCAGTCGATTGCCCAACACGCCCAAATCCTTGGCCACGGCTTCAATGCGATGCGGCGCTTCTAAAAACACCTGGGCCCGCGGTTCACTCGCCATGGCTTGCACCGCGGTTTGACGCTCGGTGGCTTTGCTGGGCAAAAAGCCCAGGAACACAAACTGTCCATCGCCTGCGCAACCGCTGACAGACAGCACCGTGCTGACACTGCTCGCACCTGGGATCGGCACCACGCGCAAACCCGCGGCTTGCACCAAGGCCACCAAACGTGCACCGGGGTCACTGATCGCGGGTGTACCTGCGTCACTGACATAAACCACCCGTTGCCCTTGTTGCAAACGCACAATCACCTGCTCAGCCGCGCTGGCCTCGTTGTGCTGGTGCAGCGCCAACCAAGCCGAGGCTGGTTTGTCCACACCGTAATTGCGCAACAGGCTTTGGCTGTGGCGCGTGTCCTCGCAGGCCAGCAGATCGGCCGCGTGCAACAAATGCAGTGCGCGCAGACCCATGTCGGCCAGGTTCCCAATGGGCGTGGCCAACACATACAAACAGCCGCCCGGGTGCACCTGGCCAGCACTGGCAGCGTGGGCGGCGGCCAGCGCCGATTCAAAACGAGGATTCAATGAACGCCTTTCAAAAGACAGCTGTCACCACCAAGCAGCGCGGGGACGCTGCGGAAGACCTGGCCTTGGCATTTTTGCAAGCGCAAGGGCTGCAGTTGTTGATGCGCAATTACCGCACACCGGGCCGAGGCGGCGGCGAGATCGACCTGATTGTCCGCGACCCCGCAGGCACCCTGGTGTTTGTCGAGGTGCGCAGCCGCGCCAATGCCCGTCATGGGGGTGCTTTGGCCAGCATCAGCGTGCACAAACAAAGGCGCATCGTGTGGGCTGCGCGGTTTTATTTGCAACGGTTGCGCCATTGGCCGCCCTGTCGGTTCGATGTGGTGGTGGTGGAGTCAGATCAACTGGACTGGATTCAGGCGGCGTTCAGCGCATGAAACACCAAGCCCGCTGTCAACCCACGGTCATGTGGCAAAGGTATGATGGTGTCATGTTAGAGCAACGCATTGAACAGCAGTTCATCGACAGCGCAGACTTGAAATACCAAGCTGCGCAATCCCTCAGCAAACCCCTTTCTGCCGCCGTGCAAGCGCTGCTGGCTTGTGTGACCAGCGGTGGCAAGGTGTTGGCTTGCGGCAATGGCGGCTCGGCCGCCGACGCCCAACATTTCGCCGCCGAGTTCGTGGGGCGGTTTGAGCGAGAGCGACCTGAGTTGGGCGCGATCGCGCTCACCACCGACAGCTCCATCCTCACCGCCATCGCCAACGACTACAACTTCGACCAAATATTCGCCAAACAGGTGCGGGCCTTGGGTCAACCGGGCGATGTGTTGTTGGCCATCTCGACCAGCGGCAATTCCAGCAACATCATCACCGCCATTGAAGCGGCGCATGAGCGCGACTTGACGGTCATTGCACTGACGGGCAAAGGCGGCGGCAAGATCGGTCAGATGTTGCGAGAAACCGATGTGCATGTGTGTGTGCCACACGACCGCACCGCACGCATTCAAGAGGTTCATTTGCTGGCACTGCATTGCATGTGTGACGGCGTGGACCACCAGTTGTTGGGTGAACAGGAGACACCAGAATGAAATTGAAACACCTCACCACCGTGTGTGGCGCCTTGTTGATGTGTCTGAGCTTGAACGCTTGCGCCCCCCTCATGATGGCTGGTTTTGCCGGCACCGCCTTGGTGGCCAGCGACAGACGCACCTCTGGGGCGCAGTTGGAAGACGAAACCATCGAGCTGCGCGGTCGCGCCAGGGTGCGCGATGCCTTGGGCGACAAAGCCCATGTCACCATCACCAGCTTCAACCGCCAGGTGCTGTTGACCGGTGAAGTGGCCAATGACCGCGATCTCAAAAACGTGATTCAGTTGGTTGAAAAAATCGAGAACGTGCGCACCGTGGTCAATGAGATGAGCATCATGCCGCCCAGCACCTTGAGCGAGCGTTCCAACGACCTGTTGGTCACGGCCAAAGTCAAAGCCAGCTTGGTGGACAGCCGCGACCTGTTTGCCAATGCGTTCAAGGTGGTGACCGAGCGCGGCACGGTCTACCTCATGGGCCGCGTCACCGCGCGTGAAGCCAACAGCGCCACCAACGTGATTCGCAACGTCAACGGCGTGAACAAAGTGGTTCGTTTGTTTGAAATCATCACCGAAGAAGAATTGCGCAACCTGTTGCCGCCGCCTCCCCCGCCAGAAAAACCCGCGGAAGCGACCAAGCCCAGCAAATAAGCGACAGCCCTTTCAAACAAAAAGCCACCCGAGGGTGGCTTTTTGTTTATGCGGTTGGCTGCTTAGCGCAAACGTTTGATCAGGCTCGAGGTGTCCAAACGGTTGCCGCCAGCCGCTTGCACATCGGCGTAAAACTGATCGACCAGGGCAGTGACCGGCACGCGTGCACCGTTGCGCTTGGCTTCGTCGATCACCAGACCCAGGTCTTTGCGCATCCAATCCACCGCAAAACCAAAGTCGAATTTGTCGGCCACCATGGTTTTGCCACGGTTGTCCATTTGCCAGCTTTGCGCCGCCCCTTTGCCGATCACATCCAGCACTTGTTCCATGTTGAGACCGGCTTTCATGCCAAAGGCAATGCCCTCGGACAGACCTTGCACCAAGCCCGCAATACACACCTGGTTGACCATCTTGGTGAGTTGTCCTGCGCCGCTGTCACCCATCAAGGTGACTGCTTTTGAAAACGCCATGGCCACCGGCTTCATGCGCTCAAACGCAGGGGCTTGGCCACCGCACATGACAGTGAGCATGCCGTTGACGGCACCCGCCTCGCCACCAGAAACGGGCGCGTCGACAAAGTGCACGCCTTGGGCCTGGGCCGCTGCAAACAATTCGCGCGCGACATTGGCCGACGCGGTGGTGTGGTCCACCAACACCGCGCCTGCTTTCATGCCGGCCAATGCGCCGTCGGCGCCAAGCATGACCGCGCGCAAATCGTCGTCATTGCCGACACAGCAAAACACCATGTCCGCGCCTTGGGCGGCCAAAGCGGGTGTGGCGGCACTGTGCTGCCCTGGGAACTCGGCGCACCAGGCCTGGGCCTTGGCGGGGTTGCGGTTGTAAACCGTGACGCGATGTCCTGCCAGCGCCAAATGGCCAGCCATGGGATAGCCCATGACACCCAAGCCAATGAAGGCAACAGAAGTGGAGGTGGTGGCTTCGTAGGTTTTGGCGTTGGTGCGTGACATGAACGGCTTTCAAGAAGTAGAGGGCTGCATCTTAGAGGCTTCGACGGGGTCGATCAGACCCGCGGCCAGCAAGGTGTTCAAGCACTGCCCCAAGGTCTGCATGCCGTGTTGTGCGCCGGTTTGCAACACATTGGGCAGTTGCGCGGTTTTGCCTTCGCGAATCATGTTGCGCACCGCGGGTGTGGCAAACAGCAGTTCATGCGCCGCCACCCGGCCGGTACCATCGGCACGTCGGCACAGCGTCTGCGTCAGCACACCCAGCAGCGAGAGGCTGAGTTGTTGACGCACCAAGGCCTTGTCTTCGCTCGGGAACACATCGACCAAACGCTCCACGGCTTGGGTGGCGCTGCGGGTGTGCAGTGTGGCCAGCACCAAGTGACCTGTTTCGGCGGCGCTCAAGGCCAGACGCACCGTGGGCAGGTCGCGCAACTCGCCCACCAAGATGACATCCGGGTCTTGTCGCAAGGCCGCACGCAGGGCGGCTTCAAAGCCGCTGCTGTGTCCGGGCACGCTGCGTTGCTGTACCAAACTGGTCTGGCTGGCGTGAAGGAACTCAATGGGGTCTTCCAATGTGAGGATGTGCAGCGCTTGCGTGGTGTTGAGGTGGTGCACCAGCGCTGCCAAGGTGGTGGACTTGCCCGAACCAGTGGCACCTGTGACCAGGATGAGTCCGTGTGGATGGCGCACCCATTCGGCGAGTGCAGGCGGCGCACCGACCGCCGCGAGTGTGGGCACCTGCGACGGGATGCATCGCCACACCGAAGACCAACCGCGCGCTTGCGCAAACACATTGACCCGATACCGACCCAAACCGGGCCAATCGATGGCGCAGTCATGGTCCTGACGTTCTTCCCAGTCGGGCAGGCAGGCTTGCAATTGCTGGCTCAGATCGTGCTGCGTCACCACCTGTGTTTGCAAGGGTTGGAGCTCGCCGTGCACACGCGCCATGGGGGGCAAGCCCGCGCTGAGGTGCAAATCGGGCGCAGACAACGCATGGGCTTGGGTCAACCATTGATGCAAGGTGGCGGTCATGAGCGTAGGGGCTTGTTACAGTCTCATCATGGATGAATTTGCCAAGCGGTATCAATCGGTGCGTGAGCGCATCACACAAGCGACGTTGCAAGCGGGCCGCGCGGCCTCGGACGTGCATTTGCTCGCGGTGTCCAAAACCTTCCCCCCCGAGATGGTCGCGCAAGTGGCCGCTTTGGGTCAGCGGGATTTTGGTGAGAACTATGTGCAAGAAGGCGTCGACAAAATTTTGGCGCTGCAACATGTGCCTGGCTTGGTCTGGCATTGCATCGGCCCTTTGCAAAGCAACAAAACCCGTTTGGTGGCCGAGCACTTCGATTGGGTGCACAGCGTGGATCGATTGAAAATTGCCCAGCGTTTGAGCGAGCAGCGCCCGGCGCACTTGCCGCCGCTGCAAGTTTGTTTGCAAGTGAACATCGATGGCGGCCCTACCAAAGCAGGTGTCACGCCCAGCGAAGCGTTGACCTTGGCGCAAGCGGTCGCCGTCTTGCCGCGCCTGCGCTTGCGCGGCCTCATGACCATCCCCGATTCGGTGGATGGTTTCGAGAAGCAAGTTGCTGTGCACACGCAGGCCAAGCAATTGTTTG
>JACCDM010373784.1_pt1 | contig 19880 bp, 19 predicted proteins | sample 7445851 | NCBI WGS metagenome assembly JACCDM01 (sample SAMN15323438, study PRJNA562643) | freshwater metagenome | isolation source: river surface water | place: USA:Blue River Watershed | collected 2017-08-16
ACTGTGGTTGGCAACTTAGGTGCCGACCCAGAACTGCGCTACACCCAAGGAGGTGTTGCAGTAGTAAGCGTGAACGTTGGTTCAACTCCTCGCACTTACAACCGCACCACTAACGCGTGGGAAGACGGCGAAACCGTATGGGTTCGTTGCACTGCCTGGCGCGAAGTTGCTGAAAACGTTGCACAGTCTCTTACCAAGGGAACTCGTGTTGTCGTTACCGGTCGCCTAAAGGCACCGAGCGCTTACCAAACTGCATCGGGCGAAGCACGTGCATCACTCGAACTTGAGATCGAAGAGATTGGCCCATCGTTGCGCAGCGCAACTGCAGCCGTCACTCGTCGCGCTCGCGAGGGTGGAGCAGCAGGAGCTGTAGCCGGTGGCGATCCTTGGGGCGACGCTCCAAAGGCGAAGCCAGCATCAGACGGCGGCTGGGCAAACCCAGGCGTAGGTTCAGCTGGCGCCGACGACACCCCTTTCTAATAAAAACTTTTTAATCAATAGGAGCAACAAATGGCTGTACTAAAAGGTGACAAGAAGAAGCCAAACCGCAATGCCAAGAACCTAAAGTTGGCACCGGTTAAGGCAATCACCGTAGGTGTAATTGACTACAAGGACATCTCAACTCTTCGCAAGTTCGTTTCAGATCGCGGCAAGATTCGTTCACGCCGCATCACTGGCGTCTCTGTCCAGGAGCAGCGCCTAATCGCAAAGGCCGTTAAGAACGCACGCGAGATGGCTCTAATGCCATACGCCGGTGCTGGTCGCTAAGGAGTAATCAAAGATGTCAAAACTAATTCTGACTAACGAGGTTTCAGGCCTCGGCTCAGCTGGCGATGTAGTTGAGGTAAAGAACGGCTTCGCTCGTAACTACCTACTACCTCGTGGTTTCGCAGTGCTCTGGACCAAGGGTGGCGAGAAGCAGGTTGAGCAGATCAAGGCTGCTCGTGAATCACGCGCTTTGGCAACCGTTGAAGAAGCACAGGCACTAAAGGCTCGCCTCGAAGAGAAGTCTGTTCGCCTGTCTGTAAAGGCTGGCGTAGGCGGTCGTCTATTCGGTGCGGTTAAGACTGCCGACGTAGTTGCTGCTGTTGCAGCCGCTGGTCTTGGTGAGCTCGACAAGAAGAAGGTTGAAATCAGCAGCCCGATTCGCACCACCGGTGAGCACAACGCAACCGTGCGTCTTACCAGCGAAATTGTTGCCAACATTACCCTTCAGGTAAGCGGCAAGAAGTAACACTTCAAATAAAAAAGAGCCCGGAGAAATCCGGGCTTTTTTTACTTAGGAACTATTTAGCCAACCATGTCTTTGCGGCGACCACGAGTGTGGGTTGGTTTGCACTCGAGCATCTCCGGTTTCTGCGCGCATTCGTCGCAGAGTAAAACGAGATCCTTGCAACCAAGGTTTTGGCAGTTGCGGAATTCTTTGGTGGCAGCCCCGCAACCTTCGCACTGACCGATGACTTTTGCTTCATCGCTGAAGTCCATGGTCATGCGCTCATCAAAGATATAGAGCGAACCTTCCCACAAACCCTTGTCGCGGAAAGTTTCTCCGTAGCGAACGATTCCACCCTGGATTTGGTAAACCTCTTTGAAGCCACGGTTTTGCATAACTGCAGAAAGAATTTCGCAGCGGATACCACCGGTGCAGTAGGTAACGATTGGCTTGTCTTTCAGGTGATCGTATTTTCCAGATTCCAGCTCTGCGACAAAGTCGTGTGATGTTTCAATGTCTGGAACAATCGCGTTTTTGAATTTGCCGATCTTCGCTTCAAATGCGTTGCGCCCGTCAAAGAAAACCACTTCATCGCCGCGCTCTTCAACCAACTTGTTAACCTCTGCAGGCTTGAGGTGCTTACCTCCGTTAGTTATGCCTGAACGAGAAACTTCGATTTCGTCTGGTGCGTTGAATGCAACGAGTTCTTTACGTGACTTAACCGATAATCGGGGGAAGTCTTCACCGGTGCCGTCCGACCACTTGAAGTCAATTTTGCCGAAGCCTGGGTATTCCTTGGTGGCGCGAACGTACTTCTTGAGGTCTTCCATGTTGCCACCGACGGTGCCGTTGATCCCGTGCTTCGAAATGATGATGCGACCCTTGAGTCCGAGTTTCTCGCACAGGGTCTTCTGCCAAAGCTTTACGGCCTCAGGGTCGGCAACCGGAGCAAAGCCGTAGTACAAGATGATTTTTTGAAGGTCCACAGTTCAAGTCTAATTCGCGAGGCAACTTAGGATAAAGCCATGGAAATCACACCTGGCATTGACCCAAGCACGCTTAGCAAGACCGATCGCCCTCAGGACGATCTCTATCGATTCATGAACGGCACATGGCTAGACGCCACTGAGATTCCCGCAGACCAAGCCATTTATGGCTCATTTCATATTCTTCGCGACAACAGTGAAATTGCGGTTCGGGAGATTCTGGAGGACGCCGCAGCTAATCCCAGCCCTGGTGTTAGCCAAAAAATTGGTGATATGTACGCATCTTTCCTAGATGAGGCCCGTGCCGATGAGCTTGGGGCAGCACCAATTCAGGGCGACCTCAACCGCATAAGGCACCTATCCAGCTTGGACGAGGCCACCAAGCTAATGGGCGAATTGAGCAGCCAGGGCATTTCCGGCCTCACCGGAATGTATGTAGATAACGACCCGGGCAACCCAGAGCGTTACTTGGTCAACCTCTATCAGGGTGGAATTGGGCTACCGGATGAGGCCTATTATCACGAAGAAAAGCATCAAGAAATTCGCGATGCGTATGTGCCGTATATCGCTGACATGTTTGAGCTGGCCGGTTGGTCTGCCGAAGAAGCGAGTGATTCCGCACACCGAATTTTTGAATTCGAAACCGAGATAGCGAAGCACCACTGGAATGTAGTTGAGTCGCGTGAAGCCGAGAAGACATATAACCTTCGAAGTTTCGAGGATTTGCAAAGTCTTAGTGCCGCTTTCAACTGGGAACTTTGGTTGCAGGGAGCCGACTTAGATAAGAAAGTGCTAAACGAAGTTGTCGTGATGATGCCCAGCTTTATTGAAGCTTTTGCAACTTTGTATACCGAAGACAATTTTGAAGTAATCAAACTCTGGCTGAGTTGGCAGGTAATTAATTCGATGGCCGCTTACTTGAGTAGCGATTTTGTGAATACTCGATTTGATTTCTATGGACGTAAACTCACTGGAGCTCCGGAGCTACGCGCTCGCTGGAAGCGCGCGGTTCAGGCAGTTGAAGGTTCGCTTGGTGAAGCCGTTGGCGAGATTTATGTGGCAAAGCATTTTCCCGCTGCGGCAAAAGAACGAATGGATGTTTTAGTCAAATATTTGATTGAGGCGTATCGTGAATCAATTTCCAATCTTGATTGGATGACAGCAGATACCAAAAAGAAGGCATTGATCAAGCTAGATAAATTCACCCCGAAGATTGGTTATCCGGTCAAGTGGCGAGACTACTCAGCGCTCGAAATCGACCGTCACGATTTAGTTGGTAACGTTCGCCGTGTTTCTGAATTTGAACACAAACGTGAGGCTGCGAAAATCGGTTCACCGATTGACCGAGATGAGTGGCACATGACTCCTCAAACAGTAAATGCCTACTACAACCCGGGTTTCAACGAAATCGTTTTCCCTGCTGCAATTTTGCAGCCGCCATTTTTTGGGCTTGAGGTGGATGACGCCGTCAATTTTGGTGCCATTGGTGCAGTCATCGGACACGAGATTGGTCACGGTTTCGACGACCAAGGTTCAAAGTATGACGGCGACGGAGCCCTTATTTCTTGGTGGACCGACGAGGATCGTGCTGCGTTCGAGGTTCGCACCAAGAACTTGATTAGCCAGTATGACCAGCTATCGCCTGCCCAGCTGGACGATTCACACAAGGTAAACGGCGCCTTCACAATCGGTGAAAACATTGGAGATCTCGGCGGTCTTTCGATTGCACTAAAGGCTTACCGCATGGCTTGCGCTGACAAAGGTGTAGACCCAGATGACAAGATCGACGGCTTTACCGGAACTCAGAGATTATTCATGGCCTGGGCTCAAGGTTGGCGAACGAAAGGTCGCGATGAAATCATGATTAATCGCTTAGCCACCGATCCTCATTCACCGCCCGAATTCCGTTGCAATCAAATTGTTCGCAACATCGATGCCTACTATGAAGCGTTCGAAGTTTCGCCGAACGACAAAATGTGGCTCGCTCCCGATCAGCGCGTGACTATCTGGTAACAGCATGAAACTTTGGCTGCGACTAATTTGGGCACTGGTGTCTTGGCGTTCACGTTCTAAGTTGCACATGAATGAAGTCGGTGTTCGAGAGTTTCGGGTTTGGCCAACAGATCTAGATGTTTTCAATCACATGAATAATGGAGTGTTTCTAACTCTCTTGGATCTCGGTCGATACGATTTGTCGTTGCGCTCCGGTTTATGGCAGCACTGGAAAAAATTAGGTTGGTATCCAATTGTGGTTGCGAGCAACATAACTTTTCGCAAATCACTTTTGCCTTGGCAGAAGTTTCAAATCGAAACCAAAGTTATCGGCTGGGACAACGAAGCTTTTTATTTTGAACAACGTTTTGTGGCCAACGCAGAAATTTGTGCGGTTGCTGTAGTAAGAATTCGATTCCTAAAACGTATTCGCGGAATCGTGACCCCGGCAGAAGTTCTTGCTGAATCTAATTGGGACGGCACAGAACCTAAACTTCCAAAGTGGGTAAGCGATTGGGCAAAGGCTTCGTTGCTTCCTCGGCTCAAAGAACCTGCGCCCTCAATCTGGAAATAGACATCACACAACCATTCAGACTGTAACCTGACTCCATGACTTCAATGCCGCTACTAGAGACCTTCACCGACAGCTACGGTGTCGAGATTACCTTCTATGGGTGGCCGGTTGCAGATGCCAAAGCGGTGGTGCAACTAGCCCACGGACTGGGTGAGCATGCGCGTCGATACGATCATGTTGCTGCAGCCCTAAACCGTGCGGGATTTTCGGTTTACGCGGACGATCATCGAGGTCACGGCATCACCGGATTGAACCAGGTGAGTCGAGGTCAAATCAAGCGCCAGGGAAACCTGGGCAAGGGCGGCATGACAGCCACTATTGAAGAAGTTCATCAACTCACGGAGATCATTCGAACCGAAAATCCGTCTCTCCCTATTTTTTTAGTTGGTCACAGTTGGGGCTCGATGCTAGCCCAACGGATCATCAAAACAAACGCGGCCGATTATGCCGGCTTGGTTTTGAGCGGCTCGACCCTAATGCTTCCAGGGGTTGCTCCAAGCGCGGGATTTAATAAGCGCTGGGATAAAGAGCCTGGCTCCACGGGTAAAGAGTGGTTGAGTCGTGATCGCGAAGTGGGTATCAGGTTCAACGCCGATCCACTTATATTTCCGGAAACCGCAATTGAGGCATTTGGCCTTTTAGAAGTCACCAAATTACTTGGCCTACCGAGTAAAACACTGCCAAAAAACTTTCCTGTCATGTTGATTGCCGGAAGTGAAGATCCGCTTGGCGGAGAACGGGGCAACAAAATGTTGATGAAAGCTTTTCGCAGAGCCGGTGTAGAAGATGTAACTCTGATTATCTATCCGGATGCACGACATGAAGTTTTTAACGAACTAAATAAGGATGAAGTGATTGCCGACGTTATTGATTGGCTAAATACTTCTCTAAAGCACTAACTACGTGGACGCAATTCGCAGGCTGCGATGGCATCTTCGATTGGGTCTTTGAGCAAATCCTGGGTCTCTGGGTGCTTCTCCATAAAACGCACCACGTACGAGCAAGTTGGTACTACTTTGTGCTCAGGAAAACTGGCGCGAACATCCTTGAGAGTTGCTTCCATCAGTATAGCGGCTAAGTTCTTACCGCGGTGAATTGGAAAAACCTCGGTGTGATGGAAGGTGATGTCTCCACCGGATAGTCGGTAATCGGCGAAACCGGCCAACTCGCCATCCAAATTAATCTCGTAGCGAGTAAGTTCAGGATTGTGGATGACTTCGGTATTCATACTGTTAATCTCTTTCTGTGCCAGTAAATCAACTCTACTTCGGGGATAACCTGCCTCATCTAACAGGCATTCCAAGTGAATCGGTGCAATTGATCTACATCGACCCCCCCTTTAATACTGGCCGAAAGCAGACACGCGGTGCATCGGAAACCAAGCGAGTAGCAACCGGCGGGCGAGTGGGTTTCAAGGGTCAGAACTACGAAATTATTCGTGAAACAGTGCTGAGTTACGACGACGAGTTTGCTGATTACTGGTCATTCCTAGAGCCGCGTCTCGAACAGGCGTGGAGAATTTTGAAAGACACCGGAACCCTCTACCTTCATCTCGATTATCGCGAAGCTCACTACGCAAAGGTTTTGCTGGATGCTCTATTTGGCCGCGACTCTTTCTTGAACGAAATTATTTGGGCTTACGACTATGGAGGAAAAGCGAAAAATCGTTGGCCATCAAAACACGACACAATTTTGGCCTACGTCAAAAATCCAAAAAATTATTACTTCAACAATTCCGAAGTTGATCGTGAACCTTACATGGCACCTGGCCTAGTAACCCCCGAAAAAGTTGAACTCGGAAAACTACCAACCGATGTTTGGTGGCACACAATTGTTTCTCCTACCGGAAAAGAAAAAACCGGCTATCCCACGCAAAAGCCCGAAGGCATACTTCGACGTATCATTCAAGCATCTTCAAAGCCCGGCGACACTGTTCTAGATTTTTTTGGTGGCTCCGGAACCACCGGTGCTGTTGCCGCAGCACTCGGCCGCAACTTTATTTTGATGGATCAAAATCCCGAATCGATTGAAGTGATTATAAATCGACTTAAGCAAAACGACGTCGTTTTTGAATTAAGGCGCTAGCAATTGAAATTGCAAAAACAAAAATAATTAGCAGAGCACAAATGGCCATGGCCATTGCATAGTTTTGAGCACCTGGCCGACTAATCAATTGGTAAAGCACTATCGGAAGAGTGGCTTGGTCGCCGTAGCTGAGCAAACTAGCTGCACCAAATTCTCCTAGCGAAACTAGGGATGCAAAAACCAAAGCCGCACGCATGGCGTTGCTTACGAGAGGTGCCTCAACCAATCGCCAAATTTGCCACGAATTTGCCCCTGCCGTGACTGCTTCTTCTCGGTATGACGGGCTCAGCGCGACTAACGCCGGATGCACGATGCGAATCACCAAGGGAGTGGCCAGAACAGCTTGCACCAGCGGAATGGTCAACCAACCCGCCTGAAAGGTAAGCAAATACCCAAAACCGAGCACCACGGATGAAACTCCCATGGGCACTAGAAAAGGCAGCTCCAGCCAAGATTTTCTGCTTCGATTCAGCAACCATGAAACCAAGACCCCGATCAGCATTGCGAGGCCAGCCGCAATGACGATGTTTCGACCCGAATTTGCTGCCGCCTGCCAGACCGAAATATTTAATAAATCGCGGCTACCATTCGAACCCAGGTCTGCAAAACCCTGCCAGGTGAAACGTGTGATTACCTGCGCCATCGGCCAAGCCAATACCAGAGTCACAAAACATGCCGTAACCAACACAACAGGCCAATCGCGAATCCGAATGCGCTCGGAGTTTTGACTTTCAGTGGTTGGTTCTAAGCCAGCCACGCTGCTACCGAGTGCCTTTGAAATTGCAAATACCGATACGGTAACTACGGTTTGCACAACACTGAATGCGGCTGCAGTCTTGAAGTCTAGAAATTGAGTTAGCGAGAAATATATTTCTGTTTCAATTGTGGCAATTCTGCCGCCCCCCAACAGCAAAATGATTCCAAAGCTTGTCACGCAATATAAAAACACCAACACAGTTGCCGAGACCACAGCTGGTCTCAATATTGGTAGCGTGATGCGCCAGAAAATCTGCCATTGCTTTGCCCCATCTAGTTCTGCGGCATTTTCAATTTCTCTATCGAGTGACTGCCACACCCCGCCCACTGTTCTAACTACTATTGAGTAATTTAGAAACAAGTGGGCGATAAGAATCACCACAAAGCTAGGCAACCAATTTGTGAAATTTTGCAAGGCGATGGCGATCACAATTGTTGGCAGCACAAATGGCACTGCAATAAAAGCTTTGACCAAATTCTGGCCGAAGAATTTCTTTCGATAAATAACGTAGGCGCCGGGAAGCCCAAAAATAAGACAGAGTATCGTTGACAACGCAGCCTGCCCTAGCGTGAACGCCACTACCTGTTGAAATCTGCCGTTTGTAAAAAGATCAGGCCAATTCTGTTTCAGCCCGAGTGCGAGCAAATTGCCTATCGCCCAGTAGAACAGCACCGCAACAAATACCAGCGGTGCGCCCCAAAGCGCTAGTTTTTGAAGATTGCGTCCCATGCCTTCAACCAGCTAGAACGGTTTTCGTTGATCAATTTGCTGTCTACGACAACGGCGTTCAAAGCCGCAGGCGCCTTGCTAGACCAGGCTTCTGGCAAAGCTACCGTTGAAGCAACCGGATACATGTACATGTTTTCTGGGATGGTCTTTTGGAAAGATTCAGAGAGCAAGAAGTTGATGAACTTTTTGGCTCCTTCAGCCTGAGCACCACCAACCAGTAAGCCAGCAAACTCGGTTTGTCGGAAGCAGCCATCGTCAATCGAGACAGTCTCTTGTTCGAAGGCCGGAGAAGATGAGTAGCTCAACACAATCGGGTAGTTGCCCTTGCCGGCGGAGCCGGAGAAGTTCACGTTATAGGCCTCCTCCCAGCCAGAGTCGATGCGAACATCATTTGCCTTCAGAGCTTCCCAATATGTCTGCCACTTACCTTCACCAAATTTGCCGACGGTGGCAATCAGAAATGCCAAACCTGTAGAAGAGGTAGTTGGATTTTGCACCACTGTCAAACCGCGAAATTCGGGTTTGATTAAGTCTTCAATTGTTTCGGGTGCGGCTTGCTCGTGTGAAGAAAACCATTGCTTGTCATAGTTAAAGCAGACGTCACCAAAGTCGATCGCCTTGTAATTTCCAAGAATGCCAGCACTGCTCGCAGCGCCGATGAAAGTGTTGTCGATTCCATAAAACATATCTGCAATCGGCTGTTCTTTAGTGAGAATCAACTTGTTTGTCATGGCCCCGGCGTCGCCAGCTTTTAGCAGAGTCACAGTAATTCCCGTTTGTGATTTGAAATCCGCTAGCTGCTCGTCGGTGATAACAATGCTGTCGTGAACCGCGACAGTGAGAGCTGGAGCCTCAGAGCCTGTGGCGCAACCGGTTAGTCCAAGCGTGATCAGCGCCGCGCTAACCACCGCCAGATATTTTTTCTTTAGCACTTTGTGCTCTCCTTCCTTCGCTGGCATTACCCAGATCAGGTTTGACGGTCGAAGACTGGCAGTCTTCCTCTCAGTCCGGTTAACCGAACTCCCGTGTACTTATTTACTTGTAATTACAGATTAGTGTGCAGAACCTGCAGCTGCTTCCTTCATAGCTTCTTGAGCTGCCGATGTTTCACGCAGTGCCGGAGCCTTGATGAAGAACGAGAGAACAAAGGCAACCGCAACCACGATTGCTGCCCAGAAGAACACCTGAGTGGCTGACTCGGCGAAGCCGACCACAAATGGACGAGCCAGGCGTGGATCGAGGGTGTTTAGGAACGATGAGTCAGTGCTGATCTGGTCGCTCAGGTTAGCCATGTCTCCCGATGTCATCTTGTCGATGAAGGCACGGTTGGTGGGATCGGCAAGAACCTGGGGATCTTGAGATGCCTGCTTGATCCCGGCAAGGATCTTTTCATCTTTGAAGGCGCGTCCGATTGTGTCGCCAAGGCTGTTAAACAGAATCGAGATGAAGATTGCCACACCTAGAGTTCCACCAATTTGACGGAAGAAGGTGGCCGACGAAGTGGCTACTCCGATGTCTCGAGCTGCCACCGATTGCTGAGCCACCAGGGTGAGTGTTTGCATAAGCTGGCCAAGTCCAAAGCCGATGAACACCATTCCAATTGAGACCTGCCAGAATTCCATGTCGGCGTTGTAACCAGTCATGTAGATATAGCCGATGAGCAGTGAAAGGGTTCCTGTGGTTAGGAACACTTTGTACTTGCCGGTTTTGCGAGTGATTTGCCCAGACATAATCGTTGCGGTCATCATTCCGAAAACCATAGGAAGCATCATGAAACCAGATTCGGTTGGTGATGCACCATTGACCAACTGCAGGAGCAAAGGCAAGGTCATCATTCCACCAAACATTGCGATACCGATGATGACACCATTCAGCGTGGAGAGAGTAAATGACAAATTCTTAAATAGCGAGAGCGGCAGCAGTGCTTCTTCTTTGGCAGCGCGCTCGGCAATGATGAATGTGATAATTCCAACGATTGAAGTGACATACAAGCTGATAGATAGAGCACTTGTCCAGCCCCAGTCGGAACCGTTTTCGGCAACTAGAAGCATCGGAACGACAGCAAGGATGATTGTGACCGCGCCCCACCAGTCAATCTTGTGATTCTTCATCAACTGTGGAACGTGCAAGAAATTGAGCACCATGAATACCGCGATGATTCCAACCGGAATGTTAATTAGGAATACCCAGCGCCATCCTTCGATCCAAAGAATTTGATTAGCACTCGCAAATAAACCACCGACCACTGGCCCGAGCACCGATGAAGATCCGAAAACCGCGAGGAACATTCCCTGGTAACGTGCGCGTTCGCGAGGTGGAACGATGTCGGCCATGATGGTCATGGATAGAGAGAACAAACCACCTGCACCGATTCCCTGCACAGCTCGATAGGCAGCAAGCTGGAACATGTCCATCGCGAAACCGCAGAGGATTGAACCTAGTAGGAACAGTGCAATTGCCCAAATAAATAAACGGCGACGTCCAAAGATATCGCCGAGCTTCCCATAAATCGGTGTCGAGATAGTCGAGGTGATTAGGTAGGCGGTAGTTACCCATGCTTGCAGTTCGAGACCTTGCAAGTCATCTGCGATGGTGCGCATGGCCGATCCCACCACACTCTGGTCCAGCGCAGACAGGAACATTCCCGACATCAAACCAACGAGCACTAGGAGGATCTGCTTGTGGGTCATTGCTCCGCCTGAATCGGCAATTGCTTGAGCTTCGGCTTTTCGTTCTGCACGCGCCACGGAGGGCCTCGATTCTTTAATAAATACCCGGCTAAAAGAAGCCTTGATTAGGCTTGAGCCGTGTTCCAGCCTAAACGTCAGAAGCCTGCATCGGGGGATAACTTCAAGCGATACCTATTTATTTCGGCCACTTTGACCGGATTGACTCTATTTTTCGCATCAGCTGCTACCGCAGAGACCCCAACCCCAACCCCCACACCTTCTATTACAGATACACCGACTCCAACACCGACTCCAACACCGACCCCTACCGCAACTCCGAGTCAGCCATTGTCTATAGATCAGGCTGGTTCAATTTGGGTGGTGGTGAACAAGAAGCGTCCGCTGAACCCGATCAAGTACAAACCGGTGCTGGATAAGTCGCTGAACTTAGCCAAACCGGCCGCCGACGCATACCGTCTTCTGAAAGCCGCTGTCGCCAAAGCCGGAAAGGGCACGCTTTGTTTGAATAGCGGCTACCGGAGTTACGCAACTCAGTCATACACCTATAACTTGCAGGTTTCTCGCTACGGCAAAAAAATTGCAGAAAATCTTGCGGCGCATCCAGGTCACAGTGAGCATCAAACTGGATTGGCAGCCGATGTTTCTACCACTGCACTCGGATGCAAAATCACCAACTTTGGAAAATCTTCAGCGTCTAGTTGGATTGCTAAAAATTCTTGGCAGTACGGTTTTATCGTGCGATATCCGAGCGGTGAAACCGCGACCACCGGATACCAATACGAACCTTGGCATTTACGTTTTGTTGGGGTTGAATTAGCGACTCAAATGCAACAGCAAAACATAACAGTGCTAGAAAAATTCTGGAATCTTCCGCCGGCCCCAAAATATTAGCCAAGTACTCCATCAACTAATTCTTTGGCCGCTACTTGAACTTGTTTTAGGTGTTCTTCACCCTTGAATGATTCACCGTAAATCTTGTAAACGTTTTCGGTGCCAGAAGGTCGTGCTGCAAACCAGGCTGACTCGGTGACAACTTTTAGTCCACCGAGCGCTGCGCCATTGCCAGGAGCGTGCGTGAGAATTTGCTTAATTGGTTCACCAGCAAGCTCGCTTGCCGTCACAGCTTCGGCAGAAAGCTTTGACAGCTTTGATTTCTGTTCAAGCGTTGCAGCCGCATCGATTCGCGCATAAGCGGGAGCGCCGAATTTGTCGGTGAGATCTTGGTAACACTGCGAAGGAGTCTTTCCGGTTACCGCGGTTATTTCTGAGGCGAGTAGTCCTAGAACTAAACCGTCTTTATCGGTGGACCAGGGTTTACCGTTCATGCGCAAGAAGCTTGCCCCCGCAGACTCTTCGCCGCCAAATCCAACACTTCCACTGAAAAAGCCCGGTACAAACCACTTCATACCCACCGGAACCTCAATTAGCTTGCGGCCGAGAGAGTGCACCACGTGGTCGATGATTGAGGAGGAAACCATTGTCTTACCCACCGCTGCCTCATGAGACCAACCCTTTCGATTGCGAAATAGGTAATCGATCGATACTGCTAGAAAGTGATTCGGGTTCATCAAACCGGCGTCACTTGTGACAATGCCGTGGCGATCGGCATCAGCATCGTTTCCGGTTGAGATGGTGAACTTGGATCTGTTTTCAATCAAGGACGACATTGTGTAAGGCGATGAGCAGTCCATGCGAATTTTTTCGTCCCAATCCAAATTGATAAAACCAAATTGGAAGTCTACGTTTGGATTTACAACGGTGAGGTTCAAGTTGTAACGCGAACCAATTTCGCCCCAGTACTCAACAGATGCTCCACCCATTGGGTCTGCTCCGATTGAAACCTTCGCGTCGCGAATTGCATCCATGTTGACTACCGAGCTCAACTGCGAAATAAAGTTGTCGCGGAAATCGAACGTTTGTGCATTTGGCTTGGCGCGTTTCACATCGAGCATTCCTCCGAGAATGATTTCGTTTGCTCGTGCCGCAATCCAGTTGGTTGCATCGTTGTCGGCTGGTCCACCGTGCGGCGGGTTGTACTTAAAACCACCATCGGTAGGCGGATTGTGTGACGGTGTGATTACCAAGCCATCGGCCAGCGCAGAGTTTCCCTCGGGAATTCCATCGTTGTGGTTCACGATAGCAACCGACACCGCCGGCGTAGGTGTGTATCCACCATGCACATCAATCAGCGCAACTACATCGTTACCGGCAAGAACTTCGAGAGCGGTTTGTTCAGCCGGACCAGAAAGAGCGTGCGTATCTTTGCCAACGTAAATTGGCCCGTGAATGTTTTCTCGGCGACGGTACTCAACTATTGCTTGGGTGATGGCGCTAATGTGATCTTCATTGAAAGATGCATTGAGCGAGGTGCCACGGTGACCGCTGGTGCCAAAGGCAACCTTTTGTTCGGCGAGGTTCACATCGGGATGCAATTCGTAGTAGGCATCTACTAACTTGTTGATATCGATTAGATCGCTGGCTTGTGGTTTTTGTCCCGCACGTACTGTCATGAAGCAATTTTGACCATTAACCTTTACTTATGCCAAAGAAATCAAGTAACGGTTCTGCAAAGAAAAAGACCTATGCCTACCTTGGGCCGGTCGGAACCTTTACCGAGCTCGCTCTGGCACAGGTAATTGAGGCCAAGGGCCAACACTGGCACCCGGTATCGCACGTGCAGGAGGCCATTGATTTAGTGGTCTCAAAGAAGGCATTCCGAGCCATAGTGCCGGTAGAGAACTCGATCGAAGGCGGAGTTTCGGCAACGCTCGATGCGCTCGCCGCCGCAGACAACATCCGAATTTATGGCGAATACTTGGTGCCGATCACATTCGACCTGGTTGCTCGCGCCGGCACAACTCTAAAGACTGTGCAGACCGTGGCTACTCACCCCGTGGCCTATGCCCAAACCCGAAAGTGGTTGGCTGCCAATCTGCCAAAGCACCAGCACCTACCGGCAACTTCAACCGCCCAGGCTGCGGCAGACCTGCTAAAAAACGATTTGGCCCAAGCCGCCGTTTCGGCCAGCACCATCACCAACCACTACAAGGTAAAGGTATTGGCCAAAAACATCGGTGATAACAAAAACGCTCAGACTCGCTTTATTCAGATTGGTCTTGCCGGCGAATTACCAAAGCGCACCGGTAGCGACAAGACTTCGGTGATTGTTGAACTCCCGAGCGACCGCCCCGGAACCTTGCTCGAGATGCTTGAGCAGTTTGCCGCGCGCGGAGTAAACCTTTCTCGAATTGAATCACGCCCAATCGGAGATCGATTGGGCCGTTATCGATTCAACATCGATGCTGAGGGTCACCTAGATGACGAAGCAGTTGCCGAAGCGCTCAAGGGACTACATCGTTTCAGTCCTAAAGTTTTGTTCCTTGGCTCATACGCGCGTGCCGATAAAGAGAAGTCAGTTCACCGCGGCAATAACTCAAATGTGGAGTTCAGCTCGGCGGATGCTTGGCTTAAGAAACTTCAGCGTGGAAAGTAACTAACTTCTCACTATTACTGCTCGTGGTTTTGCTTCAAATTCAACTTCGCTAATTTTGCCAACCACATCACCGTCGAGCTGAAGCTCGGTATCCCGATAAGGCGCAACGCGAATTTTCACTCCGGACATGTTTTCCATGGTTTTGATGTTTGCGGTTCGATCTAGTAATTGCTTACCGATGCGACTTGTTCGCACTATGTTGTTTCCAACTGTCACACGTGACCAAAAGTCAATCCAATTCCAAAACCGGCGCGGACCAATTGCAGCAACATCCAATCTGCCATCATCCATAGCGGCATCCGGCATCATGGAGAGCCGGCCGGGCAACCAGCCGACGTTGCCGATAAGTAGCGTGACAACCTTGAGAACCCTAGGCTCACGTTTATCGACCGACACCAACAGTGACTCGTAGCGAATCGGAAGCGTCTTCAGGCCTCCCTCTACATAGGCGACCCAACCGAGTCTTCGCTTGCGAGCCTGATCGGTGTGCAACATTATTTTTGCGTCAAGGCCTAAACCTGCCATCACTGCGAAATACTTTTCCACTCGTGTGCCGTCAGCCATAATCATTTTCGCCAAGCCCAAATCAATTTGATGGGCAATCCCAAATAGCGATCGCTGAATTTGTAATTCCATGTCTGACAGCGGCAAGTTTAAATTTCTTGCTAAGACGTTCCCTGTTCCAATTGGAACAATTCCAACCGAAACATTGGCACCTGATTTGGCAACTTCTTCTATTACTGATCGAACTGTGCCATCTCCTCCCACCACAATGATGTGAGTTGCCTTTTGAGCAATTGCGCGAAGTGCCTGCACGCCACCAGTTTCATTTGCGGCTGTCTTTAGGTAAAGCGGTATCTCCCAACCTGCACCTGCAATCGCACTACTGACCAGGCGTCGAACTTTTTTCAGGTCCACTCGTCCCGGGTAGTAGATCACCGCTACTCGATTAGATTTCTTTGGCACTCCTTCAGCCTAAACCCGAGGTTAATGTTCGAAAAGGTGAACATTACGTCTTTCGCAGTTATTGCCTGTGGCAATCTTGGAACATGCCTGTAAATCAGAAGTTGCTGCTAGTTGAAGACAACCACTTTATGCGCACGCTCATCAGCGAGGTGCTCGAAGCTGAAGGATTTGAATTAGCCATCGCAGAAAATGCTGCAGAGGCAATTAAAGTTGCAGCCAGTTTTGACCCCGATGCCGCGATTCTTGACGTTGAACTTGGCAGTGGTCCAAATGGTTTTGATGTGGCACGAATTCTGCGGCAAGCATCTCCAGAAATTGGACTCGTATTCCTAACTAACATTCCCGAACCAAAAACCATTGGAGTAGACAATCGCTCTATTCCAAAGGATGCCGCATACCTGGTTAAGGACTCTGTAGCCGACGTTAACTTGCTGGTGAAGGCAATCGGCGCAAGTCTTCGGGGACGAATCAATCCTGAGCTACGCCAAGATCGCTCTCAGCACCAGCTTTCAAATCTTTCACGATCTCAGCTGGATCTTTTGCACATGGCGGCACTCGGTTTATCCAATACCGAAATTGCTAGTCGACGTGGAACCACTGTTCGTGCTGTTGAAAACCTCTTCAAGCGTGCTATCGAAGCAGCGGGAATTGAAGTTGGTCCCGGTGAACACGGACGCGTTCTTGCAGTTCGTAAGTACATCGAGTCGGTGGTTCTGCCTAAGAGCTAATAGGTCGAGGTAACCTAGACGGGTGATTGACCTAAATCTGCTTAGAGAGAACCCGGAAGCCATCAAGGCTTCACAGCGTGCACGTGGTGCCGAAGAGTCTCTGGTTCACCAAGCAGCTTCCGCAGATGAGCTATGGCGTGCAGCGTTACAAAAATTCGAAAACCTTCGCGCCGAACAAAACGCATCAGCAAAGGTAGTGGCCACAGCCGCTAAAGAAGATAAGCCGGCACTTATTGCCGCGGCTCAAGAACTTGCCGCCAAGGTCAAAGCAGCTGAGGCAGATGCTAACGAAGCACAGCAGAACCTTAATTCCATTCTTTGGAAAATCGAAAATGTTGTAATTACCGATGTTCCCGCCGGCGGCGAAGAAAACTTCAGAGTTATTAAAGAAGTAGGAACTCAAGCGAAATTTGATTTCGAACCTAAGGATCACGTTGCCCTTGGTGAAACGCTAGACATCATCGACATCGAACGCGGTGTAAAGGTGTCAGGATCGCGCTTCTATTTTCTAAAAGGCTGGGGAGCGCGTCTTGAGCTAGCTCTAATGAACCTAGCTCTGGATTTAGCCACCAAGCATGACTTCACCGCACTGATAACACCCACTCTGGTTCGACCAGAGGTGATGGCAGGCACCGGTTTCCTTGGCGCTCACGCCGATGAAATTTACTATCTGCCGGCCGATGACTTGTACTTAACCGGAACTAGTGAAGTCGCGCTCGCGGGATACCACCGAGATGAAATCATCGACCTTTCGAACGGCCCACTGCGTTACGCCGGTTGGTCTACCTGTTACCGTCGCGAGGCTGGATCTGCCGGACGCGATACCCGAGGCATCTTGCGTGTGCATCAGTTCAACAAGCTTGAAATGTTCAGTTACGTGAAGCCGGAGGATGCCGAGGCCGAGCACCTAAAGTTGCTCGCACTCGAAGAAGACATGCTGCAGGCTTGTGAACTTTCATACCGAGTGATTGATACCGCAGCCGGCGACCTCGGATCAAGTGCAGCGCGCAAGTATGACTCTGAAGCCTGGGTGCCAACACAGGGACAGTACCGCGAACTCACCTCGAGCTCGAACTGCACCACTTTCCAGGCGCGTCGACTAAATGTCCGTTACCGCACGGAGGATGGCAAGACCGCAACCGCGGCAACGTTAAATGGCACTCTGGCCACAACGCGTTGGTTAGTTGCGATTCTTGAAACTCACCAGCAAGCCGACGGTTCAGTAAGAATTCCAGCCGCACTGCGCCCTTACCTTGGTGGCCAAGAGGTAATTTCTCCTAAATGACAATTGCAACTGGCGATGATCGGTGGTTAGTCGCGATCGACATCGATGGCACACTCGTCCATGACGATGGCTTTCTTTCGCCGAGAGTAGTTGATCAGGTGCAACGAGTGCGCTCGCTAGGACACGAAGTTGTTATCGCCACCGGCCGCAGTGCTTCTCAGGCTATTCCAGTGGTCTTCGATGTCGGCATCAAAGATGGGTTTGCCGTTTGTTCAAATGGTGCAGTCACTATCAAAGTTGATCCAAATGAACCGCGTGGATATTCACATCACGAAGTAATTACTTTTCAACCGCGCGAAGTAATTTCGAAATTAGTTGAAAAACTTCCAACTGCTCACTTTGCAGTTGAAAACGTTGATGGCAGCTATAACTTTCATCGACCGTTTCCCACTTACGCTCTCGGCGACGAAAATTACGAAACTCCAATCGAACAGCTCATGGACGAACCGGTGAGCAGAGTTGTAGTGCTTTCTCCAGATCATGCAGCCGACGAATTTATCGAACTAATTTCTGACATCGGCTTGCATTCAGTGAGCTATTCAATTGGTTACACCGCATGGCTAGATATTTCACCAATGGGAATCAGTAAAGCTTCAGCGCTCGAAACCAGACGCCAAGAGTTAGAAATCAAACCCAATCAAGTCATCACGATTGGAGACGGGCGAAACGACATAGATATGCTCAAGTGGGCTGTGGCCAGTGGCGGCTACGGATTCGCCATGGGCCAAGGACCGGAAGATGTTAAGGCTGCAGCTTCGGCTGTGGTTGCTTCAGTTGAAGATGACGGAGTTGCTCAGGTTCTCGCCGGCTTCGAAGGGCTTCTATTCACCCAAAACTTCCGATAAACTACAAGGACGGAAGCGTGCCGGAGCGGCCGAACGGAACAGTCTTGAAAACTGTCGTAGTTAATAGCTACCGTGGGTTCAAATCCCACCGCTTCCTCCATAGAAATTCCCAGCCAATGGCTGGGTTTTTCGATTTAAACTGGAACTTCACCCCACGAAAGTTCGTCAATGCCAATCTTCAAGAAGCGAAACCCCCGAGCCCTGGCTCGCCACGGTCGCTTAAAGGTGCAGTCGCGAGCCTCGGCATTTGGTGGAATTTTGGTCAAGGCTCTTGCCATGGTTGCCGGTGCGTCGGTGGCAATCGCGGGAATCGCGGTCTGGGAGCTAAATAACCAAATTCAGAGCAACGGCATTGACCTGCCAAATTCCAAGACCCTAACCGCGGCCGATCTAAAAGGCCCAATCAATATGCTCCTGGTTGGCTCCGATACCCGACAGGGGCAGGGAAAGGGTTACGGCAACGAGACCTCCACTCTGGCAGACGTTATGATTTTGCTCCACATCTCCGCGGATCGAAAAAACGCAGTAGCGGTTTCATTTCCACGAGACCTCATGGTGCCATGGCCAGCCTGCCCGAGCACTTCTGGTGGGCCGGGATATTTGGAGCAATCACTCGGACAACTAAACGCGACTATCGCAAATGGTGGACCCGGTTGCACACTTCTAACCATTGAAAAACTCACCGGACTTTCTATTCCTTATCTTGCGATGATCGACTTCAAGGGAGTGATCGAACTTTCAAACGCTATCGGTGGAGTTGAAGTTTGTGTTGCCAACGAAATCAGCGACCCATACACGCAAACATATTTGCAACCCGGAAAATACACTCTTCAAGGCAAAGCAGCGCTTCAGTTTTTGAGAACGCGTCATGGAGTAGGTGACGGTTCTGATTTGAGTCGTATTTCAAACCAGCAGGTATTTCTAACTTCACTGGTCAGAAAAATCAAAAGCGATGGAGTATTGGCAAACCCTGTTCGTCTCTACTCACTCGCAAACGCCGCAGCGCGCAACATGAAACTTTCTCAATCACTAACCGACCTAAACACCATGGTCTCTTTAGCCAGCGCATTGCGAAGTGTTGAGCTAGACAAGATGGTGTTTTTGCAGGTGCCTTCTCGCGGCGGATTACCTGCTCCCTACTCAGGACGTGTAATGCCCGTTTACGAACAAGCAAATGTTTTATTTGCAAAGCTGGTAAACGACGAACCGATTATCTTGAGTGCAAAAAACACTGGTCAAGGTGCAGTACTAGCCACGCCAACTCCAACTGCGACCCCAACTTCTAAAACCACCGCGACACCAACACCTTCGCCCAGCTCAGATCTCGATTGGGCCACCGGAACCAATGCGGCCACCACCACCTGCTCCAACTAGGGGTAGAAGAGACCCAACCCCTTCGGCTAAACTGTTCAGGTTGTACTCAGGAGTCGTCGCATAGCCCGGTCGAGTGCGCCTCACTGCTAATGAGGTAAGGATCTAAAGTCCTTCGGAGGTTCAAATCCTCTCGACTCCGCGTGAATTTAAGATCGTCAGCACG
>JACCDM011422383.1_pt1 | contig 19865 bp, 10 predicted proteins | sample 7445851 | NCBI WGS metagenome assembly JACCDM01 (sample SAMN15323438, study PRJNA562643) | freshwater metagenome | isolation source: river surface water | place: USA:Blue River Watershed | collected 2017-08-16
CCTACCCGTTAGGTAGCGCGGTGCTCTGTGATGTCCGGACTTTCCTCCCTTTGGTGCCGAAGCGCTTCAAGGCGGCAAGGCGGACGATATGCGGGTGCAAAGGTACATTAAATAAAAAGACCGCCCGGGTTAGCGGGCGGTCTTCCGTTTTTGCGCCAACTGGTCGTCTACTTCTGCAGCGCAATGCGGCGCGTGACCACGCCCTCTTCGGTCGTCACCTGAAGCAGGTAGAGTCCCGACGCACAGGCACTTAAGTCGACTGGTTCGCGGCGAATTTCGCGAGCGGAATCCCAAGTGCGGGCCCACACCGTTTGACCGGTCGCGCTTAGTACTTTGACCTGAACCTGCTGCGCCGACCCCAGCTCGAGGTCAAATTGGAAGGCTCCTTTCGTCGGATTCGGGTACATGGCCAGACTGCGGTCGAGTGGGGTTTCGCCCACGCTGATTCCTGCCACCGTTACCGGCACCACGAGGGTATCGGTTCCGCAGACGCCCGTGACGACCAGCGAAACGTTGTAGGTTCCGTTGGCCGCGTAGGCATGGCTCGTGAGCGCTCCGCTGCCCGTATTGCCGTCACCAAAGTTCCAGTCAAAACTGGACGCGCTGGCCGCAAACGTGCTCGCCGTGGCGTCAAAGTCCACCGTGAGGTTGGTTGCCGTGGCCGCCTGCGGGGTGCTGGTGAAGCTCGCACTTGGTGCCGGCTGATGGTACAGCGTGACTTCGCCGTCGGGACGCGGGCATCCGCCGCCGCCCAGCTGCCAGTTGTAGAAGTAGTAGTACGAGGTCGCATTGAACGTCGAACCCGTAATGGTCACGCTGCCGTCCGTCGACAGGTAGGGGTACGAAGCGCCGGTCGTGTTGCGCTGCAGTCCGCCGGCGTTGTTGGTGGTCGTGCTTCCCATGCGGTAGTTGCCCGGCGGCAGCGAAATGTTGACCACCAAGCGATTGAAGCCTGCTCCGGTCGACGACACGGTGACGGTTTGCACCGTCGCCAAGGTGGCCGCATCCTGAATCACCACGTCAACCAAGCCGGCGCCTTGAGCAAAGACGTCGACGCTGTAAATCATCGTCGGGGCGTTCACCGTGAAGAGCAGGTAGTGGTTCATCGCCGTGTAGTTGCCGGTCGTACCAATCGTGTTGTCGAGCGGACCCACCTGACCCGAGGTCGAGGTCTGGCGCAGGACAAACGTGGTATCTGCGGCGTTCATCGGACCCACGAGCAGGCTGTCTGAGGTTCCGAGGGTGTCGCCCGCCGTGGTCAACCAGAGGTAGGACTCGTTGGTCGTTCCTGCCGGGAAGTACAGCGTGGCCATTCCGCCCGCGCACACGGTATCGCTCGAGGCAACCGGAATTCGGGGAAGCGCGTCGAGCACGCTGCGGTTGAGCTGCAGCGTGTCGTTCGAGGTCTTGCCGTCGTTCGCCAGGTTCACGTAGCCGGTGAAGGTGAAGGTTCCGCCCACAACCGAATTAAACGTGCCCACGGCAACCGTGTCGGTCGCCAGCGAAGCCAGCGTACCGGGGTAGGTGGCCGCCAAAGTGGCTGCGGCAGGACCCGACACGTTGGCGCCCACGGCGAAGTTGGTCTGCGACGCAGTGCCCAGGTTGCGCACAATCACCGAAACGGCGCTGTTGGAGTCTCCGCACGAGTTGTTGCCCGGCACCAGCATGCCCAGCAGCTGCAGGTCGTTGGCCAAAGGCGTGAATTCGTCGGCACCCAGGTCAGGCGTCGTGGCGGAACGGCTGTCGCCGTCGAGGTCTACCGTCACGCTCGCGATCGGCGTTCCCAAGTTATTGGGCCCGTTATTGACCACGTGCAAGTCGTCGCTGGCCGCAAAAATCACCGGGTTGTCGGTTGAATTCACGTTGAGCGCCGGATAGGCCGTCTTCCACGCTGCCAAACTCGCTTGCGCGGTGTTGTAGAAGACAAAGGTTGCCGCATTTGAGTTGTACAGATTGTAGTCCAGCGTGATGGAATCGGGAAGTGAACTTTGGTACAACGCGTAGGTACCGCCCTTGAAGATGTTGTTGCGAACGTTCAGGTTTTTGGACGTCAAGGTCGCGGAGGTGCTCGAAAGGAGGTAAATACCGTACGTGTTGCCCGAGAACGTGTTGTGGTACATGTTCACGTGGCGCGGGTACGGGAAGTAGCCGCCGTAGCTCGTCGTGGACGCAAACATGTTGTTGGCAATCACGCTGTTGGTGGCGGGTTTGACCTGGTTATTGAGGTAGCCCATGGTGATCGGGTAGTACGAAACGAAGACCTCGTTGCGCTCCATGTTGACGTTGCCCACATAGTACAGGTAGTGCCCGTAGTTGGTCGTATTGCGGAGTCCGCGGACCACGTTGCCGTTCACCGTCAGGTTGCCCATGTAGTAGAAGTAGGTTCCGTAGTAGTAGGCCTTCGTAATGGTGTTGCCCGACAGGTTGATGCCGGTCGAGAATACCGTGGTGCTCGTTCCGTTGAAGCGCACGCCGTAGTACCCCCCTTTGATCACGTTGTCGGTTATGGTGATGTTGTTGGCGTTGTTGCCGTACCCCGAAACGCTCGTGAGGTTGGCTGACGAGGCAATGCCCGCCACCGTGCTGGAGGTGCCCACCGTGTCGGCGAAGATTTCGTTCTCGTCAATCACGATGTCGTGGGCGCCGCCCGTGAGCACGATGCCCGAGGCGGTGGGGTGCACAATGCGCAGCTTGCGCAGGGTCACGTAGTCGGTGCCGTTCAGGACCACGGCCGCAAACTGACTGGCCGTACCTTGAATGGTGGCCGTTCCGGTTGCGGGGCCCTGGAAGGTTACCGTGTTGGTGGCCGAGGCTCCGTTGAGCGTGGTCAGGTTCAATCCGCCGAGGTGCACATACGGAGCCAGGGTGAAGGTAACCGGTCCCGTAATGCCGCAGTTCGAGATCGCCGCAAGGGCGTTTTGCAGCGACGTGAAGTTGCTCGCGCCGGTGCCGTTGGAGTCGACGGTGTAGTTGCCGCTCAACGTAGAGGTGCACGGAGTCGAGAACGTGATCGGACCCACCCACTGGCCTAAGGTTGCCGCACAGGTGGACTGCACGTAGACTTGATACACATTGCCCGGCTGCAATCCCGTAATCGTGTAGGGGTTGGTCGTGGCGTTGGCTTGGTTGGCGCCCGAACCGCCCGAACCAATCACGAAGCCCAAGGGGCCCCACGCGACGGTCGCAGGAGTGGTAGCCTGGCCGCCCACCGTCCACGATACCGCCGCAGTGGTCGTCGTGGGCACGACATTGACCGAGGCCGCCGGGCAGGGAGCGGCAGTGGCCGTCAGCGCGGTATTGTCGATGAAGAGGTCGTAGTCGATGGCCCCAATGTGGGCGGTGCTGCTGATCTGGCTCTCGATGTAGAAGGCCAGCTTCACCAGGCCCGTGTAGGCGCTCAGGTTGACCGTGTAGGTTCCGCCAAAACGGCTCAAGCCGGAACCTCGGTGGTACTTGGCCAAGGCTTGGCTGCGGTTCCAGGTAGTGCCGTTGTCGGTCGAAATCAAGACAAACAAGGTATCGTCGGTTCCGAGAACCCCCGACGCCGTGCCGTTGGCCGCGGTAGCACCCATATCCCACTGGAAGTAGGTCGTGTGGGCCACATCGCCAAGATCAATGGACGGCGTGATGGTCCAACCCTGAGTGGCGTTCGACGTGACCGGCACTTGATTGCGCACGGCGCCCGTCGTACCGACGTTCAGGAAGCCGTCGACCATCCAGGCCGAGGTATTGGTTCCGATTGCGGTCGGGTTGGCCGCTACCGCGTTGCGCTCGGTCCAGCCTTTGGGTTTGGGCACGGCCGCCAAGGGGTCGTAGCCCGCAGTAAACGGCTCCACCCAACCGACTTGAATGGGCGTGATGAAGCTGTACGGACCGACCCAAACCGACGTAGTCGTGCCGCAGTTGCCCGCGAGGTACACGTCGTACTCGGTGTAGCCAGTCAATCCGGTCAACGTGTGGGTCAGCGTAGACACGGTAACGCCCTGCCCGGTTCCCGGAATAAATCCTTTGGGGCCCCATTGGAGGTTGGTTGAGGGCGACGTGCTGCTGTAGCTCACGGTGGCGGAGTTGGCGCGCACGTTGGTGATGCTCACGTTGAACGGCGCCGGACAGCCCGAAGGCGTGTACTCAATGGCGCCGAGGTCGGGCGTAGCGCTGCGGGCCGCGCGGTTGAGGTCGAGCGGAACTTTGGCCAACTGGTTCTCGCCCGAGTTGTTGTAGGCAAACGAAATCGGAGTCAAATCACCCGCAAGCACGTTGGTGAAAATGGGGTCGCTCGAAATGCTGTTGGCGTCGCGGCCGGTTGCCGAGTTCCATGCGGCCAGTGTTGGGTAGGTCACCGTGGTGCTGCGGGCGGCCACGAAATTGCTGGACCCGCCCACGGTCGACGCAAAGCGAATCGCGTTGTAGTTGGAATTGATCAGGGCGGTCGTCGATGCGTTGAACAAACCGTACTTGGAGCCGGTGCCCGACGAACCGATTTGGATGATGTTGTTCTTGAAGTTGAACTGCGTCATGTTGCCGCTCACGTAGGTGCCGTACACCGTGGCCGTTCCGGTTCCGGAGTTGGAGTTGACGTCAAGCGTGTTGTGCAGCACGTCTACCGTGTCGGTAGACAGCAGGTACATGCCGTACAGCGTGCTGCCCAAATTGTTGATGTTGTAGATCGCGTTGTTGGCCACCAAAGCGGGGCTGGCCGCGGTACCCGAAGTGCTCGACAGGTACAAAATGTAGCCTGTAAAGGCGGTGGTGCCTTGGGTTCCGCCCAGGTCGTGGATGCGGTTCGCCACTATTTTAAGACCGGGATTGCGGCCGTAGTTGTAGATGCCGTAGCAGTTACTCACCGTCGCCCGCGACTGGCGGTGAATGTCGTTGTACTCTACGCTGAGGTTGTCTTGGCCGTAGGCATAGATTCCGTAGAGGTAAAAGTTGTTCACCACCGTGTTTCGTACCGTGTTGTTCGAAGGACGGCTTCCCATCGTCAATCCAGCTCCATTGAGGCAGAGGCCGTAGTAACCCCCGACGATTTGGCACGAGTCGATCAACAGATTGGACGCCGTTCCCGATTGAGTGCCCGTGGCAGCGGTCGGAGACTGGGTCAACGTAAATGCCGCGTAGTTGGACGAGGTCGAGGTTTCGCTCGTCTTAATTACGCAGCGCTTAAACGTGTTGTTATTGGCGTTGGTGCTCAGGCGCACGCCCCAGCCTGCGGTGGCACCTGACGCTTCAATAATCAGGTCTTCGAACCGCAAAAAGTCGGCGCCATTGAGGTGGAGCGTATGGCGCTCGTTGGTGTTGGTCGCCGCAAACGAGAGGGTGTTGTTGTTGCCCTTCACCGTAATGGTGTTGGTCGCCGACATGCCCGGAATCTCGTTGATCGTTATTTGCTCGTTAAACGGCGCGGAATTGGACAGCACCTGAAAGACGACCGGTCCCGAAACGCCGCATGCCGCGGCCGCAAAGGCCGCTGCGAAGGTTGGGTAGGTTCCGCCCGAGCCGATGGTGTAGGTTCCGCCCGCGAGGTTGGGCAAGGTGGTCACTTGCACGGGCGTTGAGGAGGCCGTAGTGCTTGAGGGCGTGCAAGTCACTTCGCAGCGGTACCACGTATTCACGGTCTGCGAAACGGTGGCGGTGGCCCCCGTGGCCCCGGTTATGTTGGTCCAAGGTCCGGTCGACGAGGCCGCCGACTGCCACTGGTAGGTCAACCCCCCGGCGGCGGTAGCGCCCGAAAGGGACAGACCGAAGTTCTGAAGTGGGCACACGGCCGTGGCGCTGGCGACGGTAGTTCCGCCGTTGGGCGACCCCGTACAGGCCGCTTGGGGGATGTAGGTTATCGATCCGCAAAAGGCCCGAGAAGCAATGAAGCTGGTGAGGGTTCCGCCGAAGCCGTTGGGCATGGTGTTAATGGTGACGCTGCCGTCGGTGAACGACGTAGGAGTTCCCGTGACCCAAGACATGTAGCGCGAGCCGAGGGTCCCGGTGGCGTTGATGCACACGCCAATGGGCTGGTTGCCCGGAAGGGCAATCATGGTGCTGCCAAAGGGAATGGCGGCCGCCGCGGTATTGCCCGCGCTCGTGGCCGTCGTGGAATACGCAAGGACCCAACCGTTGGCCGTAGTGACGCTCGGGGTAGTTTGGCCGGTGGGCAGCACGCCGCCCAATCGGTACCAAATTTCAACCGGACCCGTCGTGCCCGAAGCCGCCGAAAACACATTGGTCATGCCCGTGACGAAGATGGGCTGGTTGGCATTGATCTCAAAAGTGACTACCGACGATCCGTTGTTGGGCGTAGTGGCCGGCATGGTGGTAACGGTACTTTGAGCGATCAAAGAGGCTGAAGACCAGGCAAATACTGCTGCTGCGCGTAGAAATTTAAGCATGTCAAGGTTATTTGGAAGGTTCAAGATACGTTTTACTCGAAAACTCTTTAGCCCCTATTTGGAATTTTTATACTCCAAATAGCGGGCTGCGATTTGAGGCCATCGCATGATTGCCTTGGTAATTCCCTACCTTTGCGGCCCTCGGGAAGTAGCGCAGGTGGTAGCGCATCTGGTTTGGGACCAGAGGGTCGCAGGTTCGAATCCTGTCTTCCCGACGTAAAAAGGCGCCTTTTGGGGCGCCTTTTTTGTTGTGATCCCGGCGCGATTCGAACGCGCGACCGTCTCATTAGAAGTGAGATGCTCTATCCAGCTGAGCTACGGGACCAAGCCTGAAAGCCGGCAAAAATACTCCCATTCGACGGGTTACCCTACTTTTGACCTCACGTGCTGCGACGCTCCCTCTCCCTCCTGTTCATCCTGTCGGCTTTTTGGCTAAAGGCCCAATCGGACTCAGTCCGCACCCAACGGCAATGGGAACAACCCCAGAAAGCGGCGCTCGCCAGCGCCTTGGTTCCGGGCGCGGGCCAAATACTCAACCGGCAACTGTGGAAGGCCCCAATCGCCTGGGGCATCATGGCCGGAAGCGGGTACTACCTCTACCTCAACCAAAATAACTTCCGCAGGCTGAGCACGGCCATTGACCTTCGCCTCGACAACGATCCGGCAACGGTCGACGAATTCGACGGTCAATTCACCGTCAATCAACTGTTTTCGCTGCAGAACGACTACCGCCGCCGACGCGACTACGCGGTACTGGGGGTTGGCGCCGGCTACCTTTTTCAGGTGCTCGACGCCTACGCCGCCGGACACCTCGTGGATTTTGACGTTTCGCCCAACTTGAGCGCCCAAATCCGTCCCGCGTTCGGGCCGCAAACTACCTTTGGGGCACAATTGACGCTGGCATGGCACTGAACATCGCACTCCTAGGCTACGGCAAAATGGGACAGGCTGTCGAAGCCGAGGCCCTTGCGCGCGGACACCGTGTAGTCGCCCGACTGCGCCGCACCGACCCCTTGGTGCTCGCCGAAGCCGACGTTTTGGTAGAGTTCACCCAACCCGACGCCGCCGTAGGCAACCTGCTTCGTCTGGCGCCGCTGGGCATTCCTGTGGTGAGCGGCACCACTGGCTGGTTCGACCAGCTTCCGGAGGTGCAGCAAGCGTTTTTATCCGCTTCCAGCCGACTGGTGTACGCGTCCAACTTTAGCCTGGGGGTGCAGCTCGCCCTCAAGGCCAGCGAAGAACTCGCGCGGCTGATGGCGCCCTACGGAACCGAGTACGCTTTGAGCATCGAAGAAGTGCACCACACCGCCAAGAAAGACGCACCGAGCGGCACCGCCATCAGCTTTGCCGAGGGCATTCTCCCCCATTTTGGCGCCCTTCAAGGCTGGTCCCTCGACGGAGCGCGGCCGAACAGCCTGCCCGTGTACGCCCGGCGCGAGGACCCCGTTCCCGGCACCCACACCGTGCGCTACGAGTCCGACGTCGACCGAATCGAACTCGTGCACACCGCCCACAACCGCCGCGGATTTGCCCTGGGCGCCGTGCTCGCGGCCGAACGCATCGCAACGCTTCAGCCGGGCGCGCACCATTTTGCCCAATTGCTGTTTCGTTAGTATGTCGAAGCAACTCCAGCAAATCACCGAAAGCAAATGGATGGACGTCGTCGGCGTCGTCACGGTGGTGGCCGCCTCGGTGGCGCTGGGCTTCCACGAAACCGTCGTCGCGGGCCTACCCATCGGCATACTCAGCACGGTGGGCGCCGCGGTGAGCATGATGGGCACCCGCTGGGCCACCAAGCGCAAGAATTGGGGCAACGCCGTGGGCGTCGTCACCAGCGTCAACTCGGCGGTGGTCGACTACTTCTTGGGCAACAAGGCCGCCTTCCTCACCTACCCCATTTCGCTGCTGGGGAACGGGCTCAGCTTCCTGGTGTGGAGCCGAAGGGCGGACCGCGTTCCGCGCACCTTGGACCGAGCCTACTTTGCGGTGGCCGCCGGGGCCTTTGCGCTTGCCTTTGGCCTCAACTACCTCGGGTTCACTGCCTTTTTAAGCCAGCCGATCGCCGACGAAGACGTTTCGAAGTTTTGGGTTACCGCATTAATCACCGGCCTGACCTTTAGCGGAACCCTCAACATGCCCCGCATGTACGCCGACACCTGGGTGTTTTGGCTCGTGTACAATTCGCTCAAACTGTACCAAAACATCTTGTTTGGCAACGTGGCCTTTGTCGCGAAGTATGTGTTTTACCTGATCAATGCGGTCCTCGCCTGGCGCGTGTGGCACTTTGTTCGCCGATCCGAACCCCAATCGTGAACCAGCCTCGCTTGCGCAACCTGCTCCTGGGCCTGGCGGCCCTGCTCATGCTGGGCCACAGTCTGGTTCCGCACGACCACCACGGCGCCAACCCGCCCAAGTTCTTCTTGTGGGAACTGTTTAGCGTGGACCTGGGCAGCGACCACCTTCAGCACTTTGCTCCGACGAGCTGCGAGGCCGCGCCCGAGGAGGCGAACCAGCAGCAGCTTCCCCTGGTACACGGCAACACCTTAAGAGACCTCGAATGGACCTCTGCAGATTTAGGTACTCCGCGGCCGTGCAATGCACAGGTCTCAGCCCTCGGATTCCTTTCTGGATGGTCCCGAAGGCCACCGCCGAGCGAGTTAGCGTGACCCGAAGGCTGCAAATGCGGCCCCAAACTCCGTCCGTTAACTTTGCTAAGCACCAATGATTCAACATATTATAAATTTCTCAGTACGGGCCAAAATGCTCGTATTTCTGGGGACGGCAGTCGTCGTCGCTTGGGGGCTGTACAGCGCCTTCCACCTGCCGATTGACGCGGTCCCCGACATCACCAACAACCAAGTGCAGGTCGTCACGACGGCCCCTGCTCTGGCTCCGCAAGAAGTGGAGCAGTTCATAACCTACCCGGTCGAACTGGCCATGGCCAACCTCGCCGGGGTTGAGGAGGTGCGGAGCGTATCGCGCTACGGCCTTTCGGTGGTCACCGTCGTGTTCCGCGACGACGTCGACAACTTGGCTGCGCGCCAACGGGTCAACGAGCAGATCGACCAGGCGGCGGGGCAAATTCCGCCCGGAATCGAGCGCCCCGGCCTGATGCCCATCACCACCGGTTTGGGCGAAATTTACCAGTACACCCTCGAGGTGGACCAAGGCCACCTCTACAGTTTGGCGGAGCTGCGAAGCATTCACGACTGGCAAATCAAGCGTCAGCTCAGCGGCATTCCGGGGGTCGTCGAACTGAGCTCGTTTGGCGGACAGCTCAAGCAGTACGAAGTCGCCGTGAACCCCGACCGCCTCAGCGAAGTCGGACTGACCATGTCTGACGTGTACGACGCGGTGGCCCAAGGCAACCAAAACGCGGGCGGCGCCTACATCGAAAAATCCGAGGAGGCCTGGTACATTCGCCTCGAAGGGCTCTACCAAAACCTCAGCGACCTCGAAGCGGTGGCCCTTCGCAGCCCCGTGCTGGGGACCCCCGTGCTCGTGCGCGACGTCGCCGAAGTTCGGTTTGGGTCGGCGCCCCGGTACGGTGCCCTCACGCGCGACGGCAAAGGCGAGGCGGTGGGCGGCATTTTCTTGATGCTCAAGGGGGCCAACAGCTACGAAGTGACGCAGGCCATTGAAGAACGCATGGCCCAGATTGCGTCGAGCTTACCTCCGGGAATCCGCATCGAACCCTACCTCAACCGCTCGGACCTCGTGGGCCGCGCCCTGAGCACCGTGAGCCGCAACCTCATTGAGGGCGGACTCATCGTCGTCTTCGTGCTCATCGTGCTTTTGGGCAACCTGCGCGCGGGGCTCGTGGTGGCGAGCGTGATTCCGCTCTCGCTGCTCTTTGCCCTGGGCTGCATGCGGTGGGCGGGCGTTTCGGCCAACTTGATGTCGCTGGGAGCCATTGACTTTGGCATTGTTGTCGACGGAGCGGTGATCGTGGTCGAGGCCGTTCTGGCCGCTATGCACGGCGCGGCGCGCATGTCGTCTCGAGAACGGGACGACGTGGTGGCCCGCAGCGCGGGGGCAATCTACCGCTCTGCCGCTTTTGGGGTGCTGATCATTTTGGTGGTGTTTGTGCCCATCTTGTCGCTGACGGGCATCGAGGGCAAAATGTTTCGCCCCATGGCCCAAACCGTGGGCTTTGCGCTGGTGGGCGCCTTGATTTTCAGCGTCACCTACGTTCCGGCCCTGGCCGCGCTGGTATTGAAGCCGAGCGAACGCGAAAACCGATCGGAGCAATGGATGCACCGGCTGCGGCTGCGCTACGCGTCGGTGCTGGAATGGGCCATTTCGCGGAGCGGAGCGCTGCTTTCCCTGGCCGTCAAGCTCTTTTTGGGGGCTATTGTGGTCTTCCAGCAGCTGGGAAGCGTGTTCATTCCGAGCCTTGAAGAAGGCGACTTGGCCATGCAGCTTTCGATACCGACGGGCAGCAACCTCGACGAAATGACGCGCATTACGACCCAAGCCGAGCAACGCCTCATGGCGAAGTTTCCCGAGGTCAAGCACGTCGTGAGCAAGATCGGCACCGCCGAGGTTCCGACCGACCCCATGCCCATGGAGGCCGCCGACGTCATGATTTTGCTCAAGCCCAAGTCGGAGTGGACCAGCGCCGAAACCCGCGAAGAGCTCGTGGCCCAAATGGAGGCCGAACTCGCCCACGTTTGGGGCGCCCTCTTTGAGTTCACCCAGCCTATTCAGCTGCGATTCAACGAGCTCATCAGCGGATCCAAGAGCGACATCGCCCTGCAGCTGTACGGAGACGACCTCGACACCCTGGCCGCGCTGGCGGGTCGAATGGCGTCGGCCGTCGAAGGGATTCCGGGCGCCGCCGACGTCAAGGTGGAGGCCACCCAAGGCATGCGCTTTTACCGCTGGGTACCCGACCGCCAGGCCATGGCCTACCACGGCATCACGCTGAACCAAGTGAGCCAAGCCATTGAGCACGGGTTTGCGGGCGGAATCGCCGGCACCGTCTACGAAGGACAAAAGCGCTTTGACGTCGCCGTGCGCTTGGATTCGAGCAGCCGAAGCGACGCCGCGGCCGGCTCGGTCATGCTGCGCAGCATCCACGGCGACTTGGTCCCCCTGACCGCCGTGGCCCAGCGCGTCGAAACGGTGGGCCCGTCGCAAATCAGCCGTTCGCAGGCCAGCCGACGGATTTCGGTGGGCATCAACGTGCGCGAACGCGACGTAGCAAGTGTCGTGGCCGACATCGAAACCCAGCTGGCCGCCACCGTCAAGCTCCCGACCGGCTACCGGCTGCACGTCGGCGGCGATTTTGAAAACCTGCGCGCGGCCGTCGCCCGCCTTCAGGTCGCGGTTCCAGTGGCCTTGGTGCTGATTTTCGTGCTCCTCTACTTCACCTTCCGCAGTGCGGCCTACGCCGCGGTGATCTTCTCGGCCATTCCCCTTTCGGCGGTGGGCGGCGTGGCCTTTTTGGCGTTGCGCGGAATGCCCTTCAGCATTTCGGCCGGAATCGGATTCATCGCCTTGTTCGGCGTGGTGGTGCTCAACGGAATCGTTTTGGCTAGCCGCGTGCGGGACCTCAGTGCGGAGGGCCTGCCGTGGCGCGAAGCCGTAGTCCGCGGAAGCGCCGACCGCCTGCGGGCCGTGCTGATGACCGCTACGGTGGCGGCCTTGGGATTCGTTCCCATGGCCTTCTCGACCTCGGCGGGTGCCGAAGTTCAGAAGCCCCTTGCGACGGTGGTCATCGGCGGCCTCGTGTCGGCCACGCTGCTCACCCTGGGGATTCTCCCCCTGCTCCTCCTTAGGTTCGAACGCTGGCTCACCAAGTCGGCGCTCACGGTCCTTTTCGTCGGATTTGCCGCCCTCGGAGCTTCGGCGCAGCGCGCGCCGAGCCTGAGCGAGGCGGTGCGGTCCGCACACCAGGTGCACGCCAGTGCCCAATTGGCTCAGCTAGAGGTAGCCCTGGCCAAGGCGGAACCTTCGGTGGTGCTCGGCAGCGGCCAGCTCACCGCGCAGTACGGGCAGATGAACGCGGTCGACCTGGATCGCTACCTGTCTTATGAACAGCCCCTGGGTTCGGTCGCCCAGCACGTGGCGCGCAGCCAACGCAACGCGGCCGCGGTCGACTGGAAGGTTGCCCAGGCCGAGGCCCAACTAAGGGCGGTAGAACGCGACGTAGCCCTCTTAGTGGCGGAGTACGAGGTGTTGCGCGGACGCTTGGCGTTTGCCGCGCAGATTCACCGCCAGCTTTCGCTCGATGCCGGGCGCATCCAAGCCCGGGTCGAGGCCGGCGAGTGGTCGATGACCGAAGGGCGGTCGGCGCAGCTCGCGCTCGACCAATGGCAGGTTACCCTTACCCAGCTCGAAGGCCAGGTTCAGGAAGTGGCGGCTGCCTTGGGCACCGCAACCGGGCTCGCCTGGCCGGTTACGCCCCAGGAGCTCGAAACCCAAGATTGGACGATCGACGCCGACACCTCGCTGCACCCTTCGCTTCGGGCATCCCTCGACGGGGCGCGGCGCACGGCCCAGGCCGAAGCGCGCCTCTCGGGCGCTGAGGCTTGGAGCCCGCAGTGGTCGGTGGGCGGGTTCCGTCAGGAGCTCGAGAAGGTCCCCGGTTTTCAGGGTCTCGTGGTGGGGCTGTCGGTTCCGCTGGATCCGGCCGCCCAGGCTCGCCTGCGGCAGTCGCGCATTGCGCACACGATGACCGAAGTCGAGACCGAGTACCGTGCGCGGCAAATGCGCCTGGATTTTGCGGCGCAGCGGGCCAACGCGGCACGTTGGGCAATGCGCCGTCCCCGTGCCGAGGACTGGACCAAGCTCCGCCTCCTTTTTGAAGGGCTTTCGGCCCAGCTTCGCGAAGGCGAAGTCCATTTTTATGAGTACCGCCTCGCGCAAACCGGCGCGTGGGACCTTGCTCAAGCCCATTTTGATGCTGAGCTCGCCGCGCGCCGCGCCGCCAGCCAAGTTCGTTTCTACCAATCTTCGCACCCCACTTTATGAAGCGTTTGTTCTTTATTCTCAGTTCGTCTATCCTATGGAGCGCCTGCAACTCGGCGCCCGAAACAGCACCCGAGGCCAGCTCGACGGAATTCATGGCTTGGGACGATTCCGCCATGGCCGCCCAGGGCGTCACCTTGGACACCAGCTACCGAACGACGTTCAGCACGGTGGTCGCCTGCAACGGCCGAGTCGAAATTCCGCCCCAGAGCAAGGCCAGCATTAATGCTCCGCTGGGCGGATTTGTGCGGAGTATTGCTCCGTACGAAGGAGACTGGGTGCGCAAAGGCCAGGTGCTGCTGACCTTGGAGCATCCCGACTACGTACGTACCCAGGAGGCCTACCTCGAGGCCAAGAGCCAATTTGAGGCGGCAGACGCGGCGCTGTCGCGCGCGGTCAGCCTTCAGCGCCAAGACGCCTCGAGCAGCAGAGAGGTGCAGCAGCGCACCGCAGAGCAGCAAAGTTGGCGGGCCCGAATGCAGTCGGCCGCTGCGCAGCTTCAGCAAATTGGCGTGGAACCGAGCACGGTGGAACGCCAGGGGATCCAGCGGAGCATCGCCGTGCGGGCTCCGTTTAACGGATACGTGCACGACGTCAAGGTGAGCTTGGGCGGCTATGTGCGCCCCGAAGACGTGCTCATGACCGTGGAAGACCCCAGCCACAGCCACTTGGAGCTTCAGGTTTTTGGACCCGATGTGGCCAAACTGCAGGTGGGCCAGGCCCTAACCTACCGAGTGGGGAGCAACGCGACGGCCTACCCCGGCGTCGTCAAGCAGGTCGGAAAGGCGCAGGGCGACGGCGGCTCGTTCCGCGTTCATGCCCACCCCGAGGGGGCGAGTCCCGAACTGCGCGCCGGTCAGTTTGTGCGGGCCGAGGTCGCGAGTGCGCCCGAAGAGCTGGTTTCGCTGCCTGAAGACGCGCTGGTGACCTACCAAAATGCGCCCTGCGTGCTCAAGGTAGACGGAACCCAAATCACGGCCGTTCCGGTCGAGGTGCGCTACCGGCAAAACGGGCGCATTGGGCTGGCGTCGCTGGAACGCGGAACGTATGTGGTGAAGCACGCGCACTTGCTGCTTCCGGTGGGAGAAGCCGAGTAAGCTTAGCGGCGGCGGAGTTCGGCATCCACGGCCGCAACTTGGTCGCGCAGCTGGGCCTCTGAACCGCTGTTGTCCAAAATGAAGTCGCGCGGCGTAGTCAGAGCGCGCTTTTGGGCGTCGGGCCATTGGCGGGCTATGCGCTGGCGGACTTCGGCCTCGGTGAGTCCCGAGCGGTCGATGACGCGCTGCACGCGCAGGTCGAGCGGAGCCTCCACCAGCACTACGGCGTCGCAGTTCTGATAGGTTCCCGATTCGAAGAGAATGGCGGCCTCGCGCACGGCGTAGGGGGCCTTTTGGGCGGTGAACCATGCGACAAAGTCGTCGTGAACCGCCGGATGCACCAAGGCGTTGATGCGCTGGGTAGCTTCTTCGGTGGCAAAGGCCCGGGCCGCGAGTTCTTTGCGCTGCAGCACGCCGTCGAGGTAGATCCCGGGGCCGAACTCGGCTTCGATGGCGTCGCGCAACGCGGCGGACTCCGTCATGAGGCGCTTGGCGGCGTCGTCGGCGTAGTAGACGGGGATTCCGAGTTCTTCAAAGGCTTTGGCGGCGGTGGATTTTCCGCTGCCGATGGATCCGGTAAGGCCGACGTGAAGCATGGATTCGTGGGGTTTGCTGCGAAGGTAGGGATTGCCTTCGGCGTTCCCGTAGTGGGGGTAGCTCAGCGCAACTCAAGCGCACTGCGTCGACGCGCATCGCGTCGACGACTTTTTGGATGCAGCGCACCTCGCTAAACACGAGGTTTGACTCGGTGCGCTGCATCCAAAAAAAACCAGCCCGGGGGCTGGTTTCAGTGCGCTGGGGTTGCGCTGGCGGTGAGGGCGGGATTCGAACCCGCGGTACAGTTACCCGTACGGCAGTTTAGCAAACTACTGGTTTCAGCCTCTCACCCACCTCACCGGGCTTCAAGTTTAGGGCGGTTAACCCCTGGCTGAAGGGCTGCAAATATAGGAACTGAAGATGATTTCACCTACTCCGGCAGTATCTTCGCAGCACAACCTTTTGATGATGAAAAACGTAGTTATTGTGTCCGCCGTGCGGACCCCGATCGGAAGCTTTATGGGTGCCCTGAGTTCGGTTCCCGCACCGGAACTTGGAGCCGCCGCCATCCGTGGAGCGCTTGCTCAAATTGGCCTGGACCCGAACGAAGTGGACGAAGTGCTGATGGGCTGCGTGCTGCAGGCCAACGTCGGACAAGCTCCGGCTCGTCAGGCGGCATTGGGCGCAGGTTTGCCGAATTCGGTTCCCTGTACCACCGTCAACAAGGTCTGCGCGTCGGGCATGAAGGCGGTCGCCTTGGGAGCCCAAGCCATAGCGCTGGGTGAAGCCGACGTGGTCGTGGCGGGCGGAATGGAGAACATGTCTCAGGTTCCGCACTACCTGCCCGGCAGCCGGCTCGGAACCAAGTTTGGCAACACCACCTTGGTCGACGGCTTGACCAAGGACGGACTGCTCAACGTGTACGACCAGCAAGTGATGGGCGTATGCGCCGACCTCTGCGCCAAAGAACACAACTACAGCCGCGAGCAGCAGGATGCGTTCGCCCTGGAATCCTACGACCGCAGTGCGGCCGCGTGGGCCGCGGGCAAGTTTGAACGCGAAGTGGTTCCGGTCGAAGTCAAGGACCGCAAAGGCAACGTGGTGCAGGTCGCCCACGACGAAGAGTACACCAACCTCATGCGCGACAAGGTGGCTTCGCTTCGCCCCGCCTTCACCAAGGACGGAACCGTTACAGCCGCCAACGCCTCTACCCTCAACGACGGGGCTGCGGCATTGGTGCTGATGTCTGAAGAAAAAGCGAAGGCGCTGGGCCTGAAGCCCCTCGCCCGCATCGCGGGTGCAGCTGACGCGGCCCACGAACCGGAGTGGTTCACGACGGCTCCGGCCAAAGCGGTTCCCTTGGCCGCCAAGCGGGCCGGAATCTCCGTGAACGACATCGACTTTTTTGAGCTCAACGAGGCGTTCAGCGTCGTCGGCCTGGTCAACATGGATTTGCTCGGAATTACCTCCGCCCAAACCAACGTGCACGGCGGTGCCGTTTCGCTGGGCCACCCCCTCGGAGCCTCCGGCGCGCGCATCCTCGTAACCCTGATCAGCGTGCTGCAGGACCGCCAAGCCCGCTACGGCGCGGCAGGTATCTGCAACGGCGGTGGCGGTGCCTCGGCGATGGTGCTGGAGCGAATAGGCTAGCTAGCAAGGTTGGCGAGGTTGGCTGAAATTGGCTCGTTGGTCCAATTGCTATTGCGGGCTGTGGAAGCTCAGAAATAAACCAGAAACCAGAAACGAGTAACTCGATTAGTTCGGATCCACGTCCACAATCACCCGCACGCTGCGGCCGTGGGGGTGGTAGATGAGTCCGTCGATCTCTTTGAGGAGCCGGCGCTTGGTGGCCTTGACGCTGCCGTCGGCCGGAAGCTTCACCCACAAATGCTGTCGGTACATGGCTTGAATGCGGGCCACCGGCGGGGCGTCGGGACCGAGGATTCCGCCCGAAAGCGCCTTGAGCAGTTGCGTAGCCAAAAAATGCGATACGTCGCGGGCAACCGACTCTTTGCGGTGGCGCACTTCGATGCGGACCATGCGCGCAAAAGGCGGGTAGTGGTGTTCGGCGCGGTCCCGAAGCACAAAGTCCATCATGCCCGGAACGTCGTGGTCGACCACGCGCTGGAGGACCGGATGCCCGGGCGTGGCGGTTTGGATGAGTAAGCGTCCGCGCTGTTCGCGGCGTCCGGTGCGCCCTGCTACCTGGAGAAGAAGCTGGAAGGCGCGTTCGTGGGCCCTGAAGTCGGGGCGGTTCAGCATCAGGTCGGCGTTGGTGACCACGGCGAGCGACAGGCCGGCGAGGTCGAGTCCTTTGCCCACCATTTGGGTTCCGACGACGAGGTCGATTTCGCCCGACTCCATCCACTTTAAAAAGTCGGTCATGGCCCGTTTGCTCCGCGTGGAATCGGAATCCACCCGCAGGATGCGGGCCTCGGGAAACAGCGCTTCGACTTCTTCTTCGATGCGCTCGGTTCCGAGTCCGCGCCAATCCCAGGCGGACTGGCGGCATTGCGGACAGGTGTCGGGCAGGTCCTTGTGGAGTCCGCAGTAGTGGCACACGAGCTGGCGTGCCTTTTTGTGGTAGGTCAGCGAAACGTCGCAGTCGGTGCAGGGCTCGATCCATCCGCAGTTCATGCAGGTGAGCACCGGAGCGTATCCGCGGCGGTTTTGAAAGACCAGGACCTGCTGGCGGTCGACCAAGGTCTGGGCCACCGCAGCATAGGTTTCGGGGATAAACGGCCCCACCTGCTGGTGCAGGGCCTGAGCCTTGAGGGTGCTGACCGGCAGCACTTCGGGGAAGGCGACGCCCGAGTAGCGCTCGGTGAGGTCGACCCGCTGGTACTTGCCTTGGGCGGCGTTGTGCCAGGTTTCGACCGACGGGGTGGCGGAGCCCAGGACGACCGGAATTTTTTTCTGCTGCGCCAGCCAAACGGCGACGTCTCGGGCGTGGTAGCGCGGAGCAGGTTCCTGCTGTTTGTAGCTGGTTTCGTGTTCTTCGTCGACGACGATGAGGCCGAGGCGGTGCCACGGCAAGAGGATGCCCGACCTCGTGGCCACGACGACGCGCGGGGCGGAATCGGGATCAAGCAAGTGTTCCCAAAGGGCGCGCCGCTCGCCGTCGGCGAGCTGGTGGTGCCAGGGCACCACCCGGTCGGGCCCGAGGGCCCGGCCCGCGCGCTGCACCACCTGCGGAACCAGTCCGATTTCGGGAACCATCAGCAGCACGTGCTTGCCTTCCTCAAGGGCGTGGGCCGCGAGGTGAAGGTAGACCTCGGTCTTGCCTGACCCAGTCGCGCCCCATAGGAGCTTGGGGAGCTGCGCGTGCTCCTTCGCTTCGAGCGCATCGAGTGCTGCCTGTTGGGCCGCACTGAGCTCCGGAAGCGAAAGGGAATCGCCCAAGTCGAGGCTGCGGTCCAGGGGGCGCAGCTCGCGCTCGAGAATTCCGCGCTCGACGAGGGCCGCAAGGTGGGCGGGCTTGACCTCGGAACCCTCGGCGGCGAGGGCCGCGACGGCAACCCAGGGGTGGCGGTTGTCTTCGGGCTCGGCCTCGAGGGCCAGCTGAAAGTAGCGGAGCAGGGCTTCGGCCTGGAACTTAGCGCGCGAAAGCGACGCGAAGGCGCGGTTGACGGCCCCGGAATCGTGGCGCGGCGCCGCAAAGCGCAGCGACCACACTCCGTCGTCGCGCAGGGTGTAGGTGGATTCGTCGTCGGGCTCGACCTGCATGAAGCCGGGCATCGAGGCCGACAGGACTTCGCCAGGCGCGCAGAGGTAGTATTCGGCCACCCAGTACCACAGGGCGAGCTGCTGGCGCTGAAAGCTGGGGCGCTCGTCGACGCACCGCACCACTTCTTTGGCGGGGTAGCTGGGCGCATCCGAACGGGTCGCCACGACGACGCCAAGGAGCACCCGGTTCCGCCCGAAGGGAACAAAGACCCGAAGTCCCGGTTCGGGCTCGCGGTCGAGCGACCAGGCGTAGGTGAAGGCCGTGCGCACCGGCACGGGCACGACGACGTCTACCCAGCGCGCTGCGGACATTACGAAAGGGCGTCGACGAGCTCGAGCAGGTAGGGACTGATGCGGGCGTGGTGCTTGATGGCTTGTTCGAGCGGAACGTACACCACCTCGTGGCCCTGAACGCCGACCATTTCGCGGTTGCGTCCGGCCCTAAGGGCGTTGACGGCTGCGTGGCCCATGCGGCTGGCGAGGATGCGGTCGAAGGCGTTGGGCTTGCCTCCGCGCTGCGTGTGGCCCAAAATGGTGACTTTGGTGTCCCAGTCAGGGAATTCTGCCTGCACCTGCTTGGCGACCGCGTAGGCTCCGCCGCTGTCGTCGCCCTCAGCGACGATGACGATGCCGGAACGGCGCTTTTTTTGGTGGTCGGTGCGCAGGTAGGAAATCAGCCGATCGATGTCGGTGGTGGTTTCGGGAATCAGCACCCCCTCTGCCCCACTGGCAATGCCCGTACGCAGGGCAATAAAGCCCGCGTCGCGGCCCATCACTTCGACAAAAAAGAGGCGGTTGTGCGAGACGGCCGTGTCGCGAATCTTATCAACGGCCTCTACCGCGGTGTCGACGGCGGTTTGGTAGCCGATGGTGTAGTCGGTTCCGAAGAGGTCGTTGTCGATAGTGCCGGGGCAGCCCATTACACGGATCCCGTGCTCTTCGCTGAGCAATTTGGCGCCGGTGAACGAACCGTCTCCGCCCACCACCACAAGGCCCTCGATGCCTAGGGCACGCAGGTTGGCGGCCGCCTTGGCGCGGCCTTCAGGGGTGCGGAACTCGTCGCTCCGAGCAGTTTGCAGAAAGGTTCCGCCGCGGTGAATGATGTTGCGCACGTCAAAGCGCGACAGGGGCATGTGCTCGTTGGACAGCA